>Ga0306864_1000390_pt1 | contig 20725 bp, 12 predicted proteins | sample AntRauTorckE5430_FD_190448 | JGI IMG/M metagenome (GOLD analysis project Ga0306864, IMG submission 190448) | Saline lake microbial communities from Rauer Islands, Antarctica - Metagenome Torckler E5 #430 (v2) (version 2) | ecosystem: Environmental > Aquatic > Non-marine Saline and Alkaline >...
TTCACCTCCGCCTCCTGCGACAGCCAGAAGACTAACTCAGAGGCCGCGGTAAGCGCAAACGCAACGCCAAAACAGGCAATGACCAAGGGTAATCCTGAGCCAGTAGCCGGGGTGACCATCGAAGAGCTGGACTCTGGCTATGAAGGCTTTGAAAAGGCTTACTTCGCCGGCGGTTGCTTCTGGTGTACGGAAGCGTCCTTCTATCGGATTCAAGGGGTAGAGGAAGTATGGTCTGGCTACGCGGGCGGTCCGGAGATCAACCCGACTTATAAAGAGGTTGCCGGCGGAATAACCGGCCACGCCGAAGCCATTGTCGTTTACTACGATCCCAAAGTGCGTACCTACGATGAGTTGCTCGACATATTCTTCGTAGCCCACGACCCCACAACCCTTAACCGCCAGGGCCCAGACCGCGGTACCCAGTACCGCAGCAGTATTTTTCCGGTCAACGCCGAGCAGCGCGCCAAAGCGGAAGCCAAGATCGCTGAGTTCAATAAGTCCACCTTTAGCAACGGGATCGTAACGACCCTCGAAGAACCGGGCGAATTCTACATCGCCGAAGCTTACCACCAGGATTATTACGAAGACTTCTCTAACCCCAACCAGGGTTACATCCAGAACGTTAGCCGACCTAAGATTGAGAAGGTGATGAAGGTTTTCAAAGAGTGGCTTAAGCCGGAGTTTGTGAAGTAAGGAAACATTTAGTTTAAAGCCTTTAGACTGTCGTACGTGGCCGAGCGGCCAAACAGCCGTTGTTGTACCACCGTCGGGCACATAGGTTGTTTTGTGCCCGTGAAGCGAGCGAGCCCAGTAGGGTCGAGCCCTTGCGGTCGCTTCTACTGGGCCACGTTTGCCACTACGCTTTCACCTCATGTGCCCGACAGCAGTATATAATCAAGTAGTTTTAGCTTCGCTGTCACTACATGGTCACCTTCGATGTGACTTTTCAAACGGGCGATGGCCCAGTTTTAAAAGTTCATCGGGTGTAAAACCGCGTCAAGGCGCCGAGCAATAAGCATAGTTTATTTAATTCACGTCCCTAAGACTTAATAACTGTCCGATTTGCGGCCTGGCGTTTTTGTTCTCACGTTCTCAAAAAATCCTTTGCATAGCCTTAGCTACGGAGATGATTTTTTGTGCGCGTAGGGGTAAAATAAGACGGCCGAAAAGCGACAGTTATTGAATTGACGTTCCTAAGGCGGTATCTTCCCACCCCCAAGCCCTCTATCTCGATGACAATCTTCTTAGGTAAAACCCTCTCCGACCCACAAACCCTACCCGCCGCCCCTGTAAACACAGCAGACCGCGCCTATCTAAACCCCGCCGCATTACTCCGCCACCTGGAAGGATTCTACGCCCTGGGTGCCCCGTCCATCAACCGGGCAGCTCTGCGCAATGAGCAGTACCGGCAGCTGATCACTGCGCACCTGACCATGATCGAAGCGGAGGCTGGTCAAGATCCATTCTATAAAGCTTCCTTCGAGGCAGATAAGACCGCCACCGCCGAAGAACTACTCAGCCGCCGCGACGAACTGATCGACGCAGGTTATCCTCTTCATAAGGAGGTAGGAGAGAGGATCCCAGATCGCATCGCCATCCTTCACGAACTGGAAGCGTTGCTGCACGATGACCGCTACGAATTCCGCCTGCTGCCGGGCTTAGCCGATCGCCTTCGCTTATTGCTAAGCGTTCTGCCCGAAGACCGCCACCCCCGCCTAACCATCTGGCTCAACGAACCACGGCATTTGTTTTCACCAGGCATTCGTCGTTTGCTGGAGACCCTCGAATCTCTGGGTGATACCGTGGCCTCGCTGCCCGACCCTGCGCCACCCGTTACGGATAATGACCTCGGCCGCTGGCAGCAAATTCTTTTGGATGCTGGTAACGGGGAGAAAAATAAAGCACAGACATCTCTCAAGGGCGATGGCAGCCTCATTATCCTGAAGGCCCGTCGCGAAACCCACATCGCCGCCTACCTCGCCAGGCTGCTGAAGAACAACCTGGAATGGAAGCCTGGCGTACTACTGACCCTGAGAAACCAGACGCTGGATAATGCCCTGCTCTTCGAAGGATTGCCTAGCCTTGGTGTCCCGTCCACAAGCCTTGCGCGACCGAGTTTACAGGTGCTGAAGCTCGTGACCACCTTCCTTTGGAAACCGATGGAAATTGACCGGGTGATGGAGTTCGTCAGCCTCGTAACGAAGCCTTTGGATTGGCGACTGGCCAACCGCATCGCCGTCTTCCTGGCTGATACGCCGGGGATGTTCGGTCCGCGCTGGTTCGTCATGCTGGAGGGCTTTTTCCGGGAGATGGAAGAAGACCGTAACTGGCCGAAGACCCGTCTGGAAGCTACCCGTAAGCAGTACGAAACGTGGTTCCGTCGCCGAACCTTCGACCGCGAGGCTAAGGTGCCGAAGTTCGACCTGCGCGACCTCTTCAACAGCCTTCGCGAATGGGCGCTGGAGGAATTTACGGAATTGAAGAAGAAGAACGTTGAGAATAGCGGTCTGCTGGTGCTGGCCGCTCAGGCCCTCCGCGCGATGGAATTGCTCGATGCACAGCCGGAAACCGAGCTTTCTTACCTCGAGGTCGAACGTCTGGTAAGAACGGTGTACGAGCCCGCGCCGACCCAGTTTCAACACCGGGAGAACGGTGCTTTGGAAACTATTTTTGCACCCGCGTCCGCGCTAAAAATATCCGCTGGCCCTGAACTGGAACAACTAATTTGGTGGGATTTTATCGAGCATGAACCCGATTATTTCTTTAGCCGCTACTACCCGGAGGAACTTGCCTTTCTTGCAGGGAAAGGCATTGCCCTTAACGGCCCGGACGAGCGAAACGAGCTGTCTGCTTGGACGCAGCTGCGCCCGGTACTACACGTCCGCAACCAACTCGTTCTCTGTTTGCCCGAGCTCGTGGACGGTAGCCTCGTCGAAGCTCATCTACTGCTTGGCGACCTGGAAGCCGCCTTTCCCGACGGAGCACTGGACGCCATCACCGTCAACGTCGACGAGGCCGGTGAAGACCCTGCCGTACTGGCCGGAAAAGACGCCCCGCGCTTTGCTCCCGTAGCGATAAACCTACTCGCCGGCCCCGTAGCCCAATTGAAAGTAGACCGTCCCGGTGCCATCCGCGAGCGCGACCCGGAAACGCCTACGGCGCTCGAAGACCTACTGTACTACCCGCACAAATGGGTCTTCCGCCACCAGCTGAAACTGAAGGGTACGCCTATCCTGAGCATCGCTGGAGAGAACCGTTTGCGCGGCAACCTCGGCCACCTTTTTATCGAACGGTTGCTTAATCAGATCAAGGCTGACGGCAGGTCCTATACCCGTGAAATGGTAGATGGCTGGATCAACGACAACTGGCACAAACTAATGGAGAATGAAGGTGCCGTACTGTTGGAATACGGGCAGGAACCGGAGCGGGTACAGTTCATTCGCACGATGCATTACGCCGCCTGGTCGCTGGTGCATTACCTACAGGAAAACGGCTGGAACATCCGTGGATCTGAGGAAACACTGGAGGGTGAACTGGTTCCGATGGGCGGTCAGCCGGTCAAAGGCCGCGCCGATCTGGTGCTGGAGCGTGAGCGCAATGGCCGCGCTGAGGTAGCCATCGTCGACTTAAAGTGGCGGGGCAAAACAACTTTTAAAAACCTACTGCGTAACGCAAAAGACGTACAACTTTGTCTCTACGCCGAGTTTGCGATCCAGGACAAAGAGCGTCCGTCAGACGTCGTTCACACCGCCTACTTCGTGATCCGCGACGCGCTCATGATCGCCCGCAATGAGCTAGCTTTTGCCAATATCGAAACGGTGAGCGGGCCGGACGATGCCGTAGTGGTGCAGCGGGAAACGCTGAAGAAAGTCCGGGCGACCTATAACTGGCGCTGGGAGCAGTTTCACGACGGTGTAGTGGAGGTTCGATGCCAGGACACGCTGGGGGAGTTGGAGGATTTGTACCTCGACCTCGACCATGACTCCCTGCTGGAGCCGGGTGCGGAGGATGCGCGCTTTGATGATTATCGTAGTTTGATTGGTTTGGTGCGGTAGGAGTAAGCACCCGTGTGATTGTCTCAGCTGCACTACTTTTTTTCGGCTCGGCAGCAGGTGCAAAAAAAGGTTTTGAAGAAGTACTGTTCGAAGTCCTTAGCCTAAGGTTGTCACCGTGAAATAAGCGGACCAGCGAACATTGTTCCTCAAAACCGCGTACTGCATCCCGCGACTGCGCCCACAAGAACCAGCAGACCTTCGAAGTTTCGTACATTACCTTCTCATGGCAGCCTATATACCACTCCCCCAGCAAGATACCGATACAGCCGAGGCCCTGCGGCAAGCCGTGCTGCAGGTTGCTACCCCTGATGATTCCTTCTCGGAAGACATCAATCACCTGGCTGCAAGGGCCCGCGAACTCGCCGGGGCGATAATTGCCCACGGTGACACCTGCCCCGTTGGTGATGCCGAAAACCACGACGACCTTGGCTGCCGTGTGACTCACTTTGTTTGGGCTGAACGGGCCAAGCATTTTCTCGTTCTTTACCGTAATGTCCAGCTGCAACTCCAAACGGCCGACCTGATGGTGGCCGATGGCATCGCCCAGCCCGCCATCGTTGCGCAGCTGCACGACCGCTCCCGTCAGATCCTCACCACCGCGCTGGAAGAATGGGAGACCGAAGTAGCCAAGATCTGCCAACGGCTGGAGAGTAACGAGCAGTTTCGCCGCAAAACACTAGCCTACTGGAAACTCCAGCACAATCCTTGGCTTAGCTACCGGGCCCAGTTTGTTGAATTAGCAGAACAAGCCGGCGCACTGGCGGAAGAGGTTGCTGTTTTAAGTAAGCAGGTAGATATTTTCGCCGGCATCCGAAGCCTTTTGCACGAGAGTATCGCCGCAGCCGGCAGCGCCGTATCGGAAGCCACCAAAAAAGCAAAAAGCATCGCAGCTTTTATCGTGAAGAGCGAGGACGAAGAGAACGTCAGCCCTGGCCAGATTGCCTCTCTGCTCGAGGAGTACATTTCTGACGCGAAACCGCCCGCACAGATTCATGATTATACCAATGAACTGAACGCCCGCATCGCAAAAGTCGTGGAAAATTGCCGGGTAACCGTCGGTGCGGATCACGGCCTGATGCAATATAAAGATGTGAACTTCCGACGGGCTACCAACCAGTGGATATCCGCTGAAGTACTGCCCCAATTATATAAACTTTGGGAGCTGAGCCAGCAGGTAGTGGGCGGGCTGGAGGTGGCGGTCAACAACGTCCGCAACCGGTCATTACTCATCAATAACGAATTACGGGCCGGCCATAAGATCGACTTTGAAATTGAAGATCTGAGCCAACCGTTTCACGACTTTCTGGAACGAACTAAAAGTACGGAAGCAGCATACGGTACCATTAAAGAGAGGCTGGTAGACATCATTGATACCGACCTGAAGCTCACGAGCGTTTACCGCCCGGTACTGGGCTTTTTACCGCTGCCTTTGCAGACTGGCTTTAACGAATTTACCCGCCGCCAGGGCCGCTGGCTGACACCGGTAAAGGAATGGCTGGGGGCTACCTTTCGTGGGTTCGAACGGTGGCGCGGCGTCGCCGCGCGTGAAGATAAAATGAGCGTCTCCGAAAAGGTCGTCCGCGTCGTCAACCAACGCCAGGTCACCAGTAGCAACGCCGAGTACACTAATATTGTGATGACCAAGGGCTACATCGGCGAATCTTTCCTGGTGGGCCGGGAGGAGGAAACCGCTCACTTGAAACAACTGGTAAACGACTGGCGCCAAAACTACCGGGGAGCCGTTGTACTGACGGGCCGCCGGCTGTCTGGCCGTTCGCTTTTCGGAGAGATGATTTCTAACCGGATCTTCCCGAACAACGTCATCCGCCTGGTACCTAACGGTGTGATTTCTGTAGATGGCCGTCGGATGCATACCACTGGGCAGCTGGCTAAAGCGCTTGCCTTCGTTCAGAAATACACCATCCAAACCCGGCCGATGATCTGGATTGATGACCTGGAACTCTGGTGGGACAAGAATACTTCTCTGGCGGAGAACGTAGCGGCGCTTTCTGACCACATTGATAATTACTCCGCTAAAATTTTCTACCTCGTTGCTACCACCAACGCCGTTTACGCCCACCTCAACCGTTTCCGTGATCTGGACCGGATTTTCCAGGCGGAGGTGAATCTCGATGACTTTTCGTTAGAGGATATGCAACGAGCTATTCGTATCCGCCACGGAGCTACCCACAAGAAACTGGTAGACGCAGACGGGGAACCCCTGAGCGAACTGACCTTTAACCGCCTGGTGAAAAAGCTTCACCGCGCCGGCTACGGTAACGTTGGCGATACGCTCAACCGCTGGGCTTTTATGATGGAGTATTGCGATGAGAACAGCGTGACGCCGAGTAATGTAAGTCGGCACCGGCTACCGGCTTTCGTGAACACGGATACCGGCCTACTGCTTACCACCATCTTCCTGGAACGACGGACGAACGAGTACCACCTGCGCAAGCTATTTGGCCCCGCCTTTGACCGCCAGTACCGTAGTGTCTTGCAACGCTTGCTACGGGTAGGGCTGCTGACCCGCTCCATTGATGGCTGGCTCTCGATCCGGGAAAGCGTCGTAACCGATGTTGGTCGGGCGCTAGAGAACAACGGCTACCTGAACAATGAGCTTTAAAACATTCTACGTCGTAAACCGGCGAGTAAAATTATAACCGCATGGAAGCGCTATTGCAACCTTACTTTACTTGGGCTAATCTTTTTACCGCGGCGCTTTTGCTGTGGGGAGTGTACTGGCTATTGGTGCTGCTGCTTCGGCGAATGCGGAACAGCGTACTCTTCGGTAGGTTTCAGCAACCAATCGTTAATATAATTTCGACTTTCCTCTTGCTGTACGAGCCCATTACTATCATGATTCTCACGTTTGAGTTTCTATTCGTCAACCCGGTGATGCACGGTACGCTGTTGTTGCTGCTCACTGTAGCTAGCTTTAGCCGTGTCCGGGATTACCTTAGTGGCCGGATCATACTCGCGACTACGCTGGTGGCGGAAGGCAAAAGGATGAAAACGGCCCAGGCTACCGGGGTGATCTCTCGCATCGGCCGCATCGGCTTGTACCTGCAGACGGGCGACAGCCTCCACTTCGTCAACTATAGTAACCTGATTACCGAAGGCTATTCGCTTTCTACCGGGCAGGAAGTCGGTGGCTACTACCAACTAAACATTAAAGTTGAAAAGGACCAGAAACCTACGGACAGCCTGCGGGAGCTTGCGGATAAATTTCTCAGTGTGCCGTACTTGGACCGCACGTTTAAACCGGAATTCGCTTTTGCCGAAGGGCGTAAGGATAAGATTAACGCCCGCGTCTCCGTGCGCGAAGAGCAACACCTGCGGATGTTGCTGGAGCTTATGGAGGAGTGGGGGTATCCCGCTACGCTTGCTAAGCGGTAGTGATTGAGTTAGCGAGTGAGTGAGTCACTGAGTTGCTATCGCGCATTGGGTAGACTAGACATTGCTACCGCAGGAGGCAGGTATGATATTACTGCTGCGCTAACGGGCGAAACCGAATACCGCTCTGGATAAGGCAGAATAAGAATTTTTAAAATTTTCAGTTTTAGCGAATGGAATATTTAGATACAAACACCTTGCTGATCGCGGCGTCGGTCATCATCATTTTTTCCTTCATTTTTGGGGAGGTGGCTAAGCGAACGAACGTGCCGTCGGTACTGATGCTGATCATCCTTGGTATTCTACTGAAATTCGGTATGGATGCGGTGGGGGTCATGGGCAACGTCGACTTTCTACCGGTGCTGGAAGTACTTGGGGTGGTGGGGCTAATCATGATCGTTCTTGAGGCTGCCTTGGAGTTGAAGCTGGAGAAAGACAAATATCTGGCCATTGGCAAGGCGTTGCTGATCGCCTTACTGGGGCTTGTGTTCTCGACCTGGGCAGCGGCGGAAATCCTTGAGTACTTTGTGGAGGGAATGGATTCTGCTACCGCGTGGCTGTACGCTACGCCGCTGTCTATTTTATCAAGTGCCATCATTATTCCCAGCGTTGCTGGCTTGAAAGCAGATAAGAAAGAGTTTCATATCTACGAGAGTACATTCTCCGATATCCTGGGTATTATGCTGTTCTATTTTTTGACGAGTCAGCTCCACGGGGAAACCGGTGAGTTTGGCCTGGATGGGCATTTAGCGGAGACAGCCGAACACTCCAGCGGAGCGTTGGCCTACGGCATCAAAGTTCTTATTACCATTGTGGTTTCTCTGGTCGCCAGCTACGGAATTGTCTTGATCTTTCAACGGATCAAGAGCCATGTGAAGCTGTTTTTGCTGATTGCGGTATTGTTACTGCTTTATGGTATTGGTAAAAAATTTCACCTTTCCTCGCTCATCATCATTTTGGTATTCGGCCTGATGATTGCCAATATGCGCCTCTTCTTCCAGGGGCCGCTCAAAAAACTGCTGAACTACAAACAGGCCATGCACATTTACGAAGGTTTGCACGTCGTGACGATGGAAACGGCCTTTGTTGTCCGTACTTTTTTCTTTGTCATCTTTGGCCTCACGATCGTTCTCTCTTCGCTTGCCAGCTGGAATGTAGCTATGGTGAGTATCCTGATTATCCTGAGTATTTACGTGATTCGCTTTGTGATTCTGCGCATTTTTATCGGCTCCGATATTCTGCCACAGCTTTTCGTTGCACCGCGTGGTCTCATTACGGTTCTCTTGTTTTATGCCATTCCGGAGGAGGTACATGTGGAGGCTTTTGAACCGGGTATCCTGCTGTTTATTATTATCGGTACGAGCCTGATCATGACGCTGGCCATGGTGGTGGATAAGAACCGTACTTCTGTTGCCCTCCGTAAAGTGGATGAGGCGCCGGTTGGGTACGAAAAATGGCGTGCGCCTACGCTTGCGGAGGCTATTATTGAGGAGGAGGAAGGGTAGATTAATAGAAATGATAGATTTACCGCGCTACCGCACATGAAAGCCGGCCTAGCGTTCTGGTCTGAAGACACCTTTCCGCACAGCCAGGTGGGAGCCTGGTACCTTTCAGCGCCCGTATGCCACCGGCTATTTAGTAGAAATACACCAGCCCTAGAAACGTGATAATGACAGTAAGGACAACTGAAAGAAAAACGACCATTGGAGGGATATTTTCCCTAGGTACGTACATAGTGCCGACGGAGGGTTAATTTTGTGCCTTGAAAACGCGCCAAGTCTGGCAAACGATCCCTCTAGAAGACCTTTTGATGCCAATATTTTCCAAGCTCTCCATCATTATTCCCGCCTACAACGAAGAGCGTACCATTCACCTGATTTTAGATAAGGTGCGTGACGTACAACTGACCGGTGGAATTGAAAAAGAGCTCATCATCGTAAATGATTGCTCTTCGGACGATACTGAAGGCGCCATCCAGCGTTACCGGGCGGCGAACCCCGAATTAAATATACAGTACCATGCCCATCCGGTGAACCAGGGCAAAGGTGCTGCCCTGCATACCGGCATCAGCAAAGCCATCGGCGAATACCTGATCATTCAGGATGCTGACCTGGAGTACGACCCCGAGGAGTATAACGACCTACTGAAACCCGTGCTCTCCGGTTTTGCCGACGTGGTGTACGGTAGCCGCTTCCAGGGTAGTAAGCCGCACCGCATTCTTTTTTTCTGGCATACCCTCGGTAATAAGTTCTTGACGACCCTCTCTAATATATTTACCAACCTGAACCTGACGGATATGGAGACTTGCTATAAGCTCTTCCGTACCGACCTCATTCAAGGACTGAAGCTTACGGAAAAGCGCTTCGGTTTCGAGCCGGAGGTGACGGCGAAGATCAGCCGTATCAAAGACGTTCGCATTTACGAAGTCGGTATCAGCTACTACGGCCGTACTTACGAAGAGGGAAAAAAAATTGGGTGGAAAGACGGGGTGCGGGCGATCTACTGTATCGTCAAGTTTGGGCTTGGTGCCTAGACCGTTTAGAATAATAACATAGGTACTTACCTATGCCATAAATAATTATTACGTTCGATCAGCGCCTCGCGTCTCTTATCGAAACCTCTCCATTCTGCCTCAGGGAATATGGAGAGATAATACCGGACTTGCCGGTCGTCGAGCGTAGCCGAGACGCTCTTGTCTTGAGCCGGTTGCTTCTGTACTGTACTACCGCCGGTTACATGAGGTGATCCTGTGTTCGCGAAGCGAGCGCGGCCCTTCTCAAGCGAGGCCAGTAGGGGCGATCTATCGCGGTCGCGTTTACCACTGCGTTTTTACTTCATGTGCCCGACAGTAGTATAGTACTTAATCTAAATTAGAAAGCCCGGCCCCGCAAACAGCGGGAACGGGCTTTCCAATTAGAGAGGCGATTTTATGAAAGACGAAGGATTTATTCCTCAATTTCAAATAAACTCTGATCAATATCAGCGTTAAGTTCCATTTCTTTAGTCGCGAATTTAAGAGGGAAGGGCATTGCACCAGTAATGGTCATCTCGTACGGGATCATGACGCCATTTACTTCGCGGTAATCACTGTAATCGACGATAGAGGTAGTCGGGCCTTGTTTCTTTACACGGCGAACGAGCAGTTTGCTTTCCTGGTCGAAGTACATCTGGGCCTCACCTTCTCCGGATTCTGTCTTTAAGTCAAGTATGATTGCTTTTTTGCCGTTAATAGTTTCCGTTCCGCTGATGGAAATCATATCAACTTTGTCTATTAGGGCTACCGTAGCGAAAAGCACTGCCTGCTTCTTCATTCTTGCAACCATCTCGTCGTCGGTGGCCATTTTCTTCCCCTGTTGCATCATTAATACTTGACCGTTGTTGTAGCGCTGGTCTCCCACCGTCATACCCATCATCTGGGTCTGGGTGCTCGATTTGTTACCACCTTCTTTGTACATAGTTTGAACTACGGTCTGGCCCTGAATGCTAGCTTCCATTACCTGAGACCAGGACGTGATCCCATCGATAGCTGCCTTCCCGCCAATGGCCTTTGTGTAATCCATGATGACTTGCTTGGGCGTAACATCCGTAGGCGCAGCCATATCATCCATATTCATCGTTTCACCATTGACATCGTAGTAATTGACTTTGCCGCTGGTAGCGAACTTAGCCAGCCTTTCCGCAACGGCTTTATCCCCAACAACGATGATGTTGATGTTTTCTGGAGACATTACCTCACGGGAGACTTCCAACAGGTCGTCGGCGCTGCTGGAAGCTACTTTCTGCAGGTAACTGGGGTAATAGTTACGATCTAAACCGTAGCGGATGGTATTTAGGGCGAAACTGGCGATCTGCTGAGGGCTTTCCAATGCACGACCGAAGGAGCCGATGATTTGGCTTTTGGCGCGGTTTAGCTCATCTGGGGTGACGGGGGCGGTACTAATCTTCACCAGTTCAGTCATGAATTCGGTTACGGCGGAGTCCGTCACTTCGTTGCGTACGTCGGAGCTGGCGGAAAAACTGCCCACCAGTTCGTCGGCATCCACACTGGAGCCAGCACCGTAGCTAAAGGCGTTCTTCTCGCGGATGTTCTGGTTGAGACGGCCATTGAAGCCGGTACCTAATATACGGTTGACGATGGAACCACGAAGTGCCTTCTTTGTGCCAGGTTTCACGTCAACTGGCTTGGAGAAGATGATGTTGGACTGCACGGCTCCGGCACGGGGCACGAAGTTGACCGTTATTCCCTGCGGAGCTTTTGGCATCTCGAAGGATGGAGCGGGTACGTCCTTTTTCTTCCAGGCACCGAAAGACTCTTTCGCTAGCTTCTCAGCTTCAGCTCGGGTAAGGTCGCCTACCATCACGAGGTAACTACGGTTAGGAACGAAGTAGGTTTCGTAGTACTCCTTTATCGCGTCGAGGCTAACGTTTTTAAGTGAGGCTTCCGTTGTTAGTTCACCGTAAGGGTGGTCAGTACCGTAGGTGACGCGTTGGCGTAGGCGGGAAGCGATGGCTCCCGGGTTGCCGAGTGCTGACTGGAGGCCAGCTTCTGCTTCGCTTTGTACTTTGGCGAACTCTTCCTCAGGGAAACGCGCATCCAGCACCACTTCGGCCATCATGCCCATGAGCTGCTCTTTATACTTGCTGATGGTCGCACCGAAAGCTCCGCTGCCACCTGCGCTCAAAGAGGCGCCGATGAAGTCGATCTCTTCGTCAATCTGCTCTTTAGTTTTGGTGGAAGTAGCGCGGCGAAGCATCTGGCCCATCATCTGCCCCGTACCGGCGTACTCACTTTCTAGGTGGGGAGGGACGTCTATGAAGAGCTGGTAGCTAACGCGGGGCAGTTTGTGGTTTTCGACGAGGACGACCTGCAGGCCGTTGTCGAGGGTAAAGTCCTGAAAGTCGCCGATTTTAATCTCGGGAGCCGGCCCGGCCTTAGGGGCCATGGCACGGAAGTCGTCTTTCATCGTTTCCGTTACGGCCGTTGGTTTTTCGGCCATTTTATCGGAGGTCGCTTGCGGGGTGGAGCAGGCTGCGACCAGTAGAAGGGCTAGTAGGCCCAAAAATAATTTTTGCATCTTGGTTGGGTTGTGAACCTCCTGACTTCGCTTGCTGCTTTGCACCTCGCTGCGTCTGGAGTTAAAACGATTTGATCCCTTAAGGACCTTAAATGTACCACCGCCGTGAGTCTGTACGACTTATTTGACTACGTGGCTGCCTTTGGCGGTGATTAGGTGACTTACTTACTCGGCTTTTCACCTGGCATCCAGTAGAGGAGTACACGGTTGTTCTCTGAGTAGTACTGTTTGGCTACGCGGCGAATGTCTTCGCGGGTAACTGCCATACTGCGCTTCATTTCCGTATTGATAAGGTCAGCGTCTCCCTGGTACATTTCGTAATTGGCGAGGCTTTCGGCAATTCCGGCCATGGTACTGTAGCCAGAAATAGCGTCGGACTCCACCTGGTTGCGCAGCTTCTGGAATTCTTTCTCGCTGATGAGGTCGGTTTGCATCTTCTCCACTTCCTGGTCGAAGAACATCTGAGCTTTCCCGAGATCGCCTCCGGGCTTAAGGATGGCGAAGGCTATGGAAATTCCGGGGTTCTGGCTTCCAGACGGGAAAGAGCCTGCTTGTACGGCTACCTGCTCTTCGTCTACCAGTACTTTATTGAGGCGCGAGCTTTGTCCCTGGCTCATCACTTGGTTCAGCATGCTGATGGCGTAGTAGTCTGGGTGAGTAAGTGCGGGGGTGCGGTAGCCCATCACGAGGGCGGGGAGTGGGGCTTTGGCGTCGTAGACGGTGTCGCGGATTTCCGCGACCAGTTCTGGTTCAACGATGGTTACACGGGGTACTTCCTGTCCCCGGGGAATACTGCTAAAATACTTTTTAACCAGTGCTTTCGTCTGGGCAATATCTAGGTCGCCAGCAATGGAGAGAATGGCGTTATTGGGTACGTAGTAGGTTTCGTAAAAACGCTTGTAATCAGCTTCCTGGGCACCGTTGAGGTCTTCCATGTAGCCGATGTTAGGGTCTTTGTAGGGGTGCTCTTTAAACCCGCGCTTGAAGAGTTCGTACTGAAGGTTGCCGTAGGGTTGGTTGTCCATCCGTTGGCGGCGTTCTTCCTTCACCACGCTGCGCTGGGTTTCTACGCCTTCCTGGTCTACGACGGCGTGGAGCAGCCGCTCGCTCTCCAGCCAAAGGCCGAGTTCGAGTTTGTTGCTGGGCAGGATTTCGTAGTAGTAGGTACGGTCCTGGCTGGTGTTGGCGTTGAGCACACCGCCCGCGTCTTCAACGTACTTCGCGTATTCACCGCGCTTGATGTTCTTACTGCCTTCGAAAAGGAGGTGCTCGAAGAAGTGGGCGAATCCAGTGCGGCCTTCGAAAGAATCTTTACCGCCAACTTCATACATGATGGAAACGGCAACAATTGGAGCCGTGGCGTCTTGGTGAAGGATAACTTTTAGGCCGTTATCTAGGGTGTATTTGGTGAAGTCGATGTTAGTTTGGGCACTCAACCCCATAGCGAATAAGCACAGGCTTAAGAGTGTTCCTATTTTTTTGAAAAGCATATTACGTGGTTTAACAAGGCGTGTTTTAAAGATACCTTTTTTAGCGAAACCGCACAAAAGGAAGATCGTTGGCTAAACAAACGATTTTTCGACAAATGAGCGCTTCTGAAAGATAGAATGTTAGCTGAATGACGAATTAAGAAATTTGGTTACGGGTGCGGACGCGCGTGCAGAGCATGAGTTAGTAAGTCACTGAGTTACCGTACTGTGTTCCTAGAGGTCAAACTATGCTTCTTCATCCTCGCCTTGCACCTGCGCCCGCGCCTCGAAATTACGAAAAAACCCCGCTATACCAAAATGGTACACGGGGTTAAGAAAAAGGGCTGGTGTTAAGGAACGCCAATTCAATAGTTGTCGCTTTTCGGCCGTCTTATTTTGCCCTTATGCTCACAGAAAATTATTTCCGTAGCTAAGACTGCGCAAAGGATTCTTTGAGAACGTAGGAACAAAAACGCCAGGCCGCAAATCGGATAGTTATTAAATCGACGCTCCTAAGCTTAAAACTTCAGGTGTAATACGATGGGTTTTAGTGGGAATTTCAAAATATTATAAAGGCTAAAAATAAGGTGTAAACTAGGGTTAAAGACGAATATTTACGGATGTAAGTAGGGTCTAAATAATAGATTTCAGGTGAAGTAGGTGTACTAAATTTGGGTATTTATTTCTGGGTGCCAGCGAATTTAAAAATGCTTAATTGTGGGTGTATAACAAAGTTAAGTACCATACCATTACGACGAAAGTGATGGCCTTAACGTAACCTTCTGTCACCGTACTTGGGGGGGTAGTTCTTAAGAAGTGTTAAGGAAACGTTTTTAAACCCGCACCTTCTTTCATCTTATGGTGAATATGCAAGGTAAACGGACGTATTGAGGTCATCTATACACACTAAAAAACCTTAACACTTCGCGTTCTCTTCTCGCAGATTCTAGGCTTAATTAGCTCGAATCAAGCCTTAAACCGCTTGTTTAGAAGGTAACTTAAATATCTGTTAAAGCTTAAAATGAAGCCTTACTACCGGTGTTCTTATACATCACGAAGAATTATCAAATAGCCGCGTAGTTACCTGAACAGTACCTTTACCCCACAAAATAACTTGCCCATGCGCATCTTGCTCAGTTTACTACTTGCTTTGTCCTTCTTTGCCTGCCAGGAGGCACCCCGCCCGGAACCAGTAGTGGAAAAGGCTACTTTTGACGACCAGGAGTTTGAAACCACAAAAATTGACGGTTCCGAAGCACTTCGAGTTGAACGCCGTGGGCCGCAGGGCCGCGTCATCGAGCAGGGCTTTGTGTTTAACGGCCTAAAGCATGGTACCTGGACGAGCTACAACATCGACAGCAAAGCCCCCCAGAAAATTATCAGCTACATCGATGGCGCCCTCAATGGCCCCTACATCGAAATGGACGACCTGGGCCGCTTCGCCTTAATCGCCAACTACAAAGCCAACGTACTCGATGGGCCCTATGGCAAATACCGCATTGGCCGTCCCGAACTCATCGCCAACTACGTCGATGGCCAGTTGGACGGTACCATGGCCGAATACGACTACCGCAATAATAAGCTCAAGCAGGAAGTCAATTATAAAATGGGTAAAAAGCACGGCGCGTTTCGCTACTTTAATGATGAGGGAAAGGTTACGCTGGAGTATGTTTATGAGGAGGATGAGCGGGTTTCGGGCGGCATTGTTGAATAGTCTTTTAGTCTGTTGGTCTTTTATTCTGTTGGACTTTTAGGGCTGCCGCATGTTAGTCTGTTGGTCTTTTATTCTGTTAGACTTTTAGGGCTGCCGCATGTTAGTCTGTTGGTCTTTTATTCTGTTGGACTTTTAGGGCTGCCGCATGTTGTAGGTGCTACGATTGTTAATCGTCCCAGGGTTTTGCTGTGAATTTCTGGGGTTTTTGCTCCATGTAAGTCAGAAGCTTGCCGACTTCTTCGGCGGCTTTGGTGTACAGCCCGTGATCTTTTTCGCTGATGTAATTGCAGTTTAGAGCGAAGTCTAGCCAGGTTTGTGTTTCAAAATTTTCCGAAGCAGCGTCCGTGACCTTTGCACGGAAATGCTTTGGATAGCGCCGCTTCCCATAGCCTTCAGCCAGGTTTGCACAAACTGATCTTGAAGAGCGGCGAATCTGGTTCGTAAGGCTATAATTCTCCTCTTTAGGAAAGGTGGCTGTGAGGCGGAAAATAGAGCTGGCAAGCCGAAAGCCTTTGGCATAAGCAGCCCATCCTTTAAAACGTGATGTAGACATAGTACTTGGTTTTGGTATGCCGCAAACCTAGGGGCAAACAAAACAGACTACCCGTTTTTATCCGTACATAAACGAATATATTCGTTTATGTACGGATAATTTTTCGCACATTGCTGATAATCAACAGTCTAACAGCCTAAAAGACTAATAGTCTAAAAGCCTAACAGCCTAACAGTCTAAAAGCCTAAAAGCCTAATAGTCTAACAGTCTAACAGACTAACAGCCTAAAAGACTAACAGCCTAACAGTCTAACAACCTAAAAGACCAACGAAAACCCCAGCCCCGCAGCTCCATCTCCATAAAGTGGCGTAATCATAGCCATACTTCGCGCATGCCGTTTCTGCCACCAACGGTGGAACTCAGGAATCATAATTCCGCTGAAAGCGCCAACACCAAGGCCGATGGCCGTATCGGTTGGAAAGTGCTTGAGCGCCTTTATCCGCAGTACGGCGGTAATGGCTCCGGGCAGGGTGGCTGCGCCGTAGATGAGCGCTTTTTGCCCGCCGGTAAGGTTGGGGTTGTAGTCCGTGATGATCTTGGCGCAGAAATACCAGCCGGTGGACGTGGTGCTTACGTGACCGCTGAAGAGGCTGTTCTGGGCGTTGCCGCTGCGGCGGTCATTATCTTCCACTTCGTCGTAGTAAACGCGGGGGCGGAAGCGGTCGCTTCCCGAGGGGCCGAAGGGAGCGTAGCCGTAGAGCATGCCCTGGAGTGCTTGCGCTTCGAGGTACATCGTGGTGATGTCTAGCCAGTCCGCACGGTATTTCTTTCAGGCGAAGAGGGTGAAGGGAAGGAGCTGGGCGGAAAATAAAAAAGCATCGGATAGTTTGGTGTTCCGCACAACGTTTTCGGGGTTCTGCCGCAGCGCCCAGCGGTCGATGCCGGGCACATCGTTGTCGGTCAGCGTTGGTAGCGCACCGGTCAGCGTCGGCTTATCACGAAAATCCTTAATCTTTTCCTGGCTGAAGTAGAAGCCGACAGCGGTGAGGGGCAGCTCGATGAGGAGCTTCGTCTTGTACAGCTTCAACTGCGGTACACTGTCGCGAAAATCCGGTCCGCGCAGGTCATTTTGGGCGAGGGCGCAGGTGCAGAGCGAGAATAGTAGGAGTAGGGTTAGTAAGGAGCTTTTCATGTAGCCGGGTTGATTGGTTTTCGGAAGGCGGACGTCAGTCGTTAGAAGCGAAAGAAACCCTTAGAAGTTCAAATTCAAAACTATGTACATCGCCCGCGAACGAAGAACTTTACCATGTTTGTTATATCCTTCTTTTACCATCGCCCAAAGCACATTAAGGAAAAGTAAACGCAAATTCAGCAACCCTTAGTAACGTCGATTTAATAACTGTCTGATGTGCGGTCTGGTGTAGCACTGGTTAAATCCTAATAAATTGTGAACGCTACCGCCTCCGTGTGCAACCTGTTCCATCGCTGCATCTAAGGTCTAAAATCCGTACCCATGTCTCCAGTTAACTTCCTCTGTACCTGCGTCCTCGCCCTAATGATCTTCTCCTGCGCTGACGGAAACGGCATCGAATACCTCAACGAAGCTTCACCTTCCACGATGAGCAGCGAAAAAGGCTATTACGGGGCTTATGACGAAACCGAAATGGAACCGCCCAGGACTGCCGAACCGCCTGTCCCTCCCAGTTCTGATGACCAGATTCCCGACGCAGAACTCCGCCAACAAAGAATAATCTACACCGCCGCCGCCCGCGCCCGCGTAGAAAAACTAGACTCCGCCCTGGTCGTTATCACCCGCGTGATCGCTCAGCATGACGGCTACCTCTCCAGCCAGCACCGCTCCAATTCTACCTACGAACACACCGCCCAGCTTACCATCCGCCTACCGGCTGATAAGCTGAATGGCGCCCTAGCGTTTCTGCCTCAAATCGCCGTCGAAATCGACTACCAAAACCTCGATAGCCGTGACGTTTCCGCCGAATGGCTCGACCTCGAAAGCCGCCTCCAGACCAAGCGCGACGTCCGCGATCGCTACGTTGAGATCCTGCGCAATCGTGCCCAAAAAGTGGAAGACATCCTTAACGCTGAAGATAAAATTCGCGTAATCACCGAAGAAATCGAAGCCAAAGAAGGTCGTCTCCGCTACTTACGTGACCAGGTGTCTCTCTCCACCCTCACGCTTGAACTTTACGAAACGGTGGAGTACCGCAGTACTGGACCAACGGTTACGCGGGGCTTCGGTAGTAAGTTTTTGGACCGCCTGTCTTTTGGTGGGCAGATGGTTCAGGACATGGTGCTGGGTCTAGTGGCGATTTGGCCGCTGTTGATTTTTGGTGTGCTTGCTTTCTTCTTTGTTCGGCGATGGCGCGCTAAGCGGTAGGTTCTCCGCGCCTTTAGGCCGGAGAGCGTAGCGAGTATTTTCTGTAGTGCGAAGTGAATTTTTTGCTACGCTCCCCGGCCCAAAGGCCGGGCAATCATTAGGAACCGAACATGCGCTCCAGCATCCGCACCGTAATCAGGTAAGTAGGCCGAACGCCATCAGTCCCCAAACTACCACTGGCCAGTGTATGTCCGGTAATTAAGGGGTTATCACTTGCATAGTAGGCATACCGAACCTTCAAATCTGGGCTGACGGATTTTCGGATGTGGGTGGCGGCTTGAATAGCTTTCTGATAGTGCGCACCTTCCATTTCCAGGCCTGCAGCTTTCCAGCTGCTGGTGAGGAAATAATCCAGAATGGGGATGTTCTGCAGACTTGTGCCGAGTACGGTGACCATTGGCCCTTCGAAAACGCCCAGTCCTTCGCCTTCAAAATCAGCGGCAGTAAAGTCATTATCGAATGGGTAATTATCTGCCGTACCTTCAAAAATATGGGCGTTGGGTACCATGATGTCGCCCTTGCGCCCGTCCAGAATACCGGCTTTACCCATGATGTTGATGCTTTTGACGGGCAAATCGTACACGCGGCCGGTTTCGAGATCGTTGTAGGGGCGGAGCAGTTCGTCCATACTTTCGTAGGCTTGTTCTCCGAAGGCGTAGTCCATCACCAGAATAACCGGCGCCTGGTCCGGGTTTTTCGCTGGTTGGAAGTTGAGCTCCGGGGCGACTAACTCGGGGTTAAATTTCGCGGTGTCAAAGAGTTGAACGCCGAGGTTGGTACCGCTTTGGTCGGCAATTTCGATTAACCCGTTCTTGCGGGCGACCTCGAAAACGAGCGGCCGTAAGTACTTATAATCTGTCTGGCTCATGGCGCGGGCATATTCGAAGAGGCCTTTGTGCTTCCTCAACTTGCTCCCTAGTGCAGCCCCGCCGAATAGGCTGTTGGCTACGCTGTGCAGGTTGGCACTGATGATGTGGATTGGCCGCTCAATAAGTTTGTGCTCCAGTAGAACGGCCTTGATGTTGTCCGCCCATAACTCACCGTAGTAGTGGTGGCCCGTGTTCTCGCGCAGGCTACTGCTGAAGGTGATTTCCCGGTCTTCTTCTTTGTCGTTCTCTAATTTAGCTAGGCGGCCGAGCCAGTAGGTGATGTGGAAGAGAGAGTTTAAGTGGTCGTTGGAGGAGAAGCGTTTACAGGCATCGACCACTTCATCGTAGGTCCGGCCCAGCAGGGTGCTGAGGTAGGTGTAGGCGGTTTCGATCTTGAATTCCTTACCGGTTTGTTCTTTGACGACGATCTCTTCGAGCAGTTCCCATTCTCGTTTTGGGCGGCCTTTGCTGTCTATGCTGTTTTTACGAATTTTATTGGCCTCGGCGTAGAGGAAAGTAAGGTGGGTGAGGATGTCATAGATGTCGGACCGGCCGCGTGTCATCTCGATGTACATTTCGTTGTCGTCGATGCGGTAAGCGCTGCGGCGGCGGGCGGGGGCGATGATGGGATCGAAGTTTGAGTTTTCGTAGCCCTCGCGGGTAATCAGTTTAATGAACCGGCACTCCTCGATGCCTTTCGGCAGGCGATTGAAGACGTAAGAGAGGCCGCTGAGCTCTACCTTCTCGTCGTCGGCGATGCTGCCGTAGATCTCGGGCCGGAGTATCATCAGGTTGTCCATCAGGGTTTTTCCGCTCAGCCCGCCGGGCTTATAACTTCCACGAATCAGCAGATGCCGCATGGCGATGTAAAGGCGTTGTACGGCGGTGCGGGATTCCTGGGCGCGGGTGCGGTTTTGCATAGAAGTTCGGTCTTGTCGTTTAGGGTAGACAAGTGAACTGGGGGATTAGTTTAATTGGATTACTCCACTACCTTGAATACGAAGTTTCCAAGTCGACCAAGCTCCTCACGGTAACTTTCCGGAGGGGTCCCGCAAAAATCAAGAGGAGGGTCACTTTCACAGACCAAGAGGTGATTGCCCTCTGGGATGTCCAGCACCCTATAGTAAACATCGAACGTATCCGTTCAAAAAGTAATGGGTTTAATTGTCCTGATAAGCCTCGGCGACACATTGGGCGAGTGATGGCATAAGTAATTGTCCGCTGAGTCTGTCTTTGATATAGCTCATCGCATTGACACC
>Ga0306864_1000391_pt1 | contig 20675 bp, 16 predicted proteins | sample AntRauTorckE5430_FD_190448 | JGI IMG/M metagenome (GOLD analysis project Ga0306864, IMG submission 190448) | Saline lake microbial communities from Rauer Islands, Antarctica - Metagenome Torckler E5 #430 (v2) (version 2) | ecosystem: Environmental > Aquatic > Non-marine Saline and Alkaline >...
TTACTCCACTACAAATCTTTTGGTGAATAATTTTGATTCGGTATTTACTCTTAAAATATAGAGTCCTGAGCTTAGAGAACTGATTTCAATATTTAAAAGGTCATTTTCATTTTTGATTAAAGTGTCAAAAACTAACTGACCATTTATATTATATATTTTCATAGATGTATTTTCATCTATAGATAATCCAGATAATTCTAAAGAAATAAAACGAGAAGCTGGATTAGGATAAACTGTTAGGTTAGCGTTTGAATTTATGTTAGAAAGGCTTAGGAAAACAGTTCCTTCATAAGCACCAAGATAAGTCTCTACATCTTCTCTAAGATTACCCAATAGATCCAAATCGATTTCTTCTAGTCTAGGGACAACATAGTCTAAAGGATTATCTACATCAGGTGAAATACTAAAATCATTTGAGTCTATATCTTGAAATACAGGAGAAAAGCTAACGCTATTTTCATTGGTTTCAGAAAAAATAATAAATTCTGCTAGGTCATTTGTGAATTGCTCTGTTTCTCCCAATCGACGACCGATACTACCTAGAAAACCATTCACACCGTCAGCAAATAAAAGGTTGTGATCTGATACCAAAAAACCTCTATCACTATTTCCGTCTACTAAGGCATAAGACCTATACGCTTCATCTTCTGTTGAAATAGAATTTGTAATATTATTATTGAACACTTCTGCTGGAGGTTGTCCAGAAGATCCGGTTCTTAACTGTATCCCAGCAGAAGGATAGCCCACGGCCTCTTCTCGTTCCAATACTATAGTATTATGCAATACCCTTGTTAAACCCACATTTCCATCTTGTTCAAAAATCCAAACTCCAAATAAATATAAACTAGGGTCTGTTGTTGAAGCCGTGAAATTACTCCTCACGAGTCCAGAAATTTTATTATTGGCGATTACTGTTGAATCCCCAGAAATAGTACTCACTTTCATTCCATAAGTAGAGCCTATAGTTCCTTCATATTCCACATAGTTTATTGTATTCTGACTGATTTCCCCTGAGCCTGAGTCAATAACTATAGCGCTTGTGCTCACAGGTAGCGAAGGAGAAGAATTTAAGTTGATAATGCTTTCAAAAACATTATTTTGGATTAACATATCCTTATTTCCTAAAGCATTAATCCCAAAAGAACCACTACTTAAATCGTGTCCTAAGCTTGTAATACTTCCGAATGAACTATTTATAATTTGATTATTTGTATCCTCAAAATCAACTCTACCGAAAAAGTCTGCAGAGGCTAGAATTTGAATACCACTACCCGAATTGTCTATAGAAACATTATCAATAAGATTACCACTATTAGTAGCTTCTTGGCTACTTGCATCGGAGACAAAGCGAATTCCTCGTGTCGAAGTCAAGGGTCTTGCCCCATTTGCACCTAAAAAAATAGAACAATCTCTTACTATATTAAACGAACAACCTTCAGATGAGGATCCTACAAAACTAAAACCTCTTTCCAGTTCATTGCCAGCATCACTTACATCTCTAATATTTAAATTCTCAAACGTAATGTAACTTAATGCATTAACCGTAAAGGCAGCATCACTTGAAGATGAAGTTCCCACAATTTCAAAAAAAACAGAATCCGGTTCTGCTGTAATAATTAAAGGTGAAGTCTCAGAAAGCCCAGAAATTGACTCTAAAATCAATATATCGGAATAAGTACCTGGAACTATCGTAAAAGTGGCCCCTCCATCTCCAACACCTTGGGTTTGAAGATCAACTATCATTTGAGTAAAAGTATCATAGTCAGAGTTCAGATCTCCGACTGTAAATTCTCCAATTAAGCCTTGTGCCGAGGAGATAAAACTTCCTAAAAGGAATAAGATAAAATAAAAATGTCTCATGAGTATAATTTATGGTTTTTTAAAATTAGATGTTTACAACATCATGTTATGGGGAGATTTTATTAAAACAATCATAAATCCTATGGATTTTCTTAAAAATTAAGACTTGTCAATTTTTTTAAAACTTAGAATTTCATACTCTCAAATAAATACAATCTACGCCCATCACGGTTTAATGCCAACACAACTTAAAGTCATCATTTCGAAAGATTATAGCCAGCGACACTTATTAAAACGATAAGTGCAACACACCTATTTAAAAAAGATTTCACGTTTTATTTACTGCTAAAAATTGTAATTTCGACTTTATATTAATTTCAACTGACGTGTGGTTTATAAAGGATACAATCACAAGAAAAATTAAAAAAACACAAGATTTTATAGATGAAAAATCAGTTAATTATTTTTTTTCGGTAAAACTAAAAGCCTTAAAAGAAAAATTTAATCTAAGAAATTTCAGACACTATTTAAAATTATCCTTTACTAATTAACAGATAAATATTTTAATACATGAACTCAACGCCTAAAAACCTTCAAGTTATTTTTGAAGATAATCACCTTATCGTCGTCAACAAAAGGCCTGGCGATATTGTGCAAGGAGACAAGACTGGCGATCTGCCCTTAAGTGAAGTGGTAAAACTGTATTTAAAAGAGAAGTATAATAAACCTGGAGAGGCCTACTTAGGAGTCGTACATCGGTTAGATAGACCAACGAGTGGTGTTGTGGTGTTTTCAAAAACCTCGAAAGCACTTTCAAGGTTAAATAAAGCTTTCGCCGATAGAGATACACACAAAGTCTATTGGGCTGTAGTCAAAAATAAACCTAAACCAGAATCAGCTAGGCTCATACATTATCTCAAACGCAATACAAAGCAAAATAAATCCTATGCGCATATCAAACCTGTAGAAGATTCCAAAGAAGCTATTCTCAGCTATCAAAAAATTCAATCTTTAGACAATTACCACGTGTTGGAAATCACTTTGGAAACCGGTAGACACCATCAAATAAGAAGTCAGTTATCTGCGATAGGCTGTCCGATAAAGGGAGACTTAAAGTATGGATTTGACAGGAGCAATAAAGATGCTAGTATTCATCTACATGCCAGAAAATTGAGGATTACGCATCCAGTCCGCAAGGAGGATATCAGTTTTGAAGCTAAATTGCCAGATGACGTCATATGGAACAGTTGCAAGGTCTAATTCATTTTTGAACACTTATATTTGAACAAAATTTATCCGATGAAGAAAAACATTGCCGTTGCGATGGGAGGCTATTCTAAGGAAGCTGAAATTTCGCTAAAAAGTGGTGAAGTCGTCTATAAGCACCTTACAAAAAATAAAAATTACAGGGTGTATAGAGCTCAAATTTTAAGTAACGGCTGGACCATAAAAACAGATGTAGGGGAAGAAATCCCTATCGATAAATCCAATTTTTCTATAACTATAGATGGAGAACCGATTCACTTCGACTGTGTCTTTAATACAATTCATGGGACACCAGGAGAGGATGGTCTCTTTCAAGGTTATTTACAAACACTTGAAATTCCACAAACGGCTTGTGATTACTACCAAGCAGCTCTTACTTTTAACAAGCGCGATTGTATTTCTGTGCTTAGAGCTAATGGAATTAAAACCGCAAAAAATATATACATCAATAAGGGAGACGACATAAATCCCTCAGCAATAGTGAAGCATGTTGGGTTACCTTGTTTTGTAAAGGCTAATAGAGCAGGAAGCAGCTATGGCATATCAAAAGTGAAACACAAGGATGATATCCTAACCGCTCTAGAACACTCTTTTAAAGAAGATGATGAAGTTATTATTGAGTCTTTTCTAGACGGAATAGAAGTGAGTGTTGGGGTTATCAACATCAATGGGAACATACTAGCGCTTCCTGTGACAGAGATTATCTCTGAAAATGAATTCTTTGACTTTGAAGCTAAATATTTAGGAAAATCTAAGGAGATCACACCCGCTACTATAAGCGAAGCTCAAACCAAAGACGTAAAAGATCAAGCGGTGAGAATTTTTAAATTATTAAAATTGAAAGGTCTTACCAGATCCGAGTTTATTTTTCATAATAACGAACCTCACTTTTTGGAATGCAATGCTTGCCCTGGACTAACGGAAGCAAGTATTCTACCTCAACAAGCTAAAGCAGCAGGAATCTCACTTCAAGACTTATTTACCAATGCTGTAGAAGTTGCTATTAAAGATTTTGAAATTTAATTAATTTACACTAAAATCAAATTATGAAACGTGCCGTTTTTCCTGGATCTTTTGATCCCATTACTATAGGCCATTATGATATCATCACGAGAGGATTGACCCTTTTTGATGAAATTATACTAGCTGTTGGCGTTAATGCTGAAAAAAAATATATGTTTACGCTTCAAGAACGCAAATCTTTTCTGGAAGAGACATTTAAAGATGAGCCCAGAATTAAAGTAGACACGTATAAGGGTCTGACCGTCAATTACTGTAAAGAAGTAAATGCTGACTTTATCCTTCGGGGGTTGAGAAACCCTGCTGACTTTGAATTTGAAAAAGCCATTGCTCACACCAATAGGAAACTCGAGAAAATTGAAACTATATTCTTACTTACCTCAAGCGGAAAAAGCTATATCTCATCTTCCATCGTGAGAGATGTTATTAGAAATAATGGTGATTATTCCGGTTTTGTTCCAGATTCTGTTATCGTCAAATCTTAACTTATGAAATCCATACTTCTTATCTGTACGCTTTTACTATCTGTTTTAGGAGTATCCCAAACTCATCTAAGTCTCGAATCGTATGGGCCTGTTTACGACATTGAAAATCCAGATTTTAAAGTCGACCTGAATCAAGAATTCAAAGCCGTGTTTGATGTGGCCAGCATCTCGGACTCTAAAGAAAATCGAAATCGCAAATTTGAAACTGTAGCCAGATATTTAAGACTTCATCAGGCAAAAGAATTAGAGAATAATTCAGTTAAAGCGGCTTTAGTGGTTCATGGCTCTGCGATTTTTGACTTGCTCACTCATGAGGAATATTCCAAACACCACAAGCAGGAAAATCTTCAAAATCCCAACTATGATTTATTAAGTACTCTCACTGAACATAATATTGAAATTATCCTATGCGGACAAACTTCAAAACACAGAGCAATCTCTAAAAAGGCATTACACCCTGATGTCAAAATTTCTTTATCGGCTATGTCTGCACTTATCCAACTTCAAAATGAAGGGTACGCCCTTATTAATTTTTAAAATCAACTCTTATGAAAAAACTCCTTACTAGTTTACTCCTTTTATGTGCCCTAAATCTATTTTCACAAATGGATAAGCAGCTTTTAAAAGATATTGAATCTATTGAAGATCAAGTCATCGCCTGGAGGCATGATTTTCACAAAAATCCTGAATTATCTAACAGAGAATTCGAAACAGCTAAGAAAATCGCTAAACATCTAAAAAGTTTAGGGTTGGAAGTACAAACAGAAGTGGCTTATACAGGCGTTGTTGCCACTCTTAAGGGCGATCTACCCGGGAAAGTGGTGGCTTTAAGAGCAGATATCGATGCCTTACCCGTCACAGAACGCAATGACTTACCTTATAAAAGCGAGGTGATCACCACATTTTTAGGAACTGAGACCGGAGTGATGCATGCGTGTGGCCATGACACACACACGGCTATTTTAATGGGAGTTGCTGAAGTCCTCTCAAAAAATAAACATCTGATAAACGGGAGTGTAAAATTTATTTTTCAACCTGCAGAAGAAGGTCCACCACCAGGAGAACTAGGAGGAGCTAAAGTGATGATAAAAGAAGGAGTTTTAAAGAATCCCAAGGTAGATGCCATATTTGGTCTTCATATTAATTCATCCACCCCTGTGGGAACCATAAACTATAAGCCAGGAGGAAGTATGGCAGCGGTAGAACGTTTTGTCATTCTTGTAAAAGGAAAAGGAACTCACGGTTCTACACCATGGACAGGCGTAGATCCTATTTTAATCTCTGCAAAAATAATTGATGGTTTACAAACCATCATAAGCCGTGAAGCCGAATTAGTTGATGAGCCTGCCGTCATTACCGTTGGTAAAATCACTTCTGGAACCCGGTTTAACGTTATACCAGAAACTTCAGAAATGATAGGAACTGTGAGAACATTAAATCCAGATATGAGAGCTATGGTCATAAAACGCATGACTGAAATGGTCCCTGCCATCGCCAAAGTGTATGGTGGTGATGCTGAGATAGAGTTTCAAAACAATACGGCTGTAACCTTCAACGATTTGGAGTTAACGGCCCAAATGTTACCCACTCTTCAAGGTATTGCTGGCGATGATAAAGTAAAGCTTGTAAAAGCTAGTACAGGTGGAGAGGATTTCTCATTCTTTCAAGAAAAAATTCCTGGATTTTACTTTTTCCTAGGGGGTATGACTCCAGGAAATCAGACCCCCTATCCGCATCATACTCGAGATTTTAAGGTGGATGATGCTGGTATGCTTTTAGGTGTAAAAACCATGTCTCAACTTGCTATCGATTATCTGATGCCAAATTAAAACAGGTTCTAGAAAGCATAGTTGAGTGAAAAGCTACCGAAATAATTTATGGGCTCGCCGGGATAAAAGTATCTCGGCTCGTTTCCCCCAAATGCTCCTGCATTGGTGACAATGCTTGACGCATATTTTTCGTTGAATACATTATTGATTCCGAAACTCATCCTTGCTGAAATTTTATCAAATACAGGGAATTTGTATTCTAATTTTATATTAGAAAAAGCATAAGACTCAGAGAATTCTGTATTGGCATCATTTACTGGGATCTCTGATACAGCATTGGTTTGAAAATAAAAATAGAGGTGGTTATTGATTTGAGCATCCACTCCAAAACTGAATTGTTGTGAAGGAACCCCTGTAAGATCATTTCCAGAAAAAGAGTCGCCCTGATCTTCAAATTCATTGAATTCGTAAAAGTTAAAGCTTCCCGTCACATAAGGTTGAAGCTGTAGCCAAGACCCATAATCTAGATTGGACTTAAAGGAAAACTCAAGCCCTGGATGTGAGGTTGAACCGGCATTGATGCCTACAAATCTATCTTCTGCCACACGTCTTGCTACCAGTAAGTTTTTAACATCCATGTAATAAGCATTAACCTCGGTATATAATTTATCCTCAAACCAACGGGCTTTGTAGCCTACTTCGTAATTCCATCCCGTTTCTGGCTCGAGATCTGTATTAAAAACGCCCTCTTCGGTTAAGCTCTGCTCTACCGTTGGCACAGAAAATCCTCGACTTACAGAGGCTGATACCTTTTGATTTTCTGCTAGTGAATAGGTAGTCACTACATTAGGTAACCATACTTGATCGTAGCTATACTCTCCAGTTTGAGAGTTTTGAGAATTAGAGAGCTTATCTTCAATCTCATAACTTGTTTTGTTTGTAGCCAGACCTAATTTTAAGTTTAATTTTCTAGAGAGTAAAACATTTAGGGTTGAAAAGGCCTCAATGTATTGCCGGTTTTGATCTAAATCTGATACTATATTTCCCTGTAAGTAACCTTGACCATTATTGTCTCGGTATCTATTTTCGAAAGTTGAAACTTTATAATCATCTCTCAAAAACTCACCTCCTAGGGTCAATTGAGCTAAATTTCCAAGTAAACTAAACTCAAATTCACTGGTATGTCTAATCCCCATTCCGATATTATTATTTTCCAAAATATCAAAAGGCCTAAGTTCAAACGCCTCTCTAAAGTTGGTAAAAACCGATGTGTTCTGTGTGATATTTGAAGTTAATTCTGTCGTTAAGTTAACGCCAAAAATACCACGTGTATAAGACTCAAAACCTTGCGCCTGTCCCCATGTAAACGCAGCCTGAGTAGGATCTTCCTCAAAACTAGACCTGCTTAAAGAACTAGGGATAAACCCCTTTAATTGAATGACTTGACCCACAAACTGAAGTCTAGAACGCGTACTAAGTTGGGCTTCAGAGTTTAGAAAATAAGACTCCCGTTGGTAGTTGCTATTGTCTCTAAATCCACCAGCACTCAGGTTGTTATAGGTTAAGTTGATTTTCTTATTTCCATCTGAAAGATTGATAGAATAGTTTTGTTTTAAAAGATCAAAGCTTCCCACTAAAAATTCAGACTCTAGATAGTCCTCCTCTTTTAAGACTGATTTTAGCTGAATAACCCCACCTAATCCCGCTCCAAATTCAGTGGCTTGTGGTCCTTTAATCACTTTCACCTCAGAAATAGTCGTAAGATCAATATCGTGCAAAATAGAGGTTCCGTTGGCGGTGCTTAAAGGAATATTGTTGTAATAAAGCTTAAGCCGGTTAGTTTCAAACTGGGCTCTTGCTCCTATACCCCTTATATTGATTTTGGTGGTATTGATTCCTCCTTGTTGCATATACACTCCAGGAATTTTATTAAGAATTGGAGTGATTGTCGTTTGATTGGACTGTAATAACTCGTCTTGATTAAGCAAAGACACATTGGCGTCTTGCTGGTAATCCCTCTCCGTGTCAACCGAAGTCTTCAATTTAACTTCCTGTAGAGAGGTCGTGTCTTTTTGGGTTTGTGAAAAAATTATTCCTGAATATAAAAATAGGAGAATGTTAAGATATCTCAAGTGTGTGTTTTTTAGCCTCAAAAGTAATTATATAGATGAAAGTTTATTCTAAAAAACTACTAATGTTGACATATTGACTCTTCTATAGTGTCGTTCTCCTTATTTTCAGCTATTGTGCCTCCAAACCCGTCAATTCTAAGGTAACCAAATCAAACTTTAGCCTTGCTGATAAAAGGTCTTTATTAGTAGCACATAATCTAACGGGGAATCGAAATCTGTGTAAAAAAGAGAGAATATTATTCCCGAGGCTTCGGGATTGTCGAAGTTTGAAACTTCATCGTATAAAGTGACCTTAATTCTCTCCTTTGTTCTTTCTGATTAATAACTAAAACCAAGTATTTTTTTAGAAATCAAACTTAAGATACGTGAAGTGTACGGCTAGTTTTGTGTTTATCCAAAAATTTAGTATTTTTAGACGTAAAACTAATAATTAGGTAGTTTTAGGCAGCCTTAAACCATATACATAAACGTTGTTTCATCAATTAGAGCGCTGCTTTCAAACTTGATAAAAACACAAAGAATAATTATGAATAAGATATTTTTAATATTGATTTTTTATTTAGTCAGTTCCTCAGTATTTGGACAAGAAACTCAGAGAAATGAAACTTTAAATCTAAAATCATCGAACAATTGCATCAATAAAAAAAGAATAGAAATAAAAGCATTTGAAATAGATAAAGGTTGGGGATTTGATATTTTAATAAATGGTAAAGTATATATTCATCAGATAAACATCCCTGCCATAAGCGGGTCTAAAACGTTTAAAACGAAAATAAATGCTTTAAAAATTGCTGAAATAATGAAGCAAAAAATATGCGATAATATTTTACCACCAACAATTACGAAAGATGATCTTGACAAACTAATAACTAAAAACCAAAAACATACTCATGAGTAAATCATTTCAACCTAAAATAATAGTCATTTTATTTTTCTGTGCATTTATTTCTTTTAATTCTGCAATGTCGCAAATAGGTACTTGGACACAAAAATCAAATTTTGCTGGTTTTGCTAGAGCAAGAGCAATTAGTTTTTCCATAGGTACAAAAGGGTATATAGGTACTGGTCGAGGAGAGAATAATATGGATGCAATAGATTTTTGGGAATACGACCCACAAAATGATACTTGGACACAAAAAGCTGATTTAGGTAATACCGGAAGAATTGGTGGGACAGGCTTTTCTATTGGAAATAAGGGCTATGCTGGAATAGGAGCTTCAAATGGCCAACCAAAAAGCGATATTTGGGAATACAACCCGCAAAATAATACTTGGGTTCAAAAAGCCTTTTACCCAGGTATTGGAAAGTCAAATGCTGTAAGTTTTAACATTGGTAATTTTGGTTATGTAGGAACTGGAAGTCCTTCAGGCACGATAGGTAACGAAACAAAAGATTTTTGGGAATATAATCCTGCAAATAATTCTTGGTCACAAAAAACTGATTTTGGTGGAATTCAAAGAAATAGAGCAATAGGGTTTTCTATAGGGACGAAAGGTTATATTGGAACTGGATATCACTTTGATGGTACTAGACCAATTTCTTTTAATGATTTTTGGCAATATGACCCCAATACTAATTCTTGGTTGCAAGTTTTATCGTTTAGTGGAGAAGGAAGACTCTTTGCTTCATCTTTTTCAATTGGAAATAAAGGCTATATTGGTATGGGATATTCTGTTGGCACAAACGGAACTATATTATATAACGATTTATGGGAATATGAAGAACAACCTCTTAGTTTATTAGAGATTGAGCTTCAAAATAAATTAAAAGTTTATCCCAATCCAACAACAAATATTATAAACATATCAACAGATTTAAATATTATCGAAATTATTGTTTTTGATTCACAAGGAAAAGAGCAGTTAAAAACTACAAAACATACAGGAATTAATATTAGTAGTTTTTCATCTGGGACATATTATTTAAACATCAAAACGGCAACAGGAGAAACCGTAAAAAAAATCATTAAAAATTAAATAATTTATATTATGCTAAAATTAGCACTAAGAAGAACTGAGATAAAAAACAACTCTTTTCTACTTTAATTTGAAACACGAGTAATCTAGACTTAGAGATTCGCATTTGTGATTCTCTGAGTTTTTTTGTTATAATTCCTTCTACCTATCTAGGAGAAAAAAGAAACCTTCAACTTTATAACCAACGTTGAAACCAATAGTTTTTGCAAACTCGTTGGTCTTGATTGATAAACCATTGAAGGCCATTAATCAGCTATTAATTTGCCTATTTGCAGCTATAACTCAACATGTCTATAAATTTTAGTAGGTTATTTTTTAAGCATTTATAATAGAGAGTATTCTACTACCAAATTAAATTTACAATGTCGCATGAATAAATTGAATTATACTACGACGTGGCTCAGCACAGGTTTTTTGATTAATTGAAATTAAAAATAAGAAGCATAGCCTTAGTTACGGTAATTATTTTTGTTAAAAAGCAAGCGAAAAAAGCCTGTGCCGAATTCGTATCGGTAAAACGCTTTATTGCCACATTATAGGTTTAAATTGATATAAAATGTGATTTAAGCGGTAAATTAATTACCGCCAAGTTTTCACCGTTTATTAAAGCCTAGTTTTAATATTAAGACAGTAATAAAATCACTAAATTTAAACTGTGAATAAAGTGGAGATAACACAACTTGTTGTGTTATCCATACGTTAGGCAAAATATGACCAATGAAAGAACTTTTAGATAAATTATTGACAGGAGAGGGAAAATTAAGCCTCATATTATTACAATCTAAAGAATATGCTGAACAAGCAAATGACGAAAAGCTAATTGAATTTATCAACAAAGAACTGAACGGTTATTCCAGTAATGAATTACCTGAATACAGAAAAATAAGGTCGGAAATTGTAGGAGATATTCAAGATGCATATGGACAATTAGTTAAGATTGAATTTCCGCTTAATTTTTCAGTACTATCAGAACACATGGGTTTTGATTTGTCAATAACATTCATTCCTGATGGAATAGGATTTATTGAAGAAGGTCTTAATAGTACAGATGGACAAATGGTTTTAAGACCATTACATCAAAAATTGGTAAATATGCTTAATGAGACTTTTCACCACAACAACCCTCATTTAAAGTTGGTAAAGGCAGCACACAGAGTTGGAAGAGCAGGAATTCAATTTATTTTGACCAAAGTGAGACAGGATTTGATAGTTGGACTTCAAAAAATCAACAAAGAACAAGAAATAGAAATTAAAGAAATCGAAAACTTTTCAAAAGATTTGTCTTCCGATAAAAAATCAGTTTTTGTAACATACGCTTGGGAAAATGAAGAACATAATGATAAAGTAATTTCATTCGTTAATTTTTTGAGGGAAAAAGGATATGACGCATCTATGGACAAAAAGGAATCCCAAGAGGAAAGTGCAACTGATTTTAATCAAATGATGTTAAATGGACTTCAGAATGCGGATAAAGTTATTGTCATCTTGTCTAAAAAATATAAAGAGCGAGCAGATAGTTTCAAAGGCGGTGTTGGATTTGAATACAAGGTAATTTTAGAGCAACTAAAGAAACACACGAATAAATTCATTTTTGTTTCATTTGGCATTGATGAACACAAATATATTGCACCAGTCGGAATAGGTGGAAGAGATGTTTTGAATCTAAAAAAAGACCAAGACGAAAGTAATTTCAACAATCTTTTTGCTAAAATTGAAAGTGAGAACATTATAAACTTTAGTGAAGTAAGCAAAACCAAAGTTGACATAGTAAAGAAAGAAATTAAACCATTTAAACTGTAAAATACTTTGCCTAACAATGTTTATAAAACATAGCTATTATAGGCTTTCCGAAAGGTTTTTGTGTATTTTCGAAAACCGCCAAATTTTTAAATTTGGCTTTTAGTAAAATAAAGATAAAAAGAAAAATTTAAAAATTCGGCTCGTGTTTCATCCGAAAAGTTAGCGTCTTTTTATACGCTACATTTCATATACGAGACGTTATCATTCATTTAAAACAAACTATGAGACTAATAGAATTACGATTGAAAAATTTCAGATGTTATAAAGAAGAAATTAAAATCAAAATTGATGACCTTACTTGTATAATTGGAAAAAATGATATTGGAAAATCGACCATTCTAGAAGCTTTAGATTGCTTTTTTAATACCTCCATCATAAAACACCCAAACTTCAGGACCTAGTTCTGAACTGTATAAACGTATCGGGAAGGAATTATCAAAGTCTGGTGCCTGTAGCCATCTGATACCATTTCCTGGAAGCACATCAATCGCTCCTTCATGACGAACCGAGCGGCGAGGCTGACTATGTAAAAGGAAGTTTTCAAATATGTAATCAGTAAGTTGTTGTAATGCAGTCGCATATATCTCGTGCTTTTCAAATCGATCTAAAAATTTGTCAAACAATCCTTGATCTATAGATTCTTCCTGAATCGTATAAATGGTTAGGGAGTTTGATTTACTATACCAATGTCTTAATGCAACCATATTCACTTAAAAGTGAATCTCCCACACCTCTTATCACTGAGCTACTTATTAATGTTACTTTTCCTATTTTTAAAACCAACCGCAGCAACACGACCCAATTCCCCAGAATCAACATCATAAACTTTTCCAGACTTCAAATCGTTCTCATACTAGAGCTCAACCAACCTCAGCATTTCCATTAATCATATCTATAATTTTCACCATTTTCACAACATCTGCATCCTTGTCAAAAACACCACTGATTCCCTGGTCATTTAAATCTGTGAATGGTGGTTCGTACAACATGGCTTTATCAATCGTTCCATTTTTTGTTAAGTAGGAAATAATTGTTTTTACGAAGGTCATTTGATCTGCTCTTAAATTACCGACTTGTAAAAACTCAGAAAACGCATTGTTTAAGGCTGTTGGATCTAAACCCGTAATGCTTCTAATAAAGGCACCCAAAGGTCTTTCACCATATTGTGTAACGAAGTCTTCTTTAGTGCCTGCAACACTCTCTGTGAATAGCATTTTTTCTAAAGAATCTAACTCAATTTTTGTGATGGATACATTGTTAGAGAGCTTGTTAATAGTTAAATGACTTCTATTTTTTCTAATATAACTCTCAACTCTATCTTTATAAGATTGCAAACTCACATAAGAAGTACTCACAATTTCTCGAACTGAGATGCCCTCATAATCTAGGTCGTCTTCAAAATTTGTATAGACTGGTGTTTGTGTTTCTGTTTCTAAATACTTGATCAAATCTCTTAGAGCCAGTCTTAATTCGTCTAGCTTTTTTATATTAATCGTTTCCCAATAATGATCTGTTTGTGCTTCTTTAATTAATGGCAAATGAAGTGCTACCTGAGGAATGTTATCTTTCCTTTCCAATGCAGCCGCAGTACTGTATATTTTACCCATATACTTTGCTGTTTCACCAGATCCTGTAAGCAGCACTATTTGGTACACTAAAACAAGCATATCAAATCTTCGTGCCAACTCATCATCTCCTTTTGATGCGGGTTGCAAGTGAGATAAATGAGCATTTATTTCTTGAAGATCACTTTTTGAAAGGTCTAACCATTTTGATTTATTGCTGTATTCTTTTACATAGCGTAACTGCTTCCGAACTACGAATCTAGTTTCATCTAGATTTTGAATTATTTTGTGCAACTCCGTTAAGTAGGCATCTTTAACGGCAACCTCTGCAGGTATCTTGTCTGGTAAATGGGTAATTAGCTGCGAAACCTTCAGCTTGGCTTCAAATATTTGTTGCAGTAAAGGCTTCATACTTTGAGCATTTGCGCCGTCTGGATATTCATCAAAGAATTCAAAATTCTGACAATAGTCAAAAATCATAAATTCTTTCTTATCATCTCCTGGGCCAAATAAATCCAGACACAATCTGGTACCTCTACCAATCATTTGCCAAAATTTAGAGGCACTTTTCACCATTTTAAAGAATACTAAATTCACTACTCTTGGTGCATCTACGCCGGTATCCATCATGTCTACAGAAACCGCAATTTGAGGTTCTTGCTCTTCTAAAGGATCTGTAAATTTCTCTAATAAACTCTGCGCTTTGGTTTCATAATTGTCTATTACTCTTAGAAACTTCCCGCTGTATTCCGGATAGTTTATATTGAACCTTTCTTCGATGAACACTGCATGTGCATGATTCTTGGCAAAAACAATCGTCTTACCTAATTTATCACCTCCACTTACTTTAATTCCATCCTTCATCAAATGTTCTAGCACCTTATCTACGGTATCTGTATTGAACAACCATCGGTTCAAAGCAGCACTGCCAATGGCATCTGGAGTTTCCTCATTTGTTGGGTCTCCAAATTTCTCTTCGTATTCTGCTTTTTCTCGATCTGAAAGCTCTGAATATTTAATGCCTTCTCTTTGGAATTTAAGTGGCACACTCACTGCTTTTGGAGGTACCAAATAGCCTTGATCTACAGCTACATTTAATTCATAGGCAAACGTAGGATTGTCATCTTCAATACCGAATAATCCGTATGTATTATGATCTATATCTGTTTTTGGCGTTGCTGTTAAACCGATGATCATGGCATCAAAATAATCAAAAATAGCACTGTATTTTTGATATACAGAACGGTGGGCTTCATCAATAATAATGAGGTCGAAATGACCTACACCATAAAATCGTTGGTCTACTGTTTTTACCTTGTCAATTTTATTAATAATTGTTGGATAGGTTGAAAAGACCAAACGGGCACTACTATCTTCTTTTTCTTTGGTTAAATCAATTGCAGAAAGCTCAGGTAAATGTTCTTTAAACGCATTTTTAGCTTGGGTAACTAAAGCGTTTCTATCGGCTAGAAAAAGGACTCTTTTTGCCCAATTGCATTTGGTTAACATTTCTACAATCGCTGCAGCAGTTCTTGTTTTTCCGCTACCTGTTGCCATGACTAATAAGCTCTCTCTTTTGGCGCCCCTTAAATGGCCTTTTTTTGAAGTAACTACTAAATTCTCTGCAACTCTTTTGATAGCTTCTAACTGATAATCTCTACCAGCAATATCCATATTCACCTTAAAAGTTCTGAGGTCTTTTCTAGTGGTTCTTCTATCAACCAACAATTGCAATTCGTCTTGGGTATAAAACCCTTCTATTTCTCTGTCGGTATAAAAAGTATCATCCCAAATAAAAGTTTCAAAACCGTTGGTATAAAAGATAACGGGACGTTGCCCATGCATTTGTTCTATACAATCTGCATAGAGCTCTGCTTGGTGTCTTCCTTTTCTAGCTTCTGCCATGGTTCTCTTCGCTTCTACCACCGCTAATGGTTTGCCATCTTTGCCCCAAAGCACGTAATCTACATAGCCAATGCCTGACGGATTGGTACTTTTAGGCATTCCTTTTACTTCATATTCTAACTCTCTTCCTTCCGTTAGTTCTTCCCAACCGGCATCTTTTAACAGAACATCTATATAGAGTTTTCTAGTAACTGCTTCTGGTATTAAAACAGGAATTACTTTGTCTGGGTCTTTGACCTTTTCACGCTCTACTCTTCGCTGCGTATTAACTTTCTGTTGGTTCTCTAGCTGCTTTTGTAATAATTCTATTTGCGCCGCTTGCTCCTCTAATTTTGCACGTTCTTCTTTGTCTTTTTCTCTTCTGTAATCTAGCTGATTTTCTAATTGCTGAAGGGCTTTTAAAGTCTCTTTTTGCTCGTTTCCATCAGGAATTAACGCCGTGCTAAAAGCAGGAACCTCCAAATCTTCTTCATTATAATACACACCTAGAAAACTTAAAAATCGAAAGAGGTTTTTAATACTGGCGATGGATTGGTCTTGGGTAATTGATTTACCATGTGCAGCAGCATTCCCATTTAAACGAATTAAATCTACCTCTCTAAACATAGAAGGCTTGATGATTTCTCTAAAACACTGTTGGTGTATTAAGCTGGCAAGTTTTGTATCATAAGGCCATTCTAGTTCTTCATCATTTTGATAGAGCCATCGTACCGTTTTTTCTAAAACACTTCTGCAAATCATTGCACAGGCTTTTGGAGAAGTTAACGTCAGCTGTTCCGCTTCTTTTGCTTCTTTAAATATGGCTGGCCACTCTTTTTGGAGGAATTGAAAGTTGCTCATGGTTTATTAATGTTTCTTTTGTTCTCTTTTTAATAGCATTTTTTTCTTTAAAATCTATTTTTTACATTTGTTGTTAACACGCTTACAGAAATGCTTTTAAAGCGAATTTGACTTTGTTTATCAACATTTCTATCAACATTATATCAACATTTATAGTTTATTTCACGGTTTTATGTTGATAGAATATAGTGTCCAACGTTTTTCTCCTTCTTTATATACAAGACCATTTTCTATCATGTCATCTAGTTTTACTTTTAACGTTCTTTGCTTTATCTCTTCCCCCGTGCGCTTATTTAACTCACTTATCGCGCTTTTAGGATAGTTTTTTAAATCTTCATAAATTAATTCCTGCAATCGATGTGGTTCTATTCGTTTTAAATTTGTTTTTTCAATAAAGTCGCTATTCCTAAGGAATTCAGGATTAACATAATAAAATGTTCCTTTTGTTTTCCCTTTAGAGCGTATTAGTTCAAAGTCTAATAAGCGACCTAACCAATTTTGTAATCCATTTTGTTTCAGAACATTTAACTTTGTTGATAAATCTAATGCAGACACACCATCACTTTGAGCAATTAAACCCAGTGCAATTAATTCTCTCTGTCTTAACTGAAGTTCTTTAGAGGCTTTATCCATTAATCGCAAAACCTCGTTACTAATAATTTGTTTTTTAATGGTTACAACAACCCTATCGTCACCTTCAAAAACAGTAGGAACTTCTTTTCCATTTCCTAATAGTAATTCATACACCTTGTCATAACCACTGCCTTCTTTTTCCATTAATTTCAAATCATAAAATAGCTTTGATAGTAATGGATTTCTTTGGACTGATTTTGTTAAAATATTTTCGGGAGTAACGCCAAGAGGTAATAATCCTGGACTATGAATTTCAAGACGATCATTATATAGATTGATGAAAATATCGCCACGCATGGAGTAATTTCTATGCGCAAAAGCATTGGCTACTAATTCTCGAATTACTTCGGGTGGGTAATTGTAAATATTTTTTCTAAAGATACCATCTGAGACCTCTACAAACTCGTTCCAATCTGGAATTTGAGTTAAGATATCGTTCATTAACTCTTTAGGGTTTTGAGAAAAATCATCCCAAACTTTTTTGAACACTTTTCGCTCTTCAACATCATATTTTATAAACTGAACTGCTGGTGGATAATGAATAACGGCTCTATCTTTTCTTTTTCCAATCCATAGAATCCCTAAATTGGTTAGAACACCATTCTTTGTTAAAAAATAATGATCCACAATTTCTTCATCAGACAGCTCTTTTATAAACTGACTAATTCTTTCTGAAGCGCGAATATCCTTTAAAAATTGATTTAATTTTGATACATCACACTCTGAAAGTGAAATTTTTCGAACTGTTTTATCTTCCCAAACAAAAGCACTTTTCTCTGAAAATAATCTTTCGATATCGTCTGGAAGAACAGGTTTACAATCATCTGAAACACGCATATAGTATTTGCCATCAGTGGTGCTTGCAATCGATTGGCTATTTCTTAAAACAGATAACTCAATATATTCTCCTCCATTACTTGAAGTTCTAATTATCGGAGCAATTCCTACATTTATGGTTAAGGATGAAATTCTTTTTTGAATAGCTTCAATCAGTTTAGTGTCAACTATCTGATTTTCATTGGGTTCCTCTTCATCATCTTCGATGCCAATATTTATTTTACCTCCATAACTATTCGCAAAACAAACGCAATCTTTAGCAAGTTCTTTCCAATCTGCTTTTTTACCTTCAGTTATTAAAAGTGATTTCTTGTCTAAAATGCTGTTTTCTTTCATAGCAGTGTGTCTTTAACTTAACTCTCCTTTAAATGCCCTTTGTAATAGGCTGTTAAACAAATCTTCTGCTTGTACTAAACTAGCTTGTGCTTGCGTCTTTTGTACTTGTATGGCTTGGACTCTTTCTGCAAACTGGTTTTGAAGTTCAATTGGTGGAACTGGAATAGTTACTCTCTTAATTTTGGTAAGACTTAGAAAAGTTCTCACAGTATCAGTCATTTCTTTTTTGAACTGATTTTGTACTAATTGACTATTAAAACAGAACTGAAGATATAGAGCAGATACTATATTAGTATTCGGTGTAATCTTGTTAAAATTTTGTGACATTATGGCTCTTTCTAAATTGTCAGGGATTCTCAAAGCTTTACCTGAGCTACCTACAGCAACAACTACAACATCACCTGGTGTTAATTCACTTCTTTTTAGCTCTTTGGCTTTGCTTTCACTTACATATTTCACTTTTGTTAAATCAAGTACTCCTGAAGTTACATTAGTTCCTCTTAAGATGACAACACCTGTATCTGTATAGTGTTTTGAGGTCAGATTAGATCCAAAAGGACCACTAGATAATGAGTATTTTTTATCAGAAGCAATATCTGAGATTAATTTTTGCTCAAATCTGTCACTATCCCCAAACATATCCATAAACAGGCTTTGTGTCAGTTCCTCATACTTTGTAATGAGTGCTTTTGTTTTTTGTCTGTAGGCATCTGCTGCATCCAAAATGGCAGCTATCTTTTTTTGCTGGTCTAGTGGTGGGAGTGGGATTTTTAGATTCTTTACAATATCTTTGTTTAGATTTTTAACAACTGCTCCAGCTGCTTTTGAAGCTAGTATTATTTTAATTTCCTTTGACCCTAAATAATAATAGAAGTAATCTGTGTGAATATTTTCATTAACAGGACTTAGGACAAGCCAGCCATCATGAATACACCCTGATGTTTTTAATATATATGGTCTACCAAAGCTCATAGAGTTTGTAAGTAGAAAATCTCCTTCTTTTACAAATCTTGATTTTTTGACACCTTCAGGTTTTATCTTTTTAGCTGTCTTTGAAATATACTTTCCTCCACCTTTAGTATCTCCAATCATTATCCAGTTAACACCATTTTCTTGATCTGTTAAATAGTCATTAATTGGACGTGGAGACCCACCTCTAGAAATATCAAAAATATCTTGCATCCTAACTAATTCCCAGCTCATCTCAACATTATTTTTAAAGCAGTCAATGCTTGGTTTCTTTCTAAATCTAGAGTTTCAATATCCTTTATAATTTCAGAAGGTGCAGCATATACTATTTCTTCATAAACTATTTCCTTGTACCTGTTTATAGATAAATCCCAGTCATTGTTTTTAATCTCATCAAAGGGTACTAAGAAACTTTTGTCTGTTCTGGCTCTGGTTGTTTCTTGTTTTATGTTGTGGTATCTGTTTAAAAGATCAGGAATGTCATTGTCCTTTATTTCATTACGCTTGTCATCCAGACTATAGCCATCTGCAGTCATGTCGTAAAACCAAACATTGTCTGTGCCTCCTGTGCCTGTCTTCGTAAAAAAGAGCACCGCAGTACTTACTCCTGCATAGGGTTTAAATACCCCACTAGGCATCGAAATTACGGCATCTAGTTTGTGGTTTTCAATGAGTTCTTGTCGTATTTGTTTGTGGGCATTAGAGCTTCCGAACAATACGCCGTCTGGCACAATTACTGCCGCTCTTCCGCCTGTTTTTAGCATGCGGAGCATCAATCCTAAAAAGAGCAATTCTGTCTTCTTAGATTTTACCATTTTTAAAATAGAATTCTCAACAGCATCATAATCCAAGCTTCCTTTAAATGGCGGGTTGGCTAAAACCAAAGAATATTTATTTCTAAGATCTCCTGCACTTTCACTCAGCGCATCATTCTTTATTAAATTGGGGTTTTCAATTCCGTGGAGCTGTAAGTTCATCGCACCAATACGCACCATGGTAGAATCGATCTCTACCCCATTAAACATTTCATTGTTAAAGTGTTCTCTAAAATCTTTGTCTAAGAAAAAATCGTCGTGATTGTCTCTAAAATATTCACCTACAGCTACTAAAAATCCTGCAGTACCCGTAGAAGGGTCACAGATAACATCATCCTTTTTAGGCTGTGTCATGTCTACCATCATCTTAATAATATGTCTTGGTGTTCTAAACTGTCCGTTGGTTCCAGCAGTGGCAGTCTTAGAAAGCATGTATTCATACAGGTCTCCTTTGGTGTCTCTGTCTTTCATGTTGATTTTGTCAATCAACTGCACCACTTGGTCTAATAAACGAGGAGTCGCAATAA
>Ga0306864_1000392_pt1 | contig 20670 bp, 17 predicted proteins | sample AntRauTorckE5430_FD_190448 | JGI IMG/M metagenome (GOLD analysis project Ga0306864, IMG submission 190448) | Saline lake microbial communities from Rauer Islands, Antarctica - Metagenome Torckler E5 #430 (v2) (version 2) | ecosystem: Environmental > Aquatic > Non-marine Saline and Alkaline >...
ACTGATACAGTATCGCATTGTGTGCAATTAACATGAAATGCATGACTCTGAAAGGGAAGTTTTCTCAAAGCTCTTCCACTCAACCCCTTTGCCAACGTAGCACATTCTAAAAGCTTTTGGGAACAATTTGGATCGCCAGCACCACTTTGCTTGCCATTAATCGTAACCTGTTCAAAATTCTGAATCTTGCCATCAGACAATCCATCTTCATCACTATCCCCATCCCCATTCATACAATTCAAAATCCCAGCCCTTTCTAGTTCAACAAGACACCCCCTCAAAATCTCATATCGCGCTTCCAAACAAGGCAAATCAACCTTGACCATCCAATCCACTCGATCAATGAACGCTTCATCAACGCATCCTGTAATATTACTCGTACACACCACCAACACATTTCGAAACTGTCGAATCGAATCCAAACTCGTCAACAACGAATTAACAGCTCTCACAGCATCACTGGGCTCCGCACCTCCACTTGACACACGGCTACCCGCTAGACTCTCTACCTCATCAATCAAAACTACGAAGAGCGCATCTGGCTCATCCTCCACCATCTCCCTGATCCTACCAAATAATCTGGAAATCAATTTACCACTTTCACTGAACCATTTCGAAAAGAGGGAATGACTCTTAATTTCAAGGAGATATCCTCCACTCTTATAAATGTCCATGGATCGAATCACCAATTTGTGCGCGAGTGCTTTGCACTACTCGTGTCAAAGAATGGAAATGCGAGAAGTCAATAATAGGGTGTGAGCGAGCACGAAGGTTCCAAGAAAATCAGAGCCTCCCTACGTTGGGATTGGATAATACTCATCTCCAAGAAGTAGAGTGTAGAATGCCATTTACCAAGTATGTCATAGGAACAAAGTAACTTACCAAACTTGTCTTACCAGTCCCTGGGGGTCCATAAAGTAACAGCACCCTATTCCAATTGATGATATGGGGACTCACATTCTTTTTTGAGAAAAGGAGCGCCGATCGAGCATAGTTCAACAAATCCCTCTTCAAATGTTTGGCAAGTATCAGATTTTCCCATGAGGTGTGCAATGAAATATGCGGCAGTTGCAAAGTTTCACATACGGTGATGGGTTCCTCGTCGCCACCGTCTATTTCTTCTGGTTCTGGAGGCGTATCAATGAGAGTGTATGGGTGTATGATTATGGAGGATGTGTTCCATGGTGCAATGGATTTATGCGGCAGTGGTGGTGTGAGGGATATGTGCAGACACGATTGTTGAAGTGTTGAGGAGGAGGTTGTAAGGTCGATCGGTCCTTCGTTGTACTGGTTGTTGTGAGGAGAAAGAAGGGGAATTATTATTATCATTAGTATCAGTAATTAGTATTACGCATGAGCACTCATCATTTTGGCGTGTATGTAATGAGTCTATTGGTACCATATTACATGAATTGATACAGAAAATGAAGGATTAAAATATCCAAACTTTAAATTTGACTGACATTCACTTTCACTTACTGTAAATAATCTTTGACCAGTAGACACAACGAACTTTTCAATCTCTTGCTTGAGGTCATCGAGAGGTAAAATGCAACACGGATGAATCATCGCTTCCACATGCAAATCACTGAACTGTTTCATTTTTTTATTCTGTGGTTCATGTTGATCTTCATGATTAACCTTAACAGCACTACTACTAGTACTACTACTATTGCTACCACCAGTGCTGTTACTGGATGCGACGGTCTGCTGCTGATGTGGAGGAGATACTCCCCTCTTTGAATTGGATTCCTCTCTTGGCATTGATGATGCACTCATTCTTGTTCTCAGTGCTGTCGTAGAGGGCTGCTTTGATTGCTTTTTCTTACTATAATAATCTGTACGTGCTGAATTAACTACACAATACACAATAACAATGTTATTTGTTATTTTATCATTCTATTGCTTTGCTGTGCTTTGTGCATTGTGCATTTCGGCTGTCGGTTGTCCATCTCTCTGTTGCTCTTTCTTCTCTTATCCTTTTTTTTCTCCAAGAGAGAAACATCTTTTGTGTTCCAATTTGACAGAAAGATGGGAATCTGTGATTGTGGACCAGGTGGAAAAACTCACCTACTCGTATCCCTTTATCTTCCAAATAGAAAATCCGTTTCCTGTCAGTGCAAAGGGATTCTGGGTCTGTAATAGTACCTACAGTACACGATGAATCTATCTGGAGTCAAAGCGAAGCAATTATTCATATCATAATTATTTCCGCTAGTAATTGAGAGTTGAGCAGCATATATTTACTCCTGTCCAGATACCTAGATACTAGATAATCTAGTAAATGTACTTCAAGAAGCAAGACTGCAAATCACTTTTCCATTCACAACCAACCGCAAACTTGCAGTCATCCTGGACATGAGTATGGCACGGTTGGTGCGAATGCCCATATCCCTTGTGATGATGCTCATCAAAAGTTCTAGCCTTGAACTGTTAGGTCTCCAAATTGAACTGATTCTTCCAGTATACATTAGGAACTCCACGGATGAATCGCACTGGAGCAAAGATATTTCTTCCATACCTTCGATCAAAGTTGGCAGGATCCTCGTCTGGATGATGTGAACCTCCAAATAACCATTTCCCTCTGCCGACCTTCATCATAATTCTAAATTGGGTGCCCATCGATTTGATTTCTTTAGTGTTTTGAGGATGCATCACCACCTCCTTGTCAGAGGCTCTTGCCAGATTTTTTAAAGATATCGATCTCCTATACCATGTCCTAGATTGCCTCCACCCTGCAGTTTCCGAGGCAAAAATGTAGTAATATCTCCCCTTTTTGATGACCTCAAAAGCTTCTCTATTTGGCCAATTCCATTTCGCCCTCCTCTGCATCAGTGTTTTTGGTGAATTGTGACTTGTGACTTGGAAATTTAGTCTTCTTGGGTCATAGCGGATGAAGAAGTAGACATTGTACATAATATTATATTATGTACTATGTGGTGAATGGTGGTCTGCTCAATTTTGTTTCGCTTAATAGAGGTGAACCCGCATGTAATAGCATTCAAATAGAATACATATGCACATGAGCAACTAAAACTGAATAGAGTAACTAAAAGTAGTAAGGATCAGATTATTAATCTGGCTTACGTTATAGCAGTTTATCACACCTATTGCATCCTCCCCAGCTACACTCTGATTTTGACTCATGGACAAATTTTAGTTGGATATGTTATCACCATTTAGTGTTGTTTATGATTATTTGGCCAGCATGCCGCCATGTAAACCAAGAACGAGTCATTCGAGTAATGGTGTTGCAGTCGATATAACAGAAGCCTGTAGCTGCATGCATGAACACATTATACCTAGCCAGCTAGCTCGTGTAATCCTTCTTTGTGAAGTTACCGTCCATCACATTATCCGGGCTCTCAGCCAAAGAACCAAGGTTGGAAATATGTTTCAACCCATATTCGTATTTGGAAATCAAGCTTGCATAGCTCTGAAAAGCGTGATGCCGTCTTTGTAGAAGCATTTCATTATCTTGTTTCAATTCCTCTAATCGCTTTTTGTAGCACATGAGCGGATCGACTTTTACAATTCCCTTAGATTTTAATTGCTGCGTAGTAACAGCTTTCTTTGCATCTTTTCCTTCTTCTTCGTCGACTTCAATTCCCCCCTCATCCGCTTTATCATCACCACCTGACTTGGCGGTAGCACAAGAATCTTTCATTTTCTTCACACGACCTGTTGGGATCAACGGACGGCCAATGATAATAGGAAGAAGTTCCTTGAGACATGCTTTCCGCTCTTCTTGCTTTAGATTTCGGTCAACTCCACTCTCGCTGCCGTATAGTGCTTCATTGTCAGGATCATTATTCCCGCTTTTCTCTATGTCCAGTCGTCTTCTCTTCTTCGGGATATTTTCTTGAAGGATGGTAATTGTATCCCTTAGGTGCCTTGATTCGTTTGGGTTTGAATTAAAGGCATGCATAACGTTTCAAGTGTCTGTAATAGAAATGATTAGTCTAAGCAGCAAGTGAAAGAAGTATGGTACATAGCATAGTCATATTAGTAGCCAGTGTTGAAATGTTATAATGTTCATTAAATCACGTTTCATGTTATTAGACGGACCAATAAAAGTTCAATAATAGGTTATGATATTTACACTAAAAAGATCATGCGAGATGAAAAAGTTCAGAATAAAAAATCGCAACTTGTATGATTAGTGATTAGAATGCTTGAAGTCCACCCTGCTAGATTCCCCTACTTTTCAGTCCACGAGTATATGGTTAGTCGCAGTGCCTCGCAGTGCCTATATTAACTTTTCAGCAGCATTTGTAGCCTCCTCTCTTTCAAAGGCTCTTATTATTTTTAGAAAAATGAGGTTGTATTATTGACTTCCTTCGTGGGCATTCTTTCCAAATTTCGGTACAAGAAGAGCGCAAACTTGTATCTTTATTCCAGCTTCTACAATCCTGGACCTCATCATGAAATAAAAGCGTATCCTCGTTTGCAATTGCATTTCTACGCAACTGCCATTTAAGCTATCATATTAACATTTTATCAAAATCATATCTTCCACCGCCACAAGAAGAGGGCAATCATCCAAATTCATTAGACAATCACCTTGTCGGAGAAGTTGACTTCAAATGTGAGAAGCGCATGATCAGAAATACATTCGTAAACCTCCTTGCCATCTTCACTAGAATTCATTCGGTATGTGTACACAGTGTCAGTTGATACATTGGTATCCATTTTGAACCCAGAACCTTTGGCAAGAATCCAATCTCCTCGCATAGGAAACTTCCCTACTGACGGAGCCGCACCACGAGGACATTCTGTACAAGTATATGGTATATAATATGGATGTTGAGGCACGAACAATCGCTAGAAGCAAAAAAGATCATAGAGCAATAAAGAACTCACCAACTTTCCACGATGGCATTAATCCTCCGCCATTCTTCTTTTGACTATTAGTTTTATCAAGTGCCCAGAAACCACAACCTGAAACTAGCCATTTAGGAATAGGACTGGCAATATCCCCCCCTATAATGACATTCGTTATATTCCATTTGCTAATCTCATCACATACCAATACAGCATCGCTTCTCAATAGATTCCGCTTGGATCCCGAATGCGCATGCATTGAAATAACAAGGATTACACCCACATCTGTCTCAATAGATGCAAAAAGCGCCATTCGTCCACCTAACCGACGCTCTCCCTTCGCCTGACCTGATGCCTTCTCTTCATACAACAATTCATATAAGGGATGAAGCCTCACAATTTTACTCTGCAGGATTTTCCATTTGGATAGGATTGCATTACCATGATAACCAATGTGATTCTTTTGATCAATAGTCGCATTAATCTCCTTTTCATTACCATTTGTAAGCTCAAGAAATTCAACTCCGTAGGCATAGTTCATTTCCAAAGATTCAGACATTTGCTGTGCTGTATCTTTATTGCCGGATCTTGCCATTCCCCAATCCATCTCATTCAATATGATGATATCAGAATTGGAATAAAAGGATGGCAGAATGTCCCAATCCAAACCTCTCTCGGCGTTCCATTCACTTATACGTAAGCGCCGATGATTTTCTTGGAGAGGGATCTCGTGCTGAAAGCGATTTGAGATGAGCACTTCGTTCAAGATCGGTAGTACCTCCATGTTGAGCGACTCTGCGCTTTCATTATCTACATTGAGAAGTAAGGATTCGCGTTTTTCTTGAGGAATAGGAACAAGATTTTGCCTGCCATCATTCATTTTACTCAATGAGGGAAAGACGAAAATTACAAGGAGAGCAAAAGAGAGCATGATGCCAGTGAGATTGATCTTGGAACAATGAAATAGGGCATAATGTCTTTTGTTGGAGCAGCATGTTATCCGGTTGTTCCTAATCTTCATCTTCGTACTATGTGGCAATCTCGTGCTTCCCTGCATTTCATGACGATGATCAGTCGTTGACCCAAGAATTCCCTGGTCTACTACTTCGACTCGTTTCCTTCTTTGCCTTTGCCACATTAACGTTAAAACAACTGCAAGCAATTTGATGGCTCGATCTCTATTGGTAACAGTTCTACTTGCAGGTTGTAGTAGACACAATAATTATTTTATGGATTGGTGATTTCGATTGGTAGTTGGTAGAAAAATGACAGATGATAGATCAGCTGAGATCAGTTTGTGTTTCGTGTTTCAGTGTTTCTGCCAAATAACTCATCCAACAGGGATAACCGCACAGATAAACGGCGCAACGGCTATTTCCCAAAAGCTCACGAAATGGGCAACAAAAAAGTACGACAAACGACGAGAAGATGAGACGAGACAACACACAAAAAGTTATCATACCAATCTCTTTTGTCCTCATAATCAGAAGATGCACTATTTGTTCTGTTCAATGGGTGTGGTTGTTGCCCTATCTCTCTTAATCCAGCATCGCTTGAAAATTGATGGTGTGTCCCCAATAGCGCTATCTTTGCCAGACTTGCCTGAATTTCCCACAACTTTCAAAGATATAACTGGAAAAGTTGAAACTTTGGGGCATGACGATCTTGTTGGACCTGAATGCCTTGTCTCGACGACTTACAAGAGAAAACAAATATTATTTCTGTCGCTTGCAGATGGAAGAATTGTAAGACTCGCACACAACGCAGATGGTTCTGTGTATTGGAAGACCATGGTGAGAACTGGTAGCATCCCTGCCGACGACGACACCGGGATTTGTGTTGGTGATCCTCATGACTCAAAAAATAAAGAAAGTGTCTGTGGTCGGCCGTTAGGTATGCAACTTGTGCATCGCTCCACTGTCGATCCAGACTATCATGACGGAAGAAAGGACGAAGACGTACTGGTGGTAGCTGACGCGTATGGTGGCTTACTTATGGTAGATGGTATCTATGAACACAATCTCTCTTCATCTATCCATACCCTTGCAACAAAGGCTAATACAGATGATGTAAACTATACCTTTAGACTCTTGAACGCAGTTGTGCATAAGGATGAAGCATTGTACATAACTGAGACGAGCCGCTTTATGCAAAGGCGTCGTATTTTCCATGCAGTCTTTGATGGTAGGCCCACTGGGAGACTATTGAAATATACCAAGAATGGAGGTGTACAAGTATTGGCAGATAAATTGTTTATGCCCAATGGCCTTTCATTATCACATGATGAAAAAGATTTGATTATTGTTTCTGGTGTTCGAATATTACGGTTCTCGCTGGTTGCAAACAAAATGTACTCGAAACCTTTTGTGAACGTCATGCCGGGGACAGGTGATAACATTGAAAGTTTCCGTTACTCACCTTCTGGAAAGAAGATTAATTGCTACTGGGCTGGTCTAGGCAGCCGGTTCGCTAAACCCTTTTCGTTGCTCAAGTTTCTGTCTGAAAGGTTATGGCTAAAGTCAATTATTTGCGGTCTCGTTCCCTACAAGACTATTGTGGAACTCGTTCCAAAGCTATCTGCACTGGCTGTCTATGGGGAAGATGGCGAATTGATTGAATTTTACCAAGATACAAATGCTACTGCACCATGGTTATCGGAAGGGAAGGTATTTGGAGATTACCTTTACCTGGGATCTTGGTATAATCCATTCCTGGCGAGAGTTAAATTGGAGGACTTAAAAAACTAGTTACTGTTATTCTAATACTGTGTAGTGTGTAGTGTATTTCGATTCTTTATTAGAGACGGGGTTGGAGAGTTGTTATCGCCATTTTCCCAAACAGAGTGCGTGATCTGAAGAAGAGAAGGAGTTTATAACATAAAATCTAGAAACTCTCTTGCCTAGAGATGGCACTGTTGTTGGACAATCGAAGGACTTTGTCCATGATCAAGTTTAGATTATAGTAATGCAATTCTTAAATTAGTGCATCGCATGATAGGTATCACATTCAACTTCAGGCTCAGCATTGTTTACTTTTGAGACATGATATTACTTGTCAGTCATGTATTTAATATTATATAAGCTCGCTGCTAGTAGCTAGACACAGAAATTAACTCCATGCTACTCTTTTCAGCACAATCAAGCACAAAGGATCACCTCAAATCATTATTTTACCAAGCACCCTGTTGCATTATATTAGTTTCAAGGTGCATATACCACATGCCATTCAAGCACCCCTCTTCTGCACAAATATTTTCCCCTCTCCAGTTCGGTGAGCTCTAACCTCATTATCAATATATAGAATATCAAAATAAGTCTGCGGTTCCACTTTTGGATCTTGACCCTTCAAGATTGCGATCAAATCATTCAATCCCTTCGGTGGAAAGTTAAATTTGAAATCTTTCAGGAATGGCAATGGGGCATTATCATTCAATGCTCTGCCTCTCATGAAATCCAATCTCACGCGACTATCTGATATGGGGGTCATCTGAATTGTTATTTCAATTTGATCAAAGGGACGCTTGCCCTCATCTCCTGATAGTTTAATGAAATTGATGCATTCTCCTGTTGCCGCATCAATATTTTGCCCAGTCTTGACTTGGACTCCTTGAGCAACTTCATTACCGAACTTTTGATCTGAGTTCTTCTCGGTGCGTGCGGGAGCTTCTGCATCTTTTGCATTTGTGTACAGCAGTTTCCATGCTCCGTTAAGAGGTGCTTTGGAAGATGATACATCGTTGTAACCCATTAATCCATTGGTTGGGATAGCAGTTGGATTCAATTGGGATAGCTCATCAACAATAGAAAGGACAAGGGCCTCATCTTTTGCTTCTGCAGCTTTCACCAATTGTCTCTTCAAATCAGATCGCTGGAATTGGGCAAAAGGCGCAGCAAATATAGACGAAAGGTTATTGTTGGTAGTGGTCGCGGACTTTGTTGGTGAGACAGATAAAGCATTCGAATTCGATATTTGTCCTGTTATGACAGCGAGGAAGGTTGCAATGGCTCCGAATTTCATATTTTGGTTTCAACGATGTTCCAACAATTATTCCCTTCGGCTTATTGTTATTTTATGAATCACTGCTAGTATTGTAATGCAAGCATGATGAATGAGGACTTCTCTTTTTGTGCAATCGCAAGGTACTTTTTCTGATTCAGCATTTTATAAGGTGGTGTTACGACACACGTCATCGTCGCACGTGAGAAACATCAACACGCCAGTTTAGTGACATAATATCAGCTGAGAAACATCATGACACATTACCAAGATAGGCCTACCGGACACCACTGCTTTACGAACCATTTCTCACACAGCATCATCGATAATGCTCATATGAACAACAACTGTTGTGCGTCAAGAAGTTTACAAATAACAATAAATAAAATTGTTGGGTGTATATGTATCCCCTGAAGAAAAGAAAAATTGCGTGCAGTGGGGTTTGAACCCACGCCCGCATTGCGCAGACCAGCACCTGAAGCTGGCGACTTAACCACTCGTCCATACACGCAGAATTTTACGCTCCTCGTTTAGGAGCAATATTGATTCTAGAATCTATATTTCGTGCATCACTTAAAAGTAATCCACCAGTCGGAAGTACAGATAGAACATTGCAACCTATCAACAACCCGGAATCGTCGACTCAAAGAACTGGATTGAGACTATTTATAATCCCATTCTGGAAATCTAAATGAGACGTTTGAACATGACCTAATGATGTAAAAATGCCAGGAATGTGTTGGATGTGCTGATAAGGTCATTTAAAATATTTTTGGCGCCTGTTTCTTATTCATCCTCCTCCGGAAGACAATTTTGAAGGACAACACTCTTCATAACTTTGTAAGGTGCAGTGCGTCCAGTCCACAACTCAAACTGTCCCACACCCTGCTCCCAAAGCATTTCTGAGCCGCGGACGATTGGAAATTCATATCCATCAGCCTGATGCAACAATTTTGTCCAGAATGGCTTGTAGTTGACATCAAATATTATTGGCTTTCTTTCTTCATCTTTTGCACTGTCCACAAACCAGCTTGGTAACTCAAACTCAGCAGCTGCTGGCAAAGTGGAAATCACTACGCGGGCCTCTCCATTCATACCATCTAGAATTGATCCAAGTGAATCAGATCCTTCTTCATCCGTATTCAATGCAACTGTTCCTCCAAATGTGGCTGCTAGATCTTGAGCTTTGGAGGGTGTTCGATTATAGTAAACCTTTTCGAGTCCCAGCTGAGTCGCTGCATACGCAGCCGCACGAGCTGTTCCACCTCCTCCCAAAATGAGAGCGACTCCAACCTTTTCACTGGCAGAAGAGGATCCTAATTGACGATCGAGTGGGTTAAAAATACCCCTCCAGTCAGTGTTGTCTCCAATCAATGTCCTTTTTGATTCTTCTCCGACAGGTTTCTTTACAATGACAGTGTTGACAGCACCAATGGCCTGTGCAGCATCTGTAAGCTGATCCAAATGAGGGATGATGGCTTGTTTATGAGGAATGGTAACGGAACATCCTCCGAATACCTCATCATTCCATAAATCCGAATTCACAAATTCATCAACATCTTCCATGTCAATAAGTGAATAAGAATGAGGCAATCTAGAAGCAGCAAAAGCAGCCCCCTGCATTGCAGGCGACACAGAATATGCTATATTATGCCCCAAAATACCATATTTCAGGGGTGGTACCACATCCATAATCAAACGTATTGCCATGAGCTCGCTCGCACTCATCTGTCCCGGTGCCGCAACAAACGGGAGAGACTCATGCGTCACTGGAGTAAAGGGAATATTCAAAACTCTCGAATATTTTCCCACATCCCCCAGAATCAAACCAATATGAGGAATGATGGGATCCCCTGCCTCACTAGCTATCCGTTTCGAAACCTCCCCCGCACGCAAAGCTTGCTGATCATCCTTTTCATCTTCAATGCTCAAAACAACCTTTGCACCATGTGCTCTACCATCAAGCGCACACCTTCTATTAATCTGAATAGCCTCATCATCCGAAACTTTCTTTCCCACCACATGATGAGATCCAAGGATCTGAGTCGCATACCGATCTTCCACCTGACTCAATATCCCATCAGTCTTGACGGCATCCCATGCACTCTCGATATCTAACACTTCCACACCACCTCTGAGCCCCAACTCCAATATATCAAACATTTTCGCAATCCCCTCTTCATCATCGGGATACGTCCCTGCCTGATTCGCAGTTCTTACCGTATACACCACTGGAAGGGAATCATCCATGACCTCCCCGTACAAAGGCAACATTGGCGCCCTTGTGGCATGCGATCGACACATCTCCCTAATTTTTTGGAGGGAATGCAACAATTCGAAACGATCATCACGACAATCTAACAAATCAGCCCGAAACTCCATGGCATCGACATCTTGGCACATGGCCTCAATATACGGTTCCGCATCGATAATTTTAGGAAAAGAGAGGGAGAGAAAGAAGGCATTATCGCCCATGGTCAATTGTGCAGTGTTGACGGATGGTTCGCTGGATCCAGGAATTGCGAGTGGAAGGAATGCTCTTGCTAGGAGACGTTGGAATTGCCATTCCATGTTGTCCCAAGGAGTAGCATGGACTTCATCATCGATATAATCAGAAGCGTCGGCATCACCATCAGTATCAGTATCAGTAACAATGACAGCATCAATAACATCACCATCAATAACATCACTATCAGTAACATCACCATCAGTAACAACATCATGAACAGTTTTCACATCCTCAGCTTTGATGCATAGTTCATAATCTGAATTGTCAATAAGAATTTGCTCCACATCATCATTCTGATTCTGAACATTGATGTAAATGACCAGATAATCCTGACTATAATACTGTTGAATAGTATCAGTGACGGAGGATGCCTGCCTATCATCGACAGTGGAGAGATCGAGAAGTATAGCATCACGCTTGCCCTTCTGTGCCGCTTCGGATATGTCAATGGTGAACCCGTCTGAAATGGTAGATGCAAAGGAAGATGCAAGTTTGGATAGTTCGTTATTGTCAGTGCTAGTGCCAACGAGTACAACCGGCTTGTGATAGAGGTCACTTTGAAATTTTCCTCCCCTTCTCTGTTTATCAGTGGTCTTGTTGACCATTGATGTTGCAGCAACACATAATTCTGTGGACGATGGCGATCTGCAATACTGATGATGATTGGCTTCGATGGCCTGGGCAAATATTGAATGTGATGGAGAAGGATTGCATGTGTTGTGGGTGGACTGTGACCGTGCAAAAGATGGTGAAGAGATGGAGAATGAATTTGTCGTGACGGAGATAATGGAGAGTACTGCAATGGCGAGAGATTTGTTTGTGAACCTCATCTTGTTATTGATCTTGTTGTTGGGCTGCTATGATCTATAATAGACTGACTAGGGTGGTTGTGTGAATTATATATGATGTTAATGAATATATATATATGAATATATGAAATGATGAGGGCACGAGGCACGCATACCGCAGACATCAAAGAACATGCATGTTTGTATTTTCATAGGATATTTCTCATTTAATTTTAGATCAGTGAGTGGTCGGTGCGCAATTCGTGGTGTCATGGATATGCGATAAAATGTGACTGGCAAACAAGAAAGGAGTGGATAAGGAAGGAAGGGGAGGAGACATCGAAATTGCATGTTTCTTTTTACCAGCTGTTCCACTGATCCAATGATCCAATACGGATAATATGAGGGTGCATGTCAACGGTCAATTCGCGGTCATTGCTGGTTGGCACAAGAACGAACATTACAAAAAACACAAAGATTTCCTAATTACACAAATCAAAGAAACGCATTAAAAAACAACATCATGTCGGAAGAACGCCAAAACAAAGTAGCTCTCGTCACCGGTATCACTGGACAGGACGGCTCTTATCTCACTGAGCTCCTCCTTGAAAAGGGGTACACTGTAAGTAAACCTCATATACTGTATTGTATATGCAACACGATGACAGCCATGAAGAAAGCTTGCAATGAAGAACATCCGGTGAATTATGACTCGTGCAATATTGCATATGCCAGATACTGATGATGCCAATGCATCTCTTGGAGTTACATCACTAGATCTTGTATCCATGCACATGCACATGTGGGGACCAGAACAGTCATTGAATATCCCGCATTCCTAATGTCATGTCAATAGCAATAGCAACTTCAGCAAATGACGATGATGAGATTAGAACAGCCAATCGCTGCTTGCTTGCTTGCTTCTTTCTTTTCTATTTGATAAATCATGTTTTCCTCCTTTTCATTCGTCACTCACACTCTATTGTCTCTTACCCATTGTGCAATCATCAATCACCATTCATCATTCAATTCATTTACAAACAGGTCCACGGAATCATCCGTCGCGCATCCGTATTCAACACCGGACGCATTGATCACATCTACAAGGACAGGCACGAGACCGGCGTCAAACTCTTCCTCCACTACGGAGATCTTTGCGATGCCACCAATCTTATTACCATCATTGCTAATGTGCGCCCGGATGAAATCTACAACCTTGGAGCCATGTCCCACGTAAAGGTTTCCTTCGATATGCCCGAATACACTGCTGACTGCGATGGAGTCGGGGTCCTCCGCATGCTGGACGCAGTTCGTGCTTGCGGGCTCGAAAAAAGTGTCAAATTCTACCAGGCTTCCACTTCCGAGCTTTACGGAAAAGTCAGGGAGGTGCCTCAGTCCGAGACCACACCCTTCTACCCTCGCAGTCCTTATGCCGTCGCCAAGCAATATGCATTCTGGATCCTTGTGAACTACCGCGAGGCATACGGAATGAAACTTTATAATGGTATTCTATTCAACCACGAGTCTCCCCGTAGAGGAAGAACCTTTGTTACCAGGAAGATTACCACTGCTGTTGCCAATATTAAATGCGGATACGATAAATGTTTGTATCTTGGTAATATTGATTCCAAGCGTGATTGGGGTCATGCCAAGGATTATGTGGAGGGAATGTGGAGAATGATGCAACTCGATGAGCCCGATGATTTCGTCCTTGCCACAGGAGAAACTCACACTGTCCGGGAGTTTGTTGAGAAATCCTTCAAATGCGTTGATATCACCATCAAGTGGAAGGGTCCTACTGGAACAGTTGATGAGGTTGGTGTGGATGCTGACGATGAGGATAATATTCTTGTGAAGATTGATCCTCAATACTTCCGTCCTACCGAGGTTGAACTGTTATTGGGAGATCCTACCAAGGCAAAGGAGAAGTTTGGATGGTCTGCAACAACCACTTTCGATGATTTGGTGAAGGAGATGGTCACTGAAGATATGAAGATGGTCAGTGGAGCAATTGTAGATCCAGAGAGGCACAGAGCATAAATGCTTTTTTTCGATGATGGCAGTGTATGTTACACATGGCTCATCATTATAAGGGGTACGATTATTATTTGTAACACACTTATAACACCCGACACTTTAACACGTATTGTGGACAGTAAAATAGACAACTTTCTTCTGCTGACAACGTGATATTGCATCGGACATTGGCATTCCAAAGTTTGTTCACTTCACTGAATCATATACTGTTCATTCTCAGTTTTCTTGACTGATCATATTACGATATGACATCATACCCTAACGCATTTTTGTCGATGGTACCAACTGTGGATCGAATATGTTTCAAGGCCTCCAATGGTTAGCTGATATGTAAAAGCTAGATTTACTGGATACAACTCAAAGCAGCATGACCATGATCATGATCATGGATGAATGGAAAACTCAATTGATCAAAATTTTCAATTATCAATCAGTATACAAATATGGAAAGATAAATAGTGTATCCACTATTATCAATTAGCATCATCACATTATCTCTTTTCTTTTATTGATCCTTTTTGTCCATCATGCTCAACTCTATAGATGCCTGATCCCCTATACAATCATCCTCCATATCGTTCATCATTTGCGGCAATGACCTTTTAAGATCACCAAAAGTTACTGTACCCTTCTCCTTGATGAAAGCCGCAATGTTTGCCATATTCGCTTGACTAATGTAAATATATTCATCTGAACTCTTATTTAAAATACCATGACATATCCTTCCATCCGCCTCCAATTGTCCTAGTCGCTTTATCAAAGTGTCCGCAGTCACATCGAACTCATCTGCTGTTTCTCTGAGGGAAACAACCGGGTTAAAATCCAACTCTTGCAAAAATTCATTCACTGTCACTCGGGTATCTTGATCAGCTTCTGGGAACATATACTTCCACTGGCTGAACTCCCATTCCAGTCTTTCCTTTTTTTCCAATTCAGCCTGCAGCTTCTTTTCCGATTGTATCACGACCCTGATCTTTCTTTCTTCCTCCTGATGCCGTTTCTGCAATCGTATTTGTTCGTCATTTGCTCTCCGTTCCATTTTTTCCAACTCTTTTGCAGCTTTTTGTCTTTCCTTCCTGCTCAATTGTGGAACTTGGTTAACTGCAGCTGGGATCTCCAATCGCTCTCCTTCCTCGCCTTGAAGGGCTACTATTCCATCTCCAGCTCCAGCTCCATCATTCGCTTGCTGATCATCATTTTGTTCCAATCGGCGATTTTTCTTCATGAGAATTTTGGCCCTTGCCCTCCTCTGTGCGCGATTGAGGAGTGATACATCGGCTTCTTCCAGTGCTTGGTCGTAGGGAATGTTCCCTTCTTGGTCATCATCATTTGTTCGAGGTGTTCTTTGGTATAGGAAGACGAGAGCGACTATGATGATAGTTATTCCGTTGAGGGATACGAGGAGCAAGGATTTATTGGAGAATCCTCCTGTTGGGTCTGAACGATCAGAAAAGTTTTGTGGTGGTTGTTGACTCATCGTGGACGAGTCGTGTGCTTGTATCTAGTTTGAAACTGGTATCTAATTAAATTGTAAATTATAATTGTTGCTGCTTTGATGCTCTGTGCTCTGTGCTCTGCGATATTCTGATCTGAAAAGATAAAAATGAAGACACACAAGTTTGTGGGTTGTCGTAGGTTCTCGTGTTGTCGTACGTCGTATCGTACGTCGTATCGTACGTCATACCGCGCTGCTGGACGGTTTTGAATTTTCTAATCAAATAGAATTGTTTTTGTGCTATGCATTTCCTCACAAATCATCCTAGATTTCATCTTTGCCACACGGCTACTATGAATTGCTAGCACATCATATTGTGTTGAGCTAGCTTTGGCAACCCAGTAGATCCACTGGTTTACTGATGGTTTTCAAACTTGTCACATTGTTCTTCTTCTCCTCGGGAGCTGCCTGTTCTGGATCATCCTCTCCCAGATTGCACAGTAGTCATTGGAAACATGCAACTGGAGCTAGTGAATGCTTTTTGTTGTTGTTGTGAGATGAGTATACAATATGATCATGGTGGTTGGTTGGAATGACTGACAATAATCAAATATGTATGTAAACCGAAAAACAATGCTTGTTTATTCTTATTTTACATACTTGAATTCTTCTTCCTTTGACATCTGAAGCCTTTACTGCCGGGGTGTATCCCATCGTCTAAAAAGCACCACAACAAGCTGGCTAGTTGTAACACTTACTGCTCGAGTCGCACCTCATGCTCAATACAATGTCAATGCAAAGAGTTTCAGCTTTTGTTCCGCATCAGCGCTACTCTCATCAAGACACACTTTGAAAAAGATGTTAGATCCAGGAGTGTTTCCACGTCGAGGTTTGATTTCGACGGAAGAAACCTGTGACGTCCGGCTTGTCCATTTGCAGCTGATTGTTTCCGAGAGTAATGATACCCTTGCCTCACTTCCTTCGACCTGCTCCACATTGGCAATGCCAAATCCCTCGTATGAAAATAACAAGTTAAGGCGCAGCATATACATTTCCTTTGTTGGCTTTCCAAGGCTGAGCGTGGCGCAGTCACCGGTGGAGTTTGTCATCAGTGTTTTCGGCTTTGATGGGACATCGGTTGCATAACTCCACGCACCGGCTTCGGAGAGACTACCGTTGACAACGCTAGGATCTGTTAAATCTAACTGAATTTGAGGCTTGGCACTTAGAAATTTCAACTCTTCTTCTTTCAAAGTTATTGGGATTGGAAGAAAGGAGTCGCTCGTGGCATTTATAGTGTTCATGGTTGTAGCTGTTGATAAAGATTCATTAAACAGCAACCCACCCTCTATCTTCTGCTCAATTATATCATCCAATGCCTGCCCAATTGTAGAAGCAATCAACTTATGGCCATCCTCATTTGGATGGTAAGGATCACAAAAGTATGCCTGATCAATCCACGTGCGACTTTTCACAGATCCAAGTGGACCAAGCAGCCTTAGCATACTGATTTGCATAACATCATAGTATTCTAGCACTTGAAGGTGTTCATGCGATGCATCTCTGTGGAATGTTGCAACACAAGGACGCTTCAATACTTTTTGACAGTTGATATCGTTCCATTCTCTCCAAGCAGTCTCTACCCACAACAGAGCAGCATTTGGTGCGCTTGTTCGTAATTCACGAACCAGAGCTTCGGTCCAGAACTGAAGAGAATCAGACCCACGAGTGTGTCCAGGCCTTAACCAGGATCCTCTTAGTTCATTTTGTTGGATGTCATTGCTCCCTTTATCAACCAAGAATATGTGGGCATTGCGTACAATGTCCCTGTTTTTGGTTGCAGCCTCCCATGCTTGGTTTGTCCCTGTTGCATCTCTGCACAAGTTCGAGATAGTATGATTGGTGTCTGCTTCTTTCGTTGGGTATGTAACTTCGAGGACAACAGATAGGCAGGCAGGCGGCGCGACATCGTGTCTATTGAACTTGTCGCGTATTATTTCCTCTTATTTCACACTGGACAGACTATTCAAAATTAACATCCTCGTGAATCGTGAATTCAATACGGCATGTAATTATTTTGTAAAATTTTCTAGTGAATCTTATCTACAGTTTCACATTTAGCTCCATCCAAGACGCATTTCCTGTCATAGAAAATGTGTATTTTAACTTCTAATAGATGCACGATGCCAGCTGTTGTTCCCCAACCCTCTTACATTCCAACCATGTGCAACACTCTCAGGTTGGCTATTGAATGCCAAATCAACAGCCTTACTCGCAACCTCTACAGTTCCATCTTTCTTCACACTAGCTGGAACTTCACATTCCCAAAATACCCATGCCCAAGCTCGTCCAAATTTCTGATCTCCGCCCTCTTTGATCTCTGCTGCTTGCCATGACTTTCCTCCATCTCCAGTTATATCAACACGGACAATGTTACGCCCGCCTCCACTCCAGGCCCAACCCTTCGCTTTCACCATGACTACATTTCCAGGTTTAAGCTTCGACTTTTCAACCAGCTCCATGGTTGTGATCCCACTGAAAACAGCAACCTCTGTCATACTCGGCATCTTACTCAAATCAACTTTCTTGGCATCTGTAACGTTTGGAGGAAGTGTCTTGTAATTCAATCCCTGTTGCCATGTACCCTCAGCTTCATTATTCGAAATTTCAATCTTCTTCAACCATTTTACGTTACGTACAGCAGCGAATCCAGGAACAATAACTCGAAGGGGAAATCCATGATCACGGGGGAGATCCTCATCATTCATTTCGTAAGCGATGAGCACATCGCCATAAGGATTAGTCGCTTTTTCCATATTAATAGATGCTTTCATTTCGTCAAGGGATTCCATGCGTAAATGCTTTTGTGTCCCATTTTTCTCAGTCAGAGCAATGGGATCTTCTACTCCTGCTGCTTTGAGCACATCTGTGAGACGTGCTCCACCCCACTTTGCAGTGGAAACAGCTCCTTGTCCCCAACTAGTTCCCGATGTCCTCTTGACAGGATTCATATCCCCACGGCGATTTCCAGAGCACTGAAGTGTGGCTATAACCTCTATTTTTGGTAGTCTCTTAATATCTTCCATTGTCATCTTCACGATCTTCTCCTTTAATCCCAAGTCATTGGCAAACTCTGATAAATCAATCTCAAGTTCATAATTATCCTTTTCCTTTTGCATCAAAAAGGGAACAGGATGATGATGCCGAATATAAAAGAATTCTAGCGGAGTCAAGTAGCTGGAAGTCAAAAGCTCCCCTGGGACTTCAGCATTCATTGGCTGATCACCATGTACAATCAAAATATCACTGCGCTTGGGTTCATGAGCATATGGATCTTCATTCTCCTCGACTATCTTAGCCATTTGATCATCAATTGCATCTTGATCCTGTTCCTCTAATTCTCCAATCGCCAATTCTTCCATCAAGTGCATGGGAAGATCACTTGCGAAATGTTGTCTATACAAGTGCCAATATGGCTCAACAGCTCCCCCCGCAGCTAGGAGGATACGCTCACTACCTCCTGGGTGATTATAAATGAAATCTGTGACATCGTAGACTACTCCGCCGTACGACATCCATACCGGTTTCCCATCTTCTCCGTTGTTTTCGGCGACCTGGGCAGAAGTATATATGGGTAATTTATCATGATCTTGCACATCCTCTTCACACTTTTCTTCGGGAGTGACAGTTATCGGAGTTGGCAAAGGATGAGCCGGCTCAGCTGCACATTTTTGTTCGTATAATTGATTCATGGCGTTAACCGATAGAAACGCTGCGACTGCAATCGCAGATAGTTTTGAGGAGGTTAGCACATCTTCTGCACTGCTTTCATGTGCGAAATTGGAGAAAGTTGCAAGCGGCGAAGAAGATGATCTAACCTGAAGTCTAGGATGCCTCCGACAATATGACGAGAGCGCCCGTAGACGAAATGTGCGTGATAGCATTTTGATATTGGATTGTGTGTTGTGTGCGAGAAGAGTAGAATTGGGTCGTACCGCAGAAAGTGGATCAGAAGAAGTTGGAGTTTGGAGTTTGGAGCTTCGTCTTCAAATTCGTTTAGCAATTTTTTAAGTGATGAGTAAATAACTTCTTTCTTCTTTCTCTCGACACCAGTCTTGATTACGTCATTCATAACAAACTTGAAACTGCTTTCGATGTTCGATGAGAATGAACAAACAAGGGGGGCAAAAATTGTAGGGGGGAAACTGATTTTTAATAAATACGAAGACAGCATAAAGGTACGAAAAGCATACCTAAGCATAGGTGCCATACGCCGTACGATACCTTTAGCATCATCATCAGCAAAGAATACCATGTCTTCGTTTGGATGTGACGGAGGAAGCTCTTCCTTCGAAGAGGACGACGACGATGGTAGCCGCAGGGAAGCATCACGCAGGGACACCTTAGTAGCGAAATGGAAGGAGCATGCAAAGCAGCTCGCTTCGTCCCAGTTCGTTTATGTGTTGACGCACGAGAAGCTTGATTATAGGGATAAATATAACGGACAAGAACCAACAGTTGTTATCGGAGTGTTCGCATCCAAAGAGGCGGCAGTAGCCAGGGCGACGACTGCAGTCAAACCCGATACACCGTACGGTGGCGATAATATCGAAGATGCAATCAAGAAATACGAACTTAATTACGACCAATTTACTGATAATAGAGAGAACCCACCAGACGATGGAATTCTCGTCCAACTCGGATCCGAAGACAGCGATTGTCACTCCGTCGAGCGAATAATAATAAAAAGGATGCCATTGCTTGCGCTATATGAGCCTGCGCCAGGGCCTAAGAAGAAAAGGAAATCAATTGTTAATTTAACATAATCATTGCTTTTCGTGTTGCGAGTTGCGAGAGTAATTGACCCAAAATTCATAACCTCATCTCTGCTGCTGCCACTATAAGAAGACTGGTTTATTTTGGTTCGTGAGGCGGTGTGTGAGTAATGGGGGTACTCTACGAGGATTAAGAATCAAGATCGCAAATTTTCGATAAAAGTATCCTAGAAAGAGCTAGAAATAATTATTTCACAAATACAAATACAAAAAATGTTCTATTGTATGCGCCTCAAAATCTGAAGT
>Ga0306864_1000394_pt1 | contig 20598 bp, 14 predicted proteins | sample AntRauTorckE5430_FD_190448 | JGI IMG/M metagenome (GOLD analysis project Ga0306864, IMG submission 190448) | Saline lake microbial communities from Rauer Islands, Antarctica - Metagenome Torckler E5 #430 (v2) (version 2) | ecosystem: Environmental > Aquatic > Non-marine Saline and Alkaline >...
GGTTTTCTTCATTAGAAAATAAGTGAGATTATTCATATAATATACTGAAAATCAATGCTTTATTCTAATTTATTGACACTTAATTTGTTGGTTTTCAATGAATTATATTTTTGTCATGTACTAAAAACGTGTTCACTGTTCCTTCTGAAGGAGGAGAAATGAGGGCGATTACAACCTCTGATAGTACTTCGATTTTTGCAGAATCTTATTTCCCAAATGACAATAGAATGCTTTTAAGTGCCGATGGTAATGGGGACGAAATAGATCATTTATTCGTAAGGGATTTGGAAGGAAATATAAAAGATATCACCCCAGAAAAAGGAGCAAAATCTACCTTTTATGGCTGGTCAGACGATGATCAATATCTGTATTTTGGCTCTAATAAAAGGAATCCAAGTTATTTTGATGTTTATAAGATGTCTATTGATGATTTTTCTTCAGAACTGATTTACCAAGATGATAGTGGACTCAGTTTTTCAGGAATGTCTAGTGATGAAAATTATTTTGCACTCACCAAATCTTTAAACACAAATGATAGTGATTTATTTCTTTATGATGTAAAGACTGAAGAAATGACTAAAATCAATCAAAATCAAAGTAAGAACTCGTCTCAAGATTTCTCGAATGATAATTCTGAATTCTATTACACAACCGACGATGGTGGAGAATTCTCCTATTTAATGTCTTATAATTTGGCTACTAAAGAGAAGAAAAAAGTCCTGGAAAAATCTTGGGATATCATGGGTAGTGGTTTTACGTCCGAGGGAAAATACATGGTTATTTATGTAAATGAAGATGGTAAAAATGCAATTCAAGTTTTAGATTCCAAAACAATGAAGCCTATTGATTTGCCAGATTTTAAAGACAAGAGTATCACAAGCGTTGGTTTTAGCGATGATGAAAAATGGATGCGTATGTATGCTGGTGGGTCTAATTCCCCTTCAGATTTATATACCTATAATCTAGAAACGGAAGAACAACATAAATTAACTGATGTTCTTAACGAGGCTATAGATGTTGAAGATTTAGTAACCGCAAAAGTAATTCGTTTCAAATCCTTTGATGGTGTTGAGATTCCTGCTATCTATTACTTGCCACATCAAGCGTCTTCAGAAAACAAAGTGCCCGCTATGGTTTGGGTTCATGGTGGTCCTGGCGGACAATCACGACAAGGGTTTAGTTCTCTTATTCAATATATGGTGAATCATGGGTATGCTGTTTTAGCGGTTAATAATCGTGGGAGTAGTGGTTACGGAAAAACATTTTACCAAATGGATGACCTCAACCACGGTGAGAAAGATTTACAAGATTGTGTAGAGGGTAAAAATTGGTTGGCGTCACAAACTGAAATTGACGGCGACAAAATTGGTATCATTGGAGGTTCTTATGGTGGATACATGACCATGGCAGCATTAACTTACACTCCAGAAGAGTTTGATGTGGGCGTAAATCTTTTTGGGGTAACCAATTGGATAAGAACATTAAAGAGTATACCACCCTATTGGGAATCTATGAGAGAATCGTTATACCTAGAATTAGGCGATCCTTTTACAGCAGACTCTATTAGATTAAAACGCATCTCTCCTTTATTTCATACCGATAAAGTCACTAAACCATTAATCGTTTTACAAGGCGCTCAAGATCCTAGAGTATTACAAGTAGAAAGTGATGAGATTGTCGCTGGTGTTAGAGAAAATGGTGTCCCCGTGGAATATGTTTTATTTGAAGATGAAGGTCATGGTTTTGTTAAAAAGGAAAATCAAATAGAGTCTTATAGTAGAATTCTAAAGTTTTTAGATAAATATCTTAAGAATGAAAATATACCCTCTGAGAATAAGACCGAAACTACCGAAATTGAAGATGTTTAAAAAAAGATCGATGTAATTAAGATATAGTGGCATTTGAAGTTGGATAATTATCGCCTTTAGCTATATATACTTCTGAAGAAGGACTCAATAAATAAACATTAGAATTTATAAAAATGCTTGTTATTTCTCCTTACCAGGTTGTATATGTATAAAATATCAGTAATTTAACTTAATTAATTAAAATGAAGTGATATGCTAAATAATGTGCTTTTTAAGGTTTTCTGATATGTCTCCCGATTTCCCGCAGATTTTCAAAGCTATTTTTTTTACTAGCTTTATGTTTTCTTTGGTTACCATCAAATGGTTTTGCACAAACAGAATGCCCCTCCATTAAAGTAAAAATTAAGAATATAAGTAATAGTACTGGGGTTGTCGCCTGTGCAATTTTTGAATCTGGTGAAGGTTTTCCTGATAAATTTATGAAATTTGCCTCTAAAATTATGACCACACAAATCGAAGGAGAAGATGCGAGTTTTGAGTTTTCAGATATACTACCAGGAAAATATGCCATTACCGTTATCCATGATGAAAATTACAACGGTAAACTTGACTCTAATATGTTTGGAATACCAAAAGAAGGTTATGGTTTCTCTAGCGGTGCAGAAGTTACTTTAAGTGCTCCTTCTTTTTCTGACGCTGTATTTTTATATGATGGCGGAGTTTTGCAAATGTCTATATCTCTTAGCTACTAGTAATTTGATTCTGAGGCTATAAATTAGCGAGTATTTAATCTCAAAACCTAATTTTATTCACTTTTAGATGCAGTTCTAAAATAAATAACATTTAAACCATTCAAAATCAGTACCCTATAATAGAGATATATTCTATACTGAAGATTTAAATAGGGTTTATTTGGATGTTACCTGCTATGTTGAAAACTGCATGATAAATAGATTTACAAATTAATAGACAAGTATAAAATTTAAAAATGGGGATGCTGAAAACCGAAAAGAGTAAGCTAAATTTAAAGTATAATTTTATGGCAATTTCAGACGTACAACAAAAGGGAAATTATTTGGAAGTTTATGGATCAAGTAACAAAAAAATATCATCACTTCATGCTTCAGGTTTAGTATTCTTAGGTGTTGCAAGTGACTTTTTTGTAGTTCAAAAAGGTTCATATTTTGAAACTTATGATGAGAAAAGCAAAAGAATATCATCTTTACATGCATCTCGATTAACTTTTAAAAATGCTGCAGGTAGCACATTTAATGTCAAAAAGGGTTCATACATAGAATCTTATGATAAAAATTGTAAAAAAACAGGCTCACGTTATAATCAATAAAAACTTTAGAATGAAAAAATTCACTCAAGAAATTGAAAACATAGCTAAAAACTTTAGTAAACCACCAATCTTTGACGGAGTGGTTAACGAAGAGAAGTATCAAAACTCAGATGTCAAAATTATGTGGATTTTGAAAGATGCGAATAGCACAGGAGAAGACGAATCATATGATTTAAGAGATGCAATAAATAATTTAAAAACAGAATATGGTATCCGAAAAGGTTGGGAAAAAACCTTTAGCAATATCATTTATGTTACAAATGGGATTTTAAATCAAACAGAATGGGAAGACATGCCTTATCCGAAAGATGAGCCGAGTATTGTTAACGTATTAAAGCAAATTGCTTACATAAACATTAAAAAAGTTGGTGGTGGCTCAGAATCTGTTGAATCAGAGTTACATGAACATTTCTTAAAATCTAAAGAATTATTAATCAGTCAAATTGACGAGTTTAATCCAGATGTAGTAATTTTTGGAAATACTTACCGTTTTTTTAAAAATGATTTAGGTTTAAACCAAATGAACATTTTTGGCACTTGTCATGCAACAGCAAAAGCAGATAGAATTTATATTGATGCATATCATCCAAATGCAAGAATTGCTGGTAAAGACTATTTCGAAGATATTTTAAAAGCTTATAACACTTTTAAAAAGCAAATTGATAAAATTCAAAATCTAACTTATTCAAATAACTCGTATGAAAGTGATCTTGAAATATTAAAGGACAAGATTAGTGATTCTCAAAATCAGATAAATAAAATTCAAGAAAATTTACTGAGAGTTTTAAAATATGAAAAACTTACATATATTAAACCAATAAGAGAAAAATTGGCTGAAGTTTCAAAGGAAATTGATGAACTGAAGGTGAAATAGACACAGCAGGTAACAAAGGCTATACTTAATCTGGGTTTTGGTGCTAAATTGGAAGTTAATAAATATTAACATATATATATATAGGTGAGCAGACATTGAAGTGCCTTCTAATCCAGCACTAAGCATAACCACGACCGCTATGTGGCATATAAAACTAAGCATCAAAATTTAGACAAAATCAATGTTCAATCTATTCAAGAAAAAAAAAGAAATAAATAATCAAATTGAAGTAACGGTTAGCGGGGTTAATCCTCAAAACGAAAATGAATTTCTTTTTTACAATTTTGTGCAATACGAGTTTTCATCTCATTTAGAAAAATGGTTTCATCAAGCAAAATCAAACGGAATAGTTTTTAAGCCACAATACGAACAAGCCATAAGACAGAAAATAAAAATGGATGATTTTAGAAATCCACATAGTTTTCCAGAATATTTTGGAAATAAATTCGATTTTATAGCAATTGATTTTGAGACAGCTAATAATAGCCGAGTAAGTGCGTGCGCTTTAGGTTTGGTTTTTGTTAAAGATGGCCGAATTGCTTTCCAAACGAATTTTCATATTAAACCGCCAATTAACGAAAAATTCCTATCAAGAAACATCGCACTTCATAATATAACCGAAGAAGATGTGGATTATGCAATGCCTTTCGACGCATTATGGGAATGTGAATTATCCAAATACATTAATGACAGTTTAATTATTTTTCATAATGCAAGTATGGATTTGAGTGTTTTTAAAAATTTATTTGAATATTACTCAATTTCGGATTTCAATATAAACTATTTGGACACAATGAGGGTTGCGGAAAAATCGGGCAATCCCAAAAAGCTCGAAGAATTAGCAAAATTATTCGATGTTGAATTTGAGAATAACCACGACCCAGAAAAAGATGCAAAAGCTTGTGCACTTATATTTGGGGAATTGACAGAGCAATATCCAAATTACAAAGAGTTAATCGGCAATTTAAATCACAAAGACCAAAAAAAAGAAATAAAAAGAAAACAGGAAACCGCAGAAGTAAAAAATGAAAATCTTGACATTATTCAAACTTATTCATTGTCAAAGGAAGAAGTTTTGAAAATTGAAATTGAGGGAAAAGGTTTTGTCTTTACTGGAGACATAACTACGGAAAGAAATGTCGCCAAAAATTTTATCATTAATAATGGCGGATTAATTAAATCCGGAATGACAAGTAAAGTAGATTTTGTAATTATTGGTTCTGATTTTGGCTGGTCGAAAATTCAAAAAGTTCATACTTTTAACCAAGATAAAGGTTGTTCAATTCGGATTTTATCTAATGCAAATTTTGAACAATTGCACGAAAAATATGCCAAATGACAAAGTACTGTGGTAAAAAACGAGTAAAAAGGCTTTAATTTCTAACTAAAGTGCTTAGATAGGTGGCATCGTAGATCAGACCTGATTTAGCAATTGCAAAGGTCTATTTCACCAACTTAAAACAGACCGCTATTTATTCTTCATTGAGTTACAATCCACTTAAAAAATACAACTACAAGCCTAGTTTTATTTACAGACCTTAAAACTAAACGTCAATAATAAGTTAAGTAGTTTTTATTTCCAATTTAACTGAAGCAGTTACATCCATTTACAATGCTTCCGCTTTTTCTAATCACTTTAGCAAGACTTGCATAACTGGATAGATAAGATGCAGTTTCAAATTTTAAAAATCCATCAATCATAATGTACACTTCTCTAAAATGGATAATTATTCATTAGAATATATGACCTCTAAACTTGAATGCTATAAGTAGGGTCTTGGTATATTTTTTGAACAAAGTTGCACATGGGACAACCGGATGAAAATAAGACACAAAAACAGGGCTTTGTAGGTATACATGGAGCACGACAACACAATCTTAAAAATGTAACTTTAGATATTCCCCGCGATGCATTGGTCGTATTTACTGGGGTTTCAGGATCAGGTAAGTCCTCACTTGCATTTGGTACTCTGTATGCCGAAGCTGAGCGGAGGTATCTTGAATCTGTATCGCCCTACGCTCGGCGACTTTTCCATCAAATGCCTATCCCAGAAGTCGACAAGATTGAAGGTCTACCCCCAGCCGTTGCTCTACAGCAGCAACGAGGTTCAGGCACTACGCGATCCTCGGTTGGCTCTGTGACTACATTATCTAACTTGTTACGCATGTTATATTCCCGTGCTGGTGATTATCCTGAAGGACAGTCTCTTTTATATGCCGATTCATTTTCAACCAATACACCAGAAGGAGTTTGCCCTAAATGCCATGGATTGGGTAGAATACATCAAGTTACTGAGGAAAGCATGGTCCCCGATGATTCCTTAACGATAAGAGAAAAAGCCATAGCGGCATGGCCCCCAGCTTGGCAAGGTAAAAACCTTCGCGACATTTTGACCACTCTCGGCTACGATGTGGATATCCCTTGGAAAGATCTTCCCAAAAAAGACCGCGACTGGATCTTATTTACAAACGAACGTCCACAGGTACCCGTATATCGTGACTTAAGCCTAGGCGACGTAAAACTTGCCATCAAAAACAAAACTGAACCTAGTTATAAAGGCACGTATAAAGGTGCGAAAAGACATGTTCTGCACACTTTTGCAAATACGCAAAGTACTTTGATGAAAAAACGTGTGTCGCAATACATGATAAGCAGCGAATGCCCCTCCTGTAAAGGTAAACGTTTACGTCGCGAATCGCTTTCTGTGACTTTTGCTGGTTATGATATTGCCGATATTTCGAGATTACCTTTAGAGAAATTGCTTTCTATTTTCGCTCCTTATGGTGATGGCACGGCGTCTGCTTTGCTTAAATTAACCAAACAGCACCAGGAAAAAGCAATGGTAGCTCAAAGAATCGCCGAAGATCTAGTGGCGAGAGTAATTGTTTTATTGGAATTGGGCTTGGGTTATTTATCCTTGGAGCGCAGCACACCTTCTCTTTCCCCTGGGGAACATCAGCGGTTAAGACTAGCGACACAAGTGCGGAGTAATTTGTTTGGGGTGGTGTATGTATTAGACGAGCCTTCTGCAGGATTGCACCCCGCCGATACCGAAGCTTTACTAAAAACTTTAGATAGATTAAAAGCTTCTGGTAATTCACTGTTTGTCGTTGAACATGAATTAGATGTGATTCGCCATGCCGACTGGATTGTAGATGTAGGTCCAGATGCTGGCGAAGGTGGTGGTGAAATTTTATACAGCGGGCCACCGGCTGGTTTAAAAGACAGTAAACGGTCCAAAACCAGAGAACATCTTTTTAATGATCTGCCTTTTAAAAAAACCACACCCCGAAAGCCCAGTGGCTGGTTGAAATTAAGTGGAGTAACCAGAAATAATTTAACAGATCTTGGAGTATCTTTTCCTTTAGGAGTGCTAACGAGTGTCACTGGAGTTTCAGGCTCAGGTAAAAGCAGCTTAGTGAGTCAAGTATTAGTTGAATTAATGTCCACAAAATTAGGAAAGGGCCTTTTTAAGGAAGAAGACGAAGAGGCCATACAAAAAGACACCGTAGAGACGCTAGGGGGAGAAATCATCGCAGGTTCTGAAGATATTAAACGTATGGTGGTGGTCAATCAGAAACCCATTGGGAGAACACCACGCTCTAATCTGGCAACCTATACTGGCTTATTTGATGTTGTACGGAAATTATTTGCTTCGACAAAATTAGCAAAAGCACGCCACTATAATGCTGGTCGCTTTTCATTTAATGTGGGTAAAGGTCGTTGTCCCAATTGTGATGGTGAAGGTTTTGTGATGGTTGAACTGCTCTTTTTACCAAGCGTCTATGCGCCCTGCCCTGTTTGTGGGGGTGCGCGGTATAATCCCGAAACCTTGGAAGTTGAGTATCACGAAAAAAATATCAACCAAGTTCTTGACATGACCGTAGATAAAGCAGCCGTGTTTTTTGAAAAAGAAGACCGAGTCAGTCGCCCCCTCAAGGTGTTGCAGGAAGTAGGTTTGGGTTATTTACGTTTGGGCCAGCCAGCAACTGAGCTTTCCGGCGGAGAAGCACAGCGGATTAAACTTGCTACGGAGCTCCAGCGACTAAGCCGCGGGAACACACTCTATATTTTAGACGAACCCACTACGGGCTTACACCCAACAGATGTAGAAAAATTACAACTTCAATTGGCGAGATTAGTGGATGCTGGGAATACTGTAATTGTAGTTGAACACGATATGCAGGTAGTTGCTGGAAGTGATTGGGTTATCGACATAGGTCCTGGAGCAGGAAAAAAAGGCGGAAAAGTGATAGCAGAAGGCACTCCAAACGAAGTTGCCAAAAACGAATTCAGCAAAACCGCAATTTATTTATCAAAAACATTAAACGGTCACCCATAATCCAAAAAGATAGTTTACGAAATAAGGGTTTGTTCTACCCTTTCAGCACTGGAAAAAGACTTTGAATAATCCATACCTTAAAAGTCACGAGATGCTCAAAACAAGCAAGAAAATGAGATGACCAACTCATTAAGCTATTATAACGTATACACAAACCTAAACGTAACAAATCTAGGTTGAATAAAGGTTTCTGAGCTAAAAACGGAAATATTATTTGCGCTGTTCCTAACCTGAGAATCGATGTCTAAGAGATTAGTTGCTTTGATTTCGTATTCCCATTTAGCCTCTCTATCTTTTCTGTAAGAAAGGCTAGCATCCCAGTTTTGGAAAGACTGTGACTCACCATTACCGAGGTCTTGGTTGGTATAAGAATAATTGGTCCGGAAAGTCACCTTTTTCCAGATATAAGCGTCGAAGTCTATGGAAGGAGCGTTTGTTATAAACTTGGTCTCTCGGCTTCCTTGGTTGTTGTTAGTGACACTGTAGCGGTAATTAAAACTCACATTTGGAGCCACCTTAAAGTTTGTACGAATACCAGGGGTATAGGTTTGGGTGAAGCCTTCGTTAAGCGATTGCAAACCTTGGATAAACTGGTTGATTTTACTATAATTAAAACTAGTGTTGATTGTTGCTCTTACCTTCCCAAAGGTTCGCTGAACACGCCCAAAGACACTCACGTTTTCATCTGCAAAACTGGAGTTGAAGAAAGTGCTGGTTCGGATAACATTCTCAAAGTTTGTTAAGCTCCGTATTTGATCGATATTACTGGAATATGCTGCTCTGGCAAACACATTGGTATAGTTGAAAAGGTTGAAACTACTATACAATAAACTTATGTTATTGGACAGGGCATTTTGGAGTTCAGGCTCCCCAAATTGAATACTATTGAAGCTGTTCAATACTAGGCCTTCAGCCAATCTTGTCACATCCGTAAATTGATTACGCATATCGTACTTCAAAGTTAAAGACTCACTTTTCTTAAACTGAATTCGAGTTTCAAAATCTGGTAAAAACCTAAAGAAATTATCCTCGTAAGTCACTCCAAATTGTGTGTTCTTGTTTCCATAAGCATGAACAGAAAAGCCGGGAGTAAATGTGAATTTGCCCACTTTCACCCGATAATGGACTCCTAAATAAATATCGCTAAAATTATACTGTATATCGTTAGTAGCCCGCCTATTATTAAAAGTTGGTGTGGGTGTAAATTGAGACCCATCATCAAGAAATTGAAAGATATCAGAATTAAAGTCTTGACGACTTAAGATAGTCCCCAATGTAAAATTGATATTGCTTTTCGTATTGAGGATATTGTAGTAGTCCAATTTAGCATCCAATTGATTGGACTTGATACGCCTGTCCTGAGTCAAATTGTAAGTTTCCAGTGAGGTATCCAGACCTATGGCTTCTGCTGTGGTATCGAAGGGGTCTTCGCTATTTGGGTCATTACCCAAACGAGCATTGTAAAATGGATCTTCATCTTTTATCAAATGCTGAGCCTCCAAAGCAAAAATATTATTTTCATTAAGCGTATAGTAATAATTTAAATTTTGATTAATACTGTAAGGATTAACCTCATCCACTTGGGTTGTATTTCCTATGACTGAAGAAAGGATATTTTGGTCTTGAGAATCTTCAGAAACACGTGCCAAAACATCGTAGTCTAATTGATTATTGAAGTTTGGTTTGTAAGAAGCGCTAAGTTTTAATAAGCCTTGGTTAGACCGTTCTTCACTAGATTGCTCTGTTCGTTCATCGGGAATACCAAGATCTGAATTGGTATATTGGACAAAACTGTTTTCTTTGGATAGAATGCGACTGGTATTGTAGATAAGAAATCCACTTAAGTCTAGAGACTGCTTTGGAGAATAACTAAAGTTACCGGTGGCCAATTTATTTTCTATTTTCAAGGCGTTGTCTTGATTGGTTAAGAAATTAAGACTGTTATCTCCAAGATTTATACTAGTTCCACTATTACTACTTGGGGCCCTAAAACCTCCACCAAAACCTCTAATATCTCTTCGTGTTAGGGCAGCTTCTCCCGTATTATTTATGTCTCCTATAAAATTAAGGCTGTACTTGGGACTGTAATAGAATAATTTGGGCTGAACCAGATACAACTCATCCTCTGGAGATGTTCCTACTGCTGCAGTTATATTACCAAACCAAAAGCTTTCCTTTCCATCTTTCAGTTTAATATTCATCGCCACATTATCTTGGTTATTTCTCACCCCACTTAGCTGGCCCACTTCAGAATAATTTCTCAAAACTTGAATCTTATCGACTGCATTCGAAGGAATGTTTTTTATAGCTAACTTGGTGTCCCCATCAAAAAAATCTTTGCCATTTACCATGAGTTTATTCACCACCTTCCCCTCTACTTCGATCTGACCGTTTTCATTAATCTCAACCCCTGGTAAATTTTCGAGGATATCTTCTAGCTTTCGTTCAGTACCATCGCTAAAAGAATCTGCATTATAAATAAGAGTATCTCCTCTAATGGTCACTGGCATTTCGTAACTGATCTCCACTTCATCTAGAGATTTATCAGTTTGAAGGGTGTACACTTTTGTAATATCATTTTCATCCGTGGTCAAAACCTCTTCAAAAGTCTTCATACCGATGTAACTCACTTGTATTTTATAGCTGCCATTTTTACCAAGCTGTAATTTAAAATTACCATTAGCATCCGTAATACCATAGGATTCCAAACCGCTTGTGGCTTGATTTATGGCTACTACATTGGCTAACTCCAGAGGGGTTTTTAAGCTGTCTATTACTATACCTTGTAATTTAACTTGGGCAAAAGTGCAGGTTGTTGCTAGGAATAATGCAACACAAAATATTTTATTCATAAATTTATTTGAGGTGTAAGTTGATTTTTATTCATCAATTTAATTTGGATTAACCTCTCCGTCGGCCTCTATTATTTCTCATTTCAAGCATTTTCTCTTGAATAGTTGCTTGATAATCGTTTTTAGTAATCTCTTTACCTTTATCTGGGGCTTCAATTTCGATCTTTTCTTCTGGGTTTATCGTGATTTTGGAGCATAGTATAATCGTATTACCCGCACTTACCTCTAAAATAAGACCAGGAAGTCCCCAATATTCTCCAGGGCCATGGCTTACAGGAATTTGAAGTGTATACCAAGCTTCTACCTCAGTTGTTTTGATTTCTAAATCTTTAATTTCAACAGCAATTGAATCAGTTTTAACCTCCGTGTTTGTTTCTCTTAAATCGCCCCAAGAAAAATTGTACCACTCCAATTCATCAGTAGGTATGGAAGCCGTTGCTTTAAAACACATATATTGTCCTATTGATTTAGATTCAGTCCCCATTTTCCATTGAATAGCTGCTAACTTATCTTTCACTAAAAATTTCTTGCCATAAAATTCTTGAGTTTGAACTAGGGTCTTTTGTTTTACATTCTTGTATTGTTCACCTCTTGAAAAATTATCACCCCAAGAATCTGTGGCTCCAGAAATCGCATCTATTTTCTCGTCTTCGTTGAACACAGACTTCTCTTTGTTGAAATTTAAAATATAAGTTTTTTGCAATCTATTCTTTAAACGACTTTGGATTTGTTTTTTTGAGCTTCGCTCATTCTAGCTCCAAAACTTCCAAGCTCCATTTTAGCTTTAGAAAAATAAATCGCTTGCCCTTGAAATTCTTGAGCATTTAAGTTAAGCGAAAATGATAATAATGCGATGAATACTAGAGAACTAAATTCTAAGAGAATTGATTTCATGATACGTTTTTTAAAAAAATGTTAAACGAAAGTAAAAAATAATATAAAACGCATCACCTTATTTTGTAAAAAGATTAACAAGCTAAAGATCAGGTTTTGTGCTGACGACTTTTTAGTTTGATAAAGCTTCTGTATATTTTAGAATATTAAAATATTAAAATATTAAAGATGAAAATAAAAATGCTAGGCCTTTCAGTTATTTTTATACTTCTGTCTTGTAAAAGTGTGCAGGAAAGGGATAATAAGATGGATGAAAAAGCTAATTCTGATGCTATCACAGAAGTTGCAAGCTTTAAAGGCCAACAAGTCACTGGGGTCACTGCAACTGGTAAAGGACGCCTTTTTGTGAATTTTCCAAGATGGAGAAAAGGGGTCGACAGTTCAGTAGTGGAAATAATTCCTAATTCTGACCCTGAAGGCTATCCTAATGAATCTTGGAATTCTTGGGAAATTGATAAGCCTATTGCAGAAAACAAATTTATTGGAGTACAATCTGTATTGGCTTTTGAGGATAATCTATATGTCTTAGATACCAGAAGTCAATTGTTTCAGAACGTAATGGATGCTCCACGTATTTTCGTTTTCGATTTAGCCACAGATACTTTGTCTAAAACTTATGTATTAGAAGAGGCTAGCTATTATAAAGATTCTTATATCAACGATCTTAGAGTAGATAAAAAGAATAATAGAATCTACCTAACAGATTCTGGGCATCCTGGATTGGTCATTGTAGATATTGATTCTGAAAAAACCAAAAGGGTCCTAAACGAACACACCTCTACCACCGCAGAACAATCCTATTTAACTTTTGGTGAAAAAAAATGGGAGAACACCATTCATTCTGATGGTATTGCACTAGATATTAAAAATGAACGCCTATTTTACCATGCCCTCACTGGGTATAACTTGTATTCTATAAGTACGGATGCGTTAAAAGTCGAAGACGGCGAACCAATTGAAGATCAGGTCACCTTTGAAACTAAAACAGCCGCCCCCGATGGGATGATTTTCGATGGCGAAGGAAATCTGTATTTTGCAGATTTAGAACACCACAAAATTCAATATAGAACACCAGAAGGTAACATCTATACCCTTGCAGAAGGGGAACAGATCCGTTGGGCAGATACTTTTAGTATTTATGAAGGCTATCTTTATTTCACAAATTCCAGAATTCACGAAGTGGGTGCTGATATCTCACCGATGACCTTTAGCCTTCAAAAAATAAAACTTCCTTCTTCACAAGAAGCTCATTAAATAAAAAATGAATGTGTTATATCATAAAATAATTGAAAAAATTATGATTCAACATAACCTATCTACATATAATGTGTCTTCTTAATGAACCAAATAGGTATGAAAATTAAATTTTATGCTCATGTAGCAACGATGATAGTTGTGTCACTCAAACTACATTAGAAGGAGATTGGAATCTCGTCCAGATGTCGAGAATGGTTCCAGATTCAGAAACAAGAGTCTAGGATCTGGAATGGCAAGGATCCTATCGTTTTTTTTGAAGATAGCAACTTTATAAAAACCAGAGAAGTTTAGAACTTACCTACGGAGAAGAAAGATAGATCATAGGCTCTTGCTAATCTGATTTAAAAGAAAATCTGTTTTTTAGCTCTAATGATGTCTTATCAAGTACGTGGAACCAATGTGATGGTCCAAGTCTAGATAATGAGAAAATCTAACACTGACTGACTCAAATTTACCTCATAGAATTTACTGGAATTTATACGTGATGATTGTCCATAAAAAAACCGCCTCCACTCTGGAGACGATTTTAAAGGCTAAAATTCAAAATAACTATGCTCTTTTTATTAGTATAGGAAATTCAAGGCAGTCACATCGTTAGAATTAAACTCTCCATCTTCGTTATTGCTAAAGCAGGCTAACATGATAGACGTTGGATCAAACCCTTGTGGAGTTCCCGGAATATAGTTTGCACCTACACCAGCGGTTCCTTCATTGGTATTTTGTCCACAACTCTGGCGACTAAAGAAATCGGTGTGTCTAAAGCCTACAGAATGTCCAATTTCATGAGTCATCACGTGCTCAATGACGTTGGTATTGTAGTTACTCAACCCATAAATCTGAACAAATTTATTGGGATTTCCATTACTAGGAAAGCCTGCTGACCCTCCAGCACCACTAGGGTTATTCACGGTATTGTTATAGACTACCATATCTTTATTTTGAAAATCGGTTCCAAAAGTAAGATTGAAATTGATATTCAAATTCAGTCGATTGTAATTATTGATAGCCCACTGCAAAGCCGTTCTTTCACTAGAAGTTAAGGCCTGACTTCCACCCGTATAACCAATTACAGTTATAGTTTGAGGACTTACTAAGGCGTTGGTGCTATATTGTTTATTACGGATATCCTCATAACCCTGGAAATCTAGTCCTCTAAGTTCCTCTAGGGACATCACGATATCGCCTTCAACTCGAATCACCTCGCGCTTCTCTCCTCCAGGAAGAACCATTTCTTCTCGTTGTGCTCCTAATGCACTCAAATGGTTTTTGGAAATAAGATCTAATGTAGGTTGATCTAAATTGGTGGGAATCTCTGATGTATTGACTCCTAAAATAATTCTTTCAGAATTATCAATTTGGTTGGTATCCAAAATCTCTTCGCTTGTAACTTTGTCAGCTTCACATGATCCCAAAAGCAATCCGAAAACGGCTGGGACAATAAATAATCTTTGTAATTTCATAAATTTAAAGTTTAATTAAGTTAAGAATAATTGCGCAATTATTCATTTATATTGCCTTAAAACACTTTTTAATGTTGTTATAAATTAATTAAAAGTGAAATTTATAGTTTTATTTAACATATCTCTATTAATTAGAGTCACAATTTATTTCTTGAAATTAATATATTTATATGAATTATCTAAATCATCTATGAAACTCATCCTTCCGACTTTATGTCTTATTTTCTGCACTTTTACTCCTACTGAGACTTATTCACAAATTACAGCCTCATTTTACACCAATAGTGTGGCCTCAAAATTTGCCGCCGGTTATAATATCAATGAGAGGTTTTGGACAGATCTCAGAATTTATTCAGGTACTTCTATTGGTAATATCACCCCTGAGATTGTGATCAATCATAATTTTGTGACTAAGACAAGTTATGATGTTTACTTGGGTGCTGGTGCCCTTTTAAATAACATCAATGGCGTTATTATTCCAATGGGTATTGGCATTAAACCTTTTGAAAGCCTAAGAGACCTATCTTTTAATATCGAGTTTAATCCCATTTATGAATTTGATCTCAATGACTTATTTGTGAGGGGATTTTTAGGAATACGTTATAAACTAAACTAATTTTAGTCTGAAAATATCTGCAGACTACCTTAACAAGTATAAAATCAAATCAATAGCTTTATTTAATTCTATAATTCAACAGAAAACTTAGACACAAATTTTTACATTAACTTCCTCACTAATAACATTTAAAAACTTGTTTAAATTTAAAATACATTATGATTAACCCACTATTCTAAAACACCTATTAATTCAAGCTAAGACAACATTTATAAACCCTTACCCTTATGGCATTTTTAAAAGTAAAACATGTATTGATCCTGCTCCTCATTGCAGGATATTCCTGTGAGAAAGCTCCAGAAAAAGAAAAAACTGCAAGCGAGGACCTTAACGCTTGGTTTGAAGAAAAATACGAAGAGTCTCTTCAAAAAAGCCCGTTAAAGCTGACGTCTCTTGGGATAAAGGATAAATATGATCAAATTGATGATTTAAGTCTTGATGCTCAAATTGAAAATGCAACGTGGATGCAGGAGAGTGTTGACGAACTCAAAAAAATTTTCGAATATGAATCTCTCAATAATCAGGACCAAATGTCCTATGATATATGGCTTTACCAAAATGAGCTTCTTCAAGAAGGCCTAGAGTATCAAGATGTAGGGTATGTCTTCGACCAAATGACTGGAATACATACGCAACTTCCCAGTATGCTTATCAACTTACATAAAGTAGATAGCTTAGAAGATATGCAAGCTTATGTTAATAGAATTCAAGGAACGGCAAGAGCAATCGATCAACTGGTCGATAGAGCAAAATCTCAAGCTTCCAAAGATATACTTCCGCCTAGATTTGCTCTAGAAACTGTCTTAAAGCAGAGCAAAGCTATTGTTACAGGGCAGCCTTTTCAAGACTCAGAAGTTAACTCAGCCTTATATGGGGATATGCTGAGAAAAACCGACAGCCTTTTAGCTCAAAATAAAATAGATGATCAACAAGCTGAGAAGTTAAAAACAGCTTCAAAAGAAATGCTGCTTAAGGTATTTCAACCTGCATATAACAGTCTCATCGCTTGGACAGAAAGCGAAATCCCAAATGCTTTAGAAACCCCTACTGGAGTAAGTCGACATTCAAATGGAAAAGCCTTTTATGACTATACACTTAAAACATCTACCACAACCTCACTTACGGCAGATGAAATCCATAACATCGGCCTAGAGGAAGTAGAGAGAATCCAAAAGGAAATGCTAAACATCAAAAACGAAGTTGGTTTTGAAGGTGACTTGCAAGAGTTCTTTAAGTTTGTAAATGAGGATGAGCAGTTTTATTTTCCAAACACCGACGAAGGTCGTCAAGCCTATCTTGATGAAGCAAAACAATATATCGATGAGCTCACCAAAAAACTACCAGACTATTTTGGTATCTTACCAAAAGCTAGTTTACAAGTAAAACGCGTAGAAGCCTTTAGAGAGCAAGATGGTGCCCCACAACATTACAACGCGGGAACTCCGGACGGGTCCAGACCTGGTACTTACTATGTTCACCTTTCGGACATGACATCTATGCCTAAAACCACTATGGAAGGCGTAGCCTATCATGAAGGTAATCCTGGACACCATATGCAAATTTCTATTGCGCAAGAGCTAGAAACCGTTCCAACGTTTAGAACACAGCTAGGCTACAATGCTTACGTAGAAGGCTGGGCTTTATATTCTGAAAAACTTGCTAAAGAGATGGGAGGATATGAAAACCCGTATTACGATTTTGGACGACTAGTCAATGAAATTTGGAGAGCAATAAGGTTGGTAGTGGATACTGGCCTGCATTCCAAAGGTTGGAAAGAAGCCGAGGCCATTCAATATTTTAAAGATAATTCCTCCATCTCAGAAAATGCTATAATAGCAGAAGTCCAGCGTTATATGGTCATGCCGGGGCAAGCTACAGGTTATAAAGTCGGAATGTTAAAAATTCAAGAGTTAAGACAACGTGCAGAAACTCAACTTGGCGATCAATTCGACATCCGCAATTTTCATGATATCATCTTAGGAAGTGGGGCTTTACCCTTAGACCTTTTAGAACGACAAGTGGACTCTTGGATCGAAGTGACTAAACAAGAGTCATAGCTAAGGTAAAGATTCTCTCAATACTTAAATTTTAGAATAGATATAAATTATAGTCAGCAGTAAACTTTTGGTTTATTGAGATCTTAAGTTTAAAGCATAATGGAAAACTCAGCCCTATTTATTGTTTAAGGGTCAATCTCAAAAGCTTTAAATTGGTATTAACTGCCTTTTGAGGATGAGTTTATAGTAAACCTATAAATATCAAAAATTGATAATCTGGAAAATTATAGAAATAAATGACAGGATGTTGAATTGAATAATAGTGGTTCTCATATTATGGTATACGAAGCCTCTCAAAACACATCTATTACAGATAAGACCAACATCCAGATGGATAATCGGTACGGAAAAGTTGAAAGCACTATTCGATAAACTATTTTAAAGTGTAATAATTTATACTAATTACAAAAGAAACAGTTGTGGATCTAATAACGGCTGGGTTTTCGATCAATTTGGTATTCATTGAATGCTAAATTCTTAATATCTAAAACATTTTTAAAACAAACAAAGCGATTCCAATTTTAAGAAAAGTATCCTTCTGGATAAGCCTAAATGGATCAAACAGTCAGATTAATTTCAGAATCTTAAATTATTGATAGTCTATTATTTATTAGACCTTGGGACTTCAGAAGCTTTGGGACTAAGCAATCACTTAAATTTTGAAACCACTTTTTTATACTTCAGTCGTTGCTTTTCGCTTCAATTTAATGACGGTCACTTCTGGCCATATACCAACTCTACCTGGGTAGGCCAAGAAGCCAAACCCCCGATTGACGTTAATGAATCGCTTGGCATTTTCATATATTCCAGCCCATTGCTCATACCGATATTGAACAGGACTCCACTTGAACCAACCCGGGATTTCAATCCCAAATTGCATTCCATGGGTATGGCCACTTAATGTAAGTTGAACGTCTTTCTCATGGTGTTGAATGACTTGATCCCAATGGGAAGGATCATGGCTCATCAAAATCTTAAAATCAGAAGCTTCTATCCCATCAGCCGCTTTTTCAAAATCCCCTGCTTTTTTAAAACCTCCTTTCCCCCAATTTTCGACACCAATAAGGTGTAATTTACTATCCCCTCTTACCAGCTCTCTACGCTCATTTCTTAGTAAATCCCAGCCCAAATCAGAATGGACGTTTACAAGATCTTCAAAATTTTGTTGCTTTTCAGTTTGGCTTTCGAAATTATAATAATCGCCATAATCGTGGTTTCCCAATATAGAAAAGACACCATCTTTTGCTTTCAATTGACTAAAAAGAGGGGTCCAAGGCGTCATTTCATCAGCTAAATTATTAACGAGATCGCCAGTAAATAAAATCACATCAGACTCTTGTTCATTGACTAGGTTAATCGCATATTCAATTTTTTCCGTATTATCAAAACTTCCGCTATGGATATCACTCAGTTGGGTAATCGTATAGCCATCAAAAGCTTTGGGAAGATTATCAAATTCCAATTCGTAGGACAACACCTTAAAATTATACTTCCCCTTATACATCCCATACAAAAGTGAAAGGAAAGGGATAGCTCCAAGTCCAAGAGCAATAGTACTTATGAATTTTCGTCGAGAGGGTAGATTTTCTGTAGATGTGGTGAATAATTTACGATAAGCATAAACCAATAAACGGACGCTGTCTTCACCAAACATCCAGACCACCACACTCAACTTCAATAAAACTAAACTTAAGAAAATACCAGCAATATAAGCTCGAAAACCAGTAAGCGAGACATTTGGACTTGACTCATAGAAAGAATAAATCAACAGTCCTAGCACAACCGCGGTAATACCTACATAAACCCCAAGACTCCACCAAAATTTAAATAGGGTTTTAAAGGCTTGAAAGGCATAAACCTCAATAGCAATAAGGATAATAATTGGAACAATCCAGCGCATCTTTTTTTTGCAAATATAGTTTTAGCGGTTCTTCTAGTCTGCTATTTAAACAAAGTTTTAGAGGCGTTTATTCTGAATTAAATCCAGTAAGGTTGACTATTTAGAAGATCCATATTACATTCTCTTGAACTAATGCAGATGTCGGGTACCGTGTTCGACTGAAGGATTTTTTGAAACTTTAAAGCTTGATGATAATAGCGTATTAAGAATGTCAGTTCGAGTGGTTTCAATATGTTTTTGGTTGAAAAATCCGTTGAAATTGTATCGAGAACGCTTTAGATAACTGTAAACATCTCGATACATTAATGCTAAAAAGCGTCTAATTATTGTCATTTCGAGTTTTTTTCTTGACTGAATAGGAAAGAAAAAAGTATCGAGAAACAACTTTGAATGTAAATTCAAAAGCCTTCAACAAACAACTTAATATCAACTTTTTTATAGGTTTAAAAACGTGACGATAAATACTGATCAAAAATGTCAGTTCGAGTGGTTTCAATGAATTTTTGATTAGGAAAATTATTGAAATTGTATCGAGAACGCCTCAGATAACTACAAACATCTCGATACATCCCGACAAAAACGTCGGAATACTCGATGAGACAAAACAACTTAATATCAGCCTTTTTATAGGTTTAAAACGTAACGAAAATAGCATATTAGAAATGTCAGTTCGATCGGTTTCAATGAATTTTTGGTTGGAAAATTCATTGAAATTGTATCGAGGACGCTTCAGATAAAAAAGAATACCTCGATACATCCCGACAAAACGTCGGAATACTCGATGAGACAAATCAACTTAATATCAACTTTTTTATAGGTTTAAAAACGTGACTATAATAGCATATTAGAAATGTCAGTTCGAGTTTTTTTTCTTGACTGAATAGGAAAGAAAAAAAACTAGAGAAACGGCTTTAAATAAAGTTCAAAAGCTTAAAATAAAAAGCAAGTATGGCTCAATCTTTATGTCAATTTAAGTTTTCAAGATATGCGTAACCGCCCCAGATTTTTTAAACGCTTTTCAGAAAAAGTATTATAAAGCTAATGCTTCTATTTGCCTTTTTAATGTAAGGCTCTAGTTTAATACAGCTATTATATGTATATTTAGATTATGAACATAGATAATTTAAAAGAGGAAATACTATTATTATCCACTCTAGATCGTGATAATCTGTTAAAGGATATTACAGATTCA
>Ga0306864_1000395_pt1 | contig 20592 bp, 15 predicted proteins | sample AntRauTorckE5430_FD_190448 | JGI IMG/M metagenome (GOLD analysis project Ga0306864, IMG submission 190448) | Saline lake microbial communities from Rauer Islands, Antarctica - Metagenome Torckler E5 #430 (v2) (version 2) | ecosystem: Environmental > Aquatic > Non-marine Saline and Alkaline >...
GATCGGGAATTTGATGAATACCAGGTAGTGGATCAATAGGAGGATTGGTCATTTTTCTGTTTTTGATGACTCAATAACGGCAAATGAACCCAACTAGATTAATTTCATAGTATGCGTTAGCCCTGCCCCCCCCCCGTTTCCTACTGGAAACACTATTACTCCTGTGCCTGCTAGTGTTTAGCTGTGAGCAGGAAGAGTTGATAGCAACCATCGACGAAACTCCGGCAACGGAGGAATTTGTTCCTCTGGAGGAGTCTGAAGCCTACAGTAAGCTTAAGACCGCCGACTTCTCCGAAGTTCACTTGGCAGCCGCCCGAAATTTTCACGAAACAGTAGGTGCCATCGGCGCTCAGGGTGAGGAGTTCGTAGCAAACGCCGAGGCGGATGCTCGTCTGAACCCTCCGCTGACGGAGCAAATGCAGGATCCTTTTGCCCAGATCGATGCTATGGTCGCCAAAGGTGAACTCCCGGGCCGCGAATCCATGGCCGCCCGCCGAATGATCGAGTTCCTGAGTGACCTTAGTACACGCAAGTACACGATGATCGGTGAAATGAAGCAGGCATTTTCTGATTGGCGGGCAGATGCTCGTATCAATCAGGCGGAGACACCCCTCGTCTATCATGTCAGTAGTATCCTGGAATTGGTGTCAACGACTAATCAAGCTATGCTGCCGCTATCCTTGGACGATTTATCCGAACTAAGTAAGTCAGACGACGGCCAATTGTGTAGCGTAGAACACCGAAATTGGTTATCTGCGCGGCTAGGATTGTGTGGAGCAGCTAACAGTTCTATTGCGGGTGATGTCATCCGTATCGCGATTATTGCCGCAGTTTCGGCGGCAGCTGTTGTTGCTTTTACTGCCTTAAATTTATTAACGGGTGGTGCTGCATCTATAGTGAGCAAAATTATTGGAGCTTTGGTTGGCGCTGGATTAGGAGCATTATGGTCAAGCGCTTGGTGTAGGACGCAGTGTGATGACTGCAGAGCGGCCAACGGTGTATCCGCTTTGTTTAGCGGGTGTACGTTCACCGGAATAAGGGCCACTGGTAATCCGTTTCAGTTCAATGAAGGAGTGATTTACCGCATAGACGAAAATTTTGATGGACAAACTGATTTTACGGTTCCAACAAACCCGGGAAGCGTTACTTCCAGTTCAACGCAACTACCGCGTGATCGACGGTTCCAAGTTCAGGCTGACGTTATCTGTGACGGAAACTCAATGATCCCTTTTGGTGGTGGATGGACTCTTATCAATCCTGTTCGTGATAGTCCTACACTGAATCCAACCGTCAGTTTAACCTCACCCCCCAGGTCAGGCATGTCGTACCCGGCAGGGCAGTCACTTTCCTTTTCCGCTACCATCAACACTAACGGTTGGACCTATCTGGGCTGGTCTTCCTCCGGAGGCAGTCCCAGTTCGGGGATCGGCAGAACCTTTGCCGTTACGTATAATTCCAATAGCATTGTGAGCCGCGAGATAACGTTCCGTTTCCGCAACCCTTGTACGGGAGCGACGCTGACTTTACCGGGAGGCTCATTTCTCATCTGTAATCCAGCTAATACGGGCGGTTTTTGTCCGTAGTAAATAGTGTACTAGCAATCGGTAAGGGGCGGCCGGATATTTGACCAGAATCGAATGTCTAGCCGCACCTTTTTTATCTACCTTAGAAAAGCGGTTATATGCTTAGATCGGTTTTATTAATATTAGGGGTTGTAATTGCGAAAAGTATTTTCTGTCAGCTAGCGGGTAGAATCGCATGTCAGGACGAGGAGATCACCCCCGCTTTTTCAACCTGCCACAACGCCTGCGTTGCTTGCGATTTGGATGGATTAACGTACAATGCGCAAAATATAGAATATCCAGAGTCGTATGCCTACGATGAGCCAGGGTGCTTTAGTAATAATGGGTTTTACCTGGGGTTCGTGCCCTTGAGGCCTTACCTCACCTTAGAGGTGTCTATGTCCAGCGACTGCGTAGGCACGGAGCCGCCCGAGGCCCAAACTAGTCGATCAGAGTCTTTCGTTCAGATATTTGAACCGATCGGAGACATTTGTGACGTAGAACAGGACTTTAATCGTATCCGTAACGTTGACGAAGTTCGCACGTTCATATCCTGTGCGGGTGCAGCCCTCGATAATTTAGACCATCCGACCTTCCTCGAAAGAGGTACCGCGAACGTATACAACAACTTGGGCCCTTTTACCGTAGGCAAAACGCACTACTTCTTCATTACCCACCTCGACGAAGACTACCGCTGCCGCTACTCTTTCCGCGTCCTCGAGGGCTCTACCGCCATCCCCGAATTAACAGACATCCCGCTTCAGGAATCTCCCACCGACGAATGCCGAGGCATCCAACGTACCTACCGGGTGGCGGAACCCTCTCCCGTCAACCTGTACTACTTCACCCTGAACGGTGACACCCTTTCCCGGGCCGATAGCGTGACCGTTGCCTGGGATACGGCCGGTACCTACGAACTCTGCGTCGGGGCCGACAACATTTGTTCCGAACCCGTAGAGCGCTGCTATCCCGTCACCGTTACCGATCCGGCCGCCGTGGATACGACCGTCTACCTCTGCCCGGGCGACTGCTACTCACTGGGCGACGGGAGCACCGCTTGCGCCCCCGGAAACTACGTCGTGACCGAACTACGCGCTAATTGTCCGGTCGAGGTACGAACGGAAGTGATCGGCCTGATCCCCGACACCACCCGGCTACTCGCCCGAATTTGTAGCGGAGATACGCTGCACTACAACGACGCTACCTACGCCGAAGCGGGAACCTATCGTTTCGACCTATCCAACCAACGGGGCTGCGATAGCCTCGTGCTGCTCGACGTTATCGTTACCGCCTGCCCCCTGACCGCGGAGGTCGCCGGAACGGACGTCCGCTGTTACGAGGAGGAAGACGCCGGTTTTACCTTTACCGTGCTCAGTGGGCAGCCCCCTTTCAGCTACGTTTACCAGCGTCTGGGGGGTGGCCCCGGCGGAAGCGGTACGATCGCCGACCGGGGCTTGCCGACCGCGGTTAACGAATTACCGTCGGGGACCTATCTGATCGAGATCGTCGACGACTTCGGCAGCGCCGGCTTCCTCAACGTTGCCCTGCGGGAACCTCCGCCGTTGAGCGTCGAGTTCGGCCTGCCCCTTTTCGCCGGCGGCTTCTCCGTGGACTGCCCCGGAGCGGCTACGGGTACCGTCGCTGCCTTTGTGGGGGGCGGCGTAGCCCCCTACGACTACGCCTGGTTGCCGGACGGACCGACGAACGCGGCCGGTGACGTCCGCTCAAGCCTCTTAGCGGGCGACGTTGCGGTTGTCGTCACGGACGCGAATGGCTGCGCGGCCCAAGCCACCGCCGAGGTACGTGAGCCAGAACCCCTTCGCCTGGACTACCTGGCCTTCGACGAGGTCTGCGGAGCGCCCAACTCGGGTAGTATCGAGGCCATTACCCCTTCGGGCGGGGTTGGTCCTTACGCAGTTGACCTTATGCGCGGCGACACGCAACTCACTGACTTCGATGCGTTGAGTGGCGGCACCTACCAACTGGGCTTTACGGATGCTAACGGCTGTCGGGCGACGATGCCGGTGGTGCTAACTACCCCGACGGTTCCCGCCGTTAAAATTACCGCCACTGATGATTTGATCTATTTGGGCGACCCAGTTCAGCTACGGCTCGTCCATCAGGGGGCAATTACCTGGGCGTGGGATCTTCCTGCGGGTAGCGACTGTTCTGGTTGCACGAGCTCATCTTGGATTCCGGACCGGACGTTCACCGCCCGGGCTAGCGCTGTCTCCGAAGACGGTTGCGTGGCGATTGACTCCCTTCGTATTCTGGTCATTCCCCGTTATGACATCTTCGTACCTACCGCCTTCAGCCCTAATGGCGATGGCACTAATGACCGCTTTTACCCCAACTTTGGGGCGGCGGCAGTCGAACTTACCAGCTTGAGTGTGTATGACCGTTGGGGGGGACTGGTCTATCGAACTGCCAAACAAGAAGCCGGTGCCGTGCCGCTGGCCGGTTGGGATGGCGGCTTGTCCGATGGGCGGCCCGCCCAAAATGGGGTGTATCTCTGGACGATGGAAGTTCGCTTTCGCGACGGCCATACCGAGCGGCGGGGAGGAGATGTAATGCTACTACGATGAAGCGGGTTAAGAATAGTGCACTTGGTCATTTGAGATCAAGAACGAAGCGTTGCTAACGTTGTAGTTGCTGCTATCTGAAACAAAATACGAAGTGGACGGGGCTGTTTTACACAAAAATTAAACAACCTTCTTACCTTTGGTTCCGTTGCAAAAATAGCCCCGGCGGAAGCTCCGTCCACTGGCGAAAAAGAAACTATGGCCCGCGCAAAATCCACCGCTCCTTCAACCTCCACCGCACCCGCGGCCGCGCCCAAAAAAAAGCGCAAGTCTAAGAAGAACGAACTGCCGCACTCCGAGCGCTTCCTCACCGTCATCGGCGCGAAGGAAAACAACCTGAAAGACATCAGCGTGGAACTGCCGCGCAACGAGCTCGTCGTGATCACCGGACTGAGTGGCAGCGGCAAATCGAGCCTGGCTTTCAATACCATCTACGCCGAAGGGCAGCGCCGCTACATGGAAACCTTCAGCAGCTACGCCCGCCAGTTCATGGGCAGTATGGAGCGGCCCGAAGTGGAACAGATCACCGGCCTGAGCCCGGTAATCTCTATCGAACAGAAGACCACCAACCGCAGCCCCCGCAGTACCGTCGGCACCGTTACCGAGATCTATGATTTTCTCCGCCTGCTTTACGCCCGCGCCGGAACCGCCTACAGCTACATCAGCGGCGAACCGATGTTGCGCTTCACCGAGGAGGAAATGAAAGACCAGATCGCTGAAAAATACGCGGGTAAAAAACTGATCGTGCTGGCTCCGCTCATCCGCGGCCGGAAGGGCCACTACCGGGAGCTGTTCGAACAGGTCCGTAAGCAGGGCTACACCAAGGTCCGCGTTGATGGAGAAATCCAGAACCTGGTGGAAGGAATGCAGGTGAGCCGTTACAAAGTGCACGACATCGAGCTGGTGATCGACCGCCTCAAGATGCAGCCCGATCGTTCCGAACGACTGAGCCAAAGCCTGCAAACTGCCCTTAAAATGGGCGACGGACTCGTTTTCGTCCAGGACGTCGAAACAGGTGGAACCAGCCCCTACTCCAAAAATTTGATGGATGCCGAAAACGGTCTCTCCTACGAAGAGCCGAGTCCGAATACCTTCAGCTTCAACTCGCCCTACGGCTACTGTAAAACCTGTAAAGGCCTCGGCCAGGTGAACAGCCCGGACATCGAAAAGATTATTCCCGACCGCAGCGTAAGCATCAATAAAGGCGGCCTTGCCCCGATGGGCGAAGACCGGGACAATACCACCTTCAAACAGGTGAAGGAGATCGCTAAAGCCTATAAATTCAAACTGACCGACCCCATCAATAAACTCAAGCCCGAAGCACTGAACGTGCTCCTCTACGGCGAGAAGAAAACGGCTGGTGGACAAAAGAAAAGCAAGTACGATCGCATCGCTCACGACATGGTCTGGGACGTACGCAAGAACGGACTCATCAACATGATCCTGCGCTGGTACGAAGAAACGAGCAGCGAACGCATCCGTGCCTGGGCCGAGGACTTCATGACCATTAGCGATTGCCCCGAGTGCGATGGCGACCGCTTGAGCCGGGAAGCCCGCCACTATAAAGTCAAGGAAAAAACCATCAGCGACCTTGCCCGTATGGACCTCGGCGAACTGGGCGACTGGATGGAAACCGCCGAAGACGGTATGGATAAGCGGACGAAGCTGATCGCTACCGACATCCTGAAAGAAATTCGCTTCCGCCTTCGCTTTCTGCTGCACGTGGGCCTTGGTTACCTGAGTTTGGACCGCTCCGGACGGACCCTTTCCGGTGGCGAAGCCCAACGCATCCGCCTTGCCACCCAGATCGGTAGCCAGTTGACCGGTATCACCTATATCCTTGACGAGCCGAGTATCGGCCTGCACCAACGCGATAACCAACGGCTGATCCGAGCGCTGCGTGATTTGGTGGACATTGGTAACTCCGTCATCGTCGTCGAGCACGATAAAGACATCATGATGGCCAGCGATTACCTGCTTGACCTTGGCCCCGGAGCCGGAATCAAAGGTGGCGAAGTCGTCACCGCAGGAAAGCCGCAGGAGTTTCTGCTGAAAAAGAATGCTGGCAGCATCACCTCAGACTACCTTGCTGGCCGCAAAGAAATCGCCGTCCCGAAAGAGCGCCGCAAAGGCAACGGAAATTTTCTGGAGCTTAAAGGCGCGACCGGCAACAACCTTAAGAACGTAAGCATCAAAATTCCGCTTGGCTCTTTCACCTGCGTAACCGGGGTGAGTGGCTCCGGAAAATCGACGCTCATCAACGAAACGCTGTATCCTATCCTGCGGCAGCATTTCTATAATTCGGTAAAACGGCCACTTTCCTATAAGTCAGTGAAGGGCCTTGAGCATATGGATAAGGTGATCGACATCGACCAGAGTCCGATCGGACGGACGCCGCGCTCTAATCCGGCGACCTACACCGGTGTATTTACCGACATCCGGACGTTGTTCACTAAGCTTCCCGAAAGCCAGATTCGTGGCTATAAGCCCGGCCGTTTCAGCTTCAACGTGAAGGGCGGGCGCTGCGAAGTCTGCAAGGGCAGTGGCAGCCGAACGATCGAGATGAACTTCCTGCCCGACGTGGATGTGGAATGCGAGACCTGCCTTGGCAAACGCTTCAACCGGGAGACGTTGGAGATACTCTATAAGGGCAAGTCGATTAACGACATCCTTAACATGTCAGTCGCCGAGGCGAGTGAGTTCTTTGAAGCCATCCCGAAGATTTCTCGCCGGATGAAGACGCTTAACGATGTGGGCCTGGGCTACATCACCCTCGGTCAGCGGGCAACGACGCTCTCCGGAGGCGAAGCCCAGCGCGTCAAACTCGCCGAAGAACTGAGCAAACGTGCTACCGGACAGACTGTCTACATCCTTGACGAACCAACCACCGGGCTTCATTTTGAAGACATCCAGTACCTCCTGCGTGTACTTCAAGGCCTCGTTGAAAAAGGGAACACCGTTATCGTGATCGAGCATACGATGGACGTGATCAAGGTGGCCGATTACGTTATCGATATGGGCCCGGAAGGTGGCCGGGATGGGGGGATGCTTATCGCTAAGGGTACGCCGGAGACGGTGGCGCTGGTGGAGGAGAGCTATACCGGCCGTTTTTTGAAGGAGGAGTTGGGGTAGGGCAAACGCGAATCAACTTACTTACACCGTTAAGCGAACTACCTGCCCGGAACAAACTGCATTCCCAGTAACCGAATCTAATAAGGTCTCGTCCGTAATATAATTAACGCTTACCTCCGGAATGGCCTCTGCCATCGGCAGCTTTGTACCCTTGCGGTCGTGGCCGAAGCCGTGCGGTTTGCGGATCGCGTTGAGTTTTCCCCGACGTAGGGCTAGTGCTTCCGGCTAGCCGACCTCTTTCCATTCACCGTTCGTCGTCTTGCGTAGAGGCCTTCTTAGTTGTTACACAAATAACGATTTAATGTACTGTACTAGGATTTGGCGCGAACGCAGGTGCAGTGGAAGTTGATGAGTACGGACAGCTTAATTTCCGCTCAGACCATAAACCCATCTTAGAAGAGTTGAGACAAGCTGTGCTAAGCAGGAAAAAGCTATACCACGTCTATATCCTATAAGCAATAAAGTTGTCGTAAATAGCTTGTATACAGTATCTTATAATTAATTGGGTCGCTATATTTCTATATACGGCTATTTTCCATTTGTCAAAAGCTGTTTTCAGCCTCATTATTGTAGTGTTCTTAAAATAGATCGAACTTGGAATGCGACGTTTGGAAGTCACTTTTAAGCCTCGATAAGGACAGTGTTTTTATAGATATTACCGCCAATAAGTGCGGCTCGAAAAGTAGTTTATTAAAAGAATGCCGTTTCTCTCCGGGGGGACGGCATTTCTTATTGCCTAAATTGATGACGGTAGGCGCAGCGGAACCAGTTTATTCAGGCGGGCTTAGTAGAGGATATTTCCATGATCGCACGGTCGAAGGCGTCTTTATCAAGCAGTGACTTCCCCCGAACCTTGCTACGATAAGCGTAGATCGTGTTGACGGAATGGCCTAGGATTTTTGAGATTGTGTTGTTGTTTTTGATGCCGAGACGCATCAAAGCAAAAATCCGGACTTCGGAAGAAAGCTCATCCTGATCCTCTGCTGGCCAGATAGTCTCAGGCGGGAACAACGCTTGGAATTTTCGCGCGAAATCGGGAAAAAGGGTAAGGAAGGCTTCGTCGAAATCTTGCAGTAGCTGTTTGTTCTGCTGCTCGGCATCGAAGGATTTTAGCTGGTATTTAGCTTCCTTGAAGTCTGCCGCATAAATGGCTTTTGCTGCTTTGTCGATCACTTTTTTTGCACTGGTGATGAACTTGGTATTGGTCTGGAAGAAATAACCGATGTACTGCTCCTTGATCCGCTCGGATTCGCGCAATGCATTGTTGTTGGCCCGCAATTGTTGGGTAACATCGAGTAAGGCTTGGCGGCGCTCGCGGAGTTCTCTATTCTGGAGAATAGTACGGCGGATGAGCCATAGCGCCAGAAGCAATAGAAGAGAGAGTAATACGGTGAAAATCACAAACTGTCGGCGTTGGGCTCGGAGTAATTGTTGTCGTCCTTCCTCAATCATGGGCAGGATGTCGAGCACTTCCATTTTGCGGTGGCGGGCGTCGAAGAAATTGGCGTTTTCCAAACCGACCTTAATGTAGCGTTCAGAACGCTCGTAATCGCCCATTTCGTAGACATAGCGGGCTACCCGAACGAGTGAAATGGCTTCGCGGGTTACCGTTCGTTCATCGGCGATTGCGGATTTAACGATGGCCAGACGAGCGGAGTCCCGCTGGCCGATCATGTTAAAAAGGACTCCGGCGGCACCGTGTTCTTTAGCCATCAGACGGGTGCTGGCTTCCGGGTGTTTTCTGACCAGGTGATAGAATTTTAGGCCTTCGGAGGGATGGTTAAGCTTCATCTCCTTATTTCCGAGCAGGGACAAACGAACCAGGGGGCCAGATTGGGCGTAAACGATGGCAGAGTCAAGATCCCTCAGTCCGAGATCAAGAAACTTATTGTTGAGTGTGTTAATAGCATAGCTTTCGGCGAGATCGAAATGAGTACGGGCGCGGGTGGCGTAATAGTCCGCTCTAAGTTCGGGAGAAAATGAGCTTGGGGTGATGGTGTTCAGACTGTCGAGGGCCTCGTTGAAGAGGCCGGCGGATAGGAAAATAAAGGCTTCGCGAACTTTGGCTTGGTTGATTTTTACCGGATCACCTAACTGACGCGCGAGCTTTTTAAGTCTTAGGGCTTCACCGTAGGCGCGGGTAAAAGAGAAGGACTCCAGCGCGAGTACTTTTTCGAGCGTGATTTCAAACTGCTCTTCCGGGGTATCGGTTTGGCTACGCAGCTTATCGAACTGAAGAAGGGCGAGTTCTTTTTCAGCTAGGTAGTCGGCTCGTTTATCCAGCTCGGTGTCGAGGACATCAAGTAAAGAGTCCAGTTGTGCACTGGTGCTTCCGGTTAGGCTGAACAGCAGGCAGAAGAGCAGTGAAATCCGGCGTTTTAGCATGGTGATTAGAATTGCCCGGGTGGGTACGAATGCTGCGAGGACGCAGGTGTAAAGTAAGTAGTTTCGAGTACTGTTTCTCAAACCTCATAGTGTACCTGCGGCCGCGCGCCAAAAGCCGCACAGTTAAACAAATTCTTTAATAACAGTATGGATCCGACTATAATTCATTGAGTGCAGCTTTAACCCGCTGGTACTTTTCTCGACTCCGAACGATCACCGGCTCTTCAGCCCGTTCAGCACAGTCTGTTATCGGGCACCGCTCGCAGGTAGTATTCACGATCCTGGTTGTGATGGAGGCATCATCGAGCCAGGTGATGGTCTTGTGTAGTTTGTCGTTAATCAGAAAGCCTAGGGTAAGACTCACGTTATTTCCCGGGTGGGGGTATCCGGTACGGGCTAGCGTGATGCAGAGGTACTCGTCTTCCGTCCCGTAATAATGGCTGCGCTGAACATCGATGCGCAACTCACCGGAATCGCTCGAAGACATGTCCAGCAAAGAACTAAGCGACACCCAGCGGCGGCAGTAATGCTCGAACAAGCCGTTCTCGTGGGGATGGTGGTGACGGTTTAAGTGCAGCTCTTTATCAACCGTGAAATCATTGGTTGCGGGGTCGTGCATGAACCGTAGGAAGAACAGCTCACGCAACCCGAAAAATTTCGGCAGCACGTTGGTGAGCCGATGGTAAAACATTTCAGGCGTGGCGTTGAAGCGCCGCATTACGGCAAGGAAAGCGTCGCTGTCCCAGGTAGGCAAAGCAAAGAGTTCCTGGACACTCTCTACGAAAGGATGTAAAGGAACGTGCAAAGCAACACTAAAATAAGTCGCTTTGCTATGGTTAAGTACTTCTTCAAACACCCGGCTGCGCAACAGGCTACTGGTGTTGGCCCGCTCCGTCAGCTTGAGGTGATTAAAAGCCAGTTCCTTGCCGAACTGGAACCCCCGCTGACCAGGGGTAAGGTTGCCATTCAGTAACAATCGCTTCCCATCCGGCTGGTAAACTGAACGGAACAGCTGCAAATCGGGGTGATTAGCCAGGCCATTGGGCACTATATTGTAGCCGTATACGGATTCCAGGACCCCACCCAAGGTACGTGGCGGAACCGGCCGGAAACCAGGCAAATTATGCTTCTGCGAAAATACCTCTACTGCTTCCTCAAGCTCGGGGAAATAATTGTCGTGCAGCTCCAGGTAAGCACGTAAGGCTGCAAAATAGAAGTTCTCTTCTCGCAGCGCGTAGGACCGCGAAAGCTCCAGGAGCGTACTGATGAAAGCGCCTACCCGTGTAGGTGCCTGGGCAATCAGATCGGCAACCTTACTGAGCTCAATTCCGAAAAGCTCAAGCGGTAATTCATTGAGGAAATTAGACTGTAGTAATTGAGTAACCGGAGCGAGATGGCGCCCCAGCTTACCATCGGTCAGTTCTTCTCGCGTCGTTCCTAGCGCTTTCGCCAGATTCCTTACCTTGTCCTGCTTCGGAAATTTTTTGCCCTTCTCAATTTCATTGAGGTAGGACAGCGACATGCCCGAAGTCTTCGAGAGGTCGGAAAAAGATAGCTTCTGCTCCTGCCGGAGTTGCTTCACTTTTAGTCCGAAGATGATTTTTTCGTTGGCGGTTTTTGCGGTCATGTGGGGCTAAAGTAGCGAAAATTCGCAATGTAGACGGGTTGAGGCCTTTTAGACGGCTTCGCCTTTTAGACGGCTTCGCCTTTTAGCCGGCTTCGCCTTTTAGACGGCTTCGCCTTTTAGCCGGCTTCGCCTTTTAGCCGGCTTCGCCTTTTAGCCGGCTTCGCCTTTTAGCCGGCTTCGCCTTTTAGACGGCTTCGCCTTTTAGCCGGCTTCGCCTTTTAGACGGCTTCGCCTTTTAGCCGGCTTCGCCTTTTAGACGGCTTCGCCTTTTAGACGGCTTCGCCTTTTAGCCGGCTTCGCCTTTTAGCCGGCTTCGCCTTTTAGCCGGCTTCGCCTTTTAGCCGGCTTCGCCTTTTAGCCGGCTTCGCCTTTTAGCCGGCTTCGCCTTTTAGCCGGCTTCGCCTTTTAGACGGCTTCGCCTTTTAGCTATTCAGCAAGCCGGTGGTGCCGGAGCTGTGCGGCAGCCTAAAAGCGCGCAGCGCGTCTAAAAGGCCGAAGGCCGTCTAAAAGCGCGCAGCGCGTCTAAAAAGGCCGAAGGCCGTCTAAAAGCCCAGCGTCTCATAAAGTAGTGCCTGCACCCGCGGCCGTATCCCCAGCGTATAAATGGCTCGCCGGTTCCGGCTGGGGTGGACGCGGTTACTCAGGAAAACGAAGAGTAGGTCATGCTCAGGGTCTGCCCAAACCATCGTACCGGTGTAACCGCTGTGACCGAAGCTCTTTTGAGACGCTTGCATGGCAACAGAGCTGGCGTCCGCGTCGTACTCAATCAGGGGTTTATCAAAGCCGAGGCCGCGCCGGTTTCCTTCGGCGGCGTAGTGGCGGCGGGTAAATTCGTTGATGGTTTCCGGCTTGAGGTAGCGGTGGCCGTTGTAGGAACCACCATTGAGGAGCATCTGGTATAATTTCGCCAGGTCTTCGGCGGTGGAGAACAGGCCGGCGTTACCGCTTACACCGTCCATCATCGCTGCGCCTTCATCGTGTACGACGCCGTGCAATGTGTCCATCCGGAAGAAAGTGTCTACTTCCGTCGGGACGATGCGCTTTATGGGGATGCCCCGGTCTAAAGGCCGGTAGCCGAGGGTTTTGGCGCCGAGGGGATCGTAAAAGTTTTCCCGTAGGTACGTCCTGTAATCTAGCTGGGTACCATCTTCGACCTTCTGGGGTAAAAGGTAGAAAAGCAGGCCGGAGTACTTGTATTCGCCTTCTGGCTTTACGGGAGACTTCTTAATCGCCCGATAAATTTTCTGCTCCCGAAATTTACGGTGTAGCCACAGGTCTTCCGTTAGCCGGATCGGAAACCGGCGTGTGCTGTCGCGCCGGATCGTCCGGGGGCGAAAGCGGTAGTCATTGGTTCGGTTACTGTCCCACTTCTTTTGCCACGGGTAGCGTGCGTTGCCCTTTAGGGTACCTTTCCAGAAAGGAACCCAGGGAAGCAGACCGGCACGGTGGCTGAGGGCGGACCTGAGCGGTAGCGTAGCTTTATCCGTACCCGCAAATACTGGGAATTCCTGCCCGATCGGAGCATCAAGATTCAGCAGGTTTCGGTCGTAGAGTTGCATCAGGTACAAAAGGCCCGACGAAGTCTTCGTGATGGATGCCAAATCGTAGACATCGTCCTCCCTTACCTCTCGTTCATTCGCATACGTATGGTGGCCAGCGGTAACGTGCACCAATGGCTCGCCTTTATGCCATGCCAGTACCTGGGCGCCTGGAAATGCACCAGCTTCAATCCCTTCTTCGAGGATTTGGCGGATGGAATCGGCCAGGGAACCGTTGGGTTGGGCGCCGGCGGTGAGGCTGAGCATTAGGAAGAATGCAGGTAATATCAAGCGGGCTGCCATAGTAGGATTTAGATTAGATACGTAAGTGGACCAATATAAACCAAACAAACCATCCAGGAGGGGTCCAGGCATGGTAGTCTGGGATGCAGAGGGGTGCGGTCGCAACGAACGCAGCCTCCGGCGGCACGGCGTTCGAGGGTCACGATGCCACGGCGTCACAACATTGCCACCGTTGTTAATTGCGGCGCGAAGCACTGCTGGCCCTGGGCGTTTTTTTCGACAAAGCCCAAAATACCCCAACTTGCCCTCCCAGTCCATTGCGTCGACTAGTAGAAGCAACGGTGGTTCCTGTCTTAAACAGGTCGCTGAAACCAATGAGGTAACGCCCTTCCACTTGTACCGTTATGGGGCCCAGTTCAAGGTTCAGGCCTACCCCAACGATGGCACCGTAGTTCAACCGGCCGGGGAGCTCCAGGCCGTAATACTCCGGCGGATTGGAGTTGGGAACTTGAAACTCAGTCGGGATCGATTCAGACTCGCTGAGGGGTATGGATAGGTACGGACCCGCTTGAAGCATTGGTTGGACGATGCCGTTCCCAATACTGAGCTGGGTTAGGATGAGCACTTCGGCGTAACTTATTTTTCGCTCATAATCCGACGAGAACAGCGTATCGATCGTTTCCTGCCAGCCCGCGTTGGTCAGGCTGACTTCGGCCTGAAAGCCGACCAGCTTATTGTCGAAATACCGCAAGTTCAGGCTGTACCGCTGGCCGGTCAGCTGGTTGGTATTAGCGGAAGGGGTGAAACCAACATCGTGCTGCATTACTCCGAACCCGCCACCGAGCTGAAGCCGCTTGATGACGGCCGTGGAATCCGGCGATTGGCCGGCCAGGATAGCCGGAAGAAGAAAGATGGTAAAAAAGAGGTGATACAATTTCATGGACCACAAAAATGCGACTTTCGGCGTTAGGTACCTACCATGCGCTTATTAATACTCCCCCTGATCCTTATTTTTTCCTGCGTTACCGGCAAGACTGCCGTCGGTGCGGACGTAATAGACTATTTCATCGATAACGCAGGCCGGGAATATTATTTACTGGCCAACGACCGCTTCATTACTGATAATCAGCTGGGGAAGAACCAATTCTCTTACTACGACAGCAGCCTTGGTGCACCCGCTAGTATCGACGTAAGTGACCCCTTTGCCATTCTGTTGTTTTACCCTGAATACGGTACGGTGGTGGTGCTCGATCGGACCCTGAGCGAGGTGAGCCGTATCGACTTATTTAGCCTGGAAAACATTCGCCAGCCTGAAGCACTCGCCCGCGCTTCTAACCGGGGCATCTGGGTGTTCGATTCTTGGGATTATCGACTGAAACTTCTCGATCCGCAGGGAAATAGGACGCTTCAGTCTAATGACCTTCGACTACAATTAAAAACTTCTACCGCACCACACGCTATATACGTGGACCGCGGCACCGTGTTGCTGCACTACGCCGAAGAGAACGAACTCGCAGTATTCACTAATTACGGCCGCTTTGAGCGCTGGGTAACCTTGCCCCCAGCAGAGCATTTTGGCTGGCGTGCACCCTATCTAACCGGTAGTTTCTCCACAGGTTACTGGACTTACCGCACAGGAAATAGTGAGGCGGGGCCGCAGGTACTAAGTAAGTTGAAGGGCAAGCTCTTCGCAGGCCCTGAAGGCACCTACTATTTGGATGGTCTTGGAAACACCCAAATCAAAGCAAAGAAAGAGAGAGACTAAATTAAAAACAATTTGTTTGTTAATTTAATTAGGTCTATATTTGTGTTGGTCCGAAGGCAAGTCTAACGGTCTACACTCAAACTTAGCCTTAAAGAATAACAGGATTATTTAGTCAGAGAGCCGGTGTAGGTGCTCTCCCAAAGGTTGCAAAAAAATGATTTTAGTATTAACTCGTCTGATGTCCTTCGCGGGGCGTCACTGGCTCCGTCTGTTTATTATTGGCGTAGCGCTCTTTTTGCTATCGGATAAGCAGGTGAGCTTTAATCTTCGTCTCGGTACGCCGCAGCGGATCAAAACTATTGTCCCGGGTGGTAACCTAGAGCCGGCTGGGGTACCCTTGCCGGCTCCGGCGGCCAACTACGAAAGCCCCGTACTGACCGATGCTGAGCCAACGGCTGAGCCCCTCGCTAATAAAGCTACTAGAGCACCAGAGAAAGCCAGCTTTCTGGAGCGCTTCAACCTCTTCGGCTCCTCAGAGCCGAGTAAGTACGACCGACTTACCCGGAAGGAGGAGCAGGTGATCGCGGCCTTCATTCGTCGTTTCAGCAATGTCGCTCAAGCAGAGCAGGAAAAATTTGGTATTCCGGCTAGCATTACGCTGGCCAGTGCGTTGCTTCACGGCCAGGCGGGGGAGGCTCCGGCGGCGAAGAACTACCTCAATTACTTTGATCTTGGCTGTCAGGATGATTGGGCGGGGCCTACGGGCCGCATCTCCGGCCAGTGCGTCCGCGCCTACGAGAATGCTTGGACTAGTTTTCGCGACCATAGCCTCTACGTCACCTCCGGAAAGTTTAGTGCCATGACCCAGTTCAGCGAGACCGATTACCGCCGTTGGGCCGCCGGGCTGGATGAGCTTGGCTTTAGCGATAGTGATGATTTGGCGGAGCAGTTGCTGCGGACCGTTGATCGGTTTCAGTTGTTTCGGTTTGATTGAGGTTGGTTTTTTAAGGGTTGGTCTGTGCTTCTTGAAACCCGCTTTGCACCCTGCGGCCGCGCCCGAAGTGAATAATTGAATAATTTAATAAGTGAATGAGAGAATAACCAACATCTTAAATGCTCCGCTATTCTCCCGTTCCTATTTCTTCATTCGCTTATTCTCTCATTCAATTATTCTATCTTCGCACTGCCGGAACTCCGGCTACCCAAATAATATTAACAACGTGGGCCAGGGAAAATAAGGCTTGCGCAAATCCCCATTCAAGCCAAATATAATGGATTCTACCCCAGACAACGCCCCCGAAGAACAGGAGGAGAAAATCGTCTATTTTGACGAATTAGATATCTCCGACGACGTACTAGATGCCCTTGATGATATGGGTTTCGACAAATGTACCCCCATCCAGGCCCAGGCCATCCCGCCTTCACTCAAAGGCCGCGATATACTCGCAGTGGCCCAGACCGGTACTGGTAAAACCGCTGCTTTCCTACTTCCAATCCTTTCCGAGCTGAGCGACCGGCCGGTAACCAAGGTCAACACCATCATCCTGGAGCCCACGCGTGAACTTGCCATGCAGGTTGACCGCCAACTAGAAGGCTTCAGTTTCTACACCCGCACCAGTTCCATTGCCATCTACGGAGGTCGCGACGGCCACAGTATGGGCCAGGAACAGAAGGCCTTGAAGACCGGCGCGCCCATCGTTGTGGCCACGCCCGGTCGCCTGATGGCCCACCTTGATATGGGCTACACGGACCTTAGCGAAGTGCGTCACCTCGTACTCGATGAAGCTGATCGGATGCTCGACATGGGCTTCGTCAACGACATGCTCAAGATCATTGATATGCTGCCGAAGGAGAACCTGCAGATTCTCTTCTACTCGGCCACCATGCCCAACAAAATCCGTAAATTTAGCCGCGATATTCTTAAGAATCCGGTAGAGATCAGTATCGCAATTTCCAAGCCGGCCGAGAAGATCAAACAGAGGGCATACGAGGTTGCCGACTGGGCCAAGAACGCCCTGATCGAAGACATCCTGAGGGAGAAGTGTAAGACAATGGATCGCATCCTCATCTTTTGTGGCCGTAAGAAAACCGTCCGGGAGCTTACCCGCCGCCTGGCGCGCAAGAACGATAAGGTGAAAGACGTATCTTCCGATCTCGAACAGAACGAGCGCGAAGAACGCCTGCGCCAGTTTCGTTCCGGAGCGATCCAGGTAGTTGTTGCTACCGACGTGCTCAGCCGGGGTATTCACATCAACGGTATTGATTTGGTTATCAATTTCGATGTGCCCGGAGACGCTGAAGACTATGTTCACCGCATTGGTCGTACTGCTCGTGCAGCGGCTGAAGGCGAAGCCATTACCCTGATCAGTGGAGATGACCGCCGACGCTTCAAAGCCATCGAAGAACTGATGGAAATGAAGGTGGAGCGCCTCGAAGTACCCGAACGCCTTAAAGACGAAGGCGGAGGACGCAATGATCGACGCAGTGGCGGCGGCGGCGGCGGCCGTGGTGGAGACCGTACCCGTGGCGCTGGTAGTGGAGGCCGTGGTCGTGATAATCGCTCAGGCGGTGACCGCAAGCGCGAAGACAAACCACGTAACGAGAGTCGTGGCGACAGTAAGCCCAGCAAGGAAGGCGGCGGCGAGCAAAAGCCTCGTGGCGAACGTACCCGAACCGACCAACCCCGTGATCCTAGCCGCAAACAGCGGGGTAGTGGGCGTGGGCCTAAACCGGAGTAGACCTTTCGCGCTGTGCGCATCATTAGGCAGCTTTGGGGAGAAGGGGAGAAGTAGCTAGTAATCGTGAATGTTTTTTCCTCCCTTCTTCGGAAAAACCGCTCCGAAAAGCGCAGAACGCTGAATTTTCAATAAGCAACCGTAGGTCGCCGTACCCTCAAATTTGCCAAAGGCAAGGAAAGCGCAGATGAGCAATCATCCGCGCTTTTTTTTGCCCCCGGCTAAACTTTGTTTTGTAACGAACGTTACTGAATAATAAAGAAACGATCGTTTCGTTATTAACTAACCCCAAAACAGAGTAACAGAAATGGCTAATTTAACAGGAAAGACCGCAGTAATAACTGGCGGTAACTCAGGCATCGGCTACGCCACTGCCGAACGACTAAAAGCCGACGGTGCAACCGTCATCATCACCGGACGCTCCAAAGAACGAGTGGCAACGGCAGCAGGAGAATTAGGCGTTACTGGCCTAGTTGCCGACGTCGGGTCCGTCGCAGCAATTAGTTCATTGGCCGACGAGGTGAAAGCGAAGTTTGGCAAAGTAGACGTCCTCTTCGTCAACGCCGGTATATTTGAACTCGCGCCCTTGGGCAGTATTTCTGAGGAGATGTTTGACCGCCAGATGGGTATCAACTTTAAAGGTGCGGTCTTTACCGTTGAAAAATTTCTACCGATCTTAAATGACGGTGCTTCTATCATCAACCTCTCGTCCATCAACGCTTACACGGGCATGCCAAATACGGCCATCTACGCAGCTTCTAAGGCCGCGATGAACTCCTTCACCCGTACGGCCGCTACTGAACTTGCGCCGCGTCGTATCCGCGTCAACGCTGTGAATCCGGGGCCTATCGTTACGCCTATTTTTGGTAAAACCGGAATGCTGGAGGAGCAGCTAAACGGTATGGTTGCGGCGGTGCAGGAGCGAAGTCCGCTGAAGCGCCTGGGCCAGCCGAAGGAAATCGCTAGTATGGTGGCCTTCCTGGCTTCTGACGAAGCGTCCTTTATTACCGGCGGTGAGTACAACGTTGATGGAGGGATGAACATCAACCCGTTGTTGGGCTAGACCAGCTACCAATTAGGCTTAAGCATGCCCCGGCCTTATCTTCGTGATCAGGGCCGGGGTATTTGAGGATTTTACCCCACACGGAGAGGTCTCTTAACGGTCTAATTTCTGAAAAACCAATTTTTACCCAATGGCTAGGACCAGAGAATTTGACGAAAACGTCGTCCTTGAACGGGCGCGTGACTTGTTTTGGGAGCAGGGCTACACGGCTACGTCCATTCAGGATCTGGAGAAAGCCCTGGGCATCAGCCGCAGTAGTATTTACGCATCGTTCGGCTCCAAACGGGCCTTGTACGATAAAACCTTGGCGGCTTACCAGCACGAAAATATGGGCCGGCTGCAAAAACTGTTGCGCGATACTAAAGGCCTGCGGGAAACCCTAGTAACCTTATTCACCGATACGGCCATGCAGTCTCATCCCAACTGTAAATCTTCCGCCCGCGGTTGCTACATGGTCAACGCGACTACGGAAATGGCCAACGCCTGCCCCGAAACGCTCAAGTTTGTTGCGGATAACCGCGAACAGTTCGTAGGCATCATGGCGGATGCCTTGGCGAGCGCGCAGGTGCAGGGGAAGTTGGAAGAGCAAAGTGACCCCGTTGAGCTGGCCAACTTTCTCTTTGTAAGTTACAACGGAATGCAGGTGGTAGTACAGACCAATATCGACCGGAAGGTGCTTGTAAAGGCCGTCCGGCGGAGTGTTGATGTTTTACCTTGGCTTTAGCGCTTTGGCCGAGCGTTTAACCTTTACCTGCACCCGCGCCCGCGCCTTAAAATTCTTAATTCTGATTCCGCAAACGGTCGTGCTACCTTTGTCGTTGACGCTGCGGGAAAATCGCACATCAAATATCAAGAACCGAGAACCATGAAGGATTACACCCCTTTCGCCAACCGCCTAAAAAAAATGGCCAAGCACTACGGCAAATGGGCCCGCCGCCAGGAGATTGAGGTGTACCGTGTCTACGATGCCGACCTCGATGAGTTTCCCATCCTTGTAGACCGCTACGCCGAGCAGGTATACGTCTCCCTCTACCACCGTAAGGGAGAAGTTTGGACGGAAGACGACTACCAGGACCGCAAACTAGCTTACCGCGAGGTCATCACCGAAGTATTCGGTGTAGGCCGCGATGATGTGTTCTTCAAGCTTCGTAAACGACAGCGGGGAACGGATCAGTACGAAAAGTTATCCATCGTCAAACGAGAATTCACGGTAGTAGAAAACGGCCTCGGATTCATCGTTAACCTCACCGACTACCTTGATACTGGTCTCTACGCTGATCACCGCGATACCCGGATGATGGTAGCTCAGCGCTCTAACGGGAAACGGGTACTCCACCTTTTTGCCTACACTTGCTCCTTTGGCGTCTACGCTGCCGCCGCCGAGGCCTTCCGAGTAGACAGCCTGGACGTATCCAATACTTACCTGGATTGGGGCAAGCGCAACTTCGAGCTCAACGAGATCGACGCCAGTAAACACCGCTTCATCCGGACCGATATTCTCGAGTGGCTGCGGGAACCAAAACTGACGAAGTACGATGTAATCATCATCACCCCGCCCACTTTCTCCAACTCAAAACAGATGAAGGAGCCTTTTGACTTAAAGGCAGATTACCTAAAGTTGATTAACAACTGCACACCAAAGCTGAACGAAGGTGGCTCCATTCTCTTCGCCACGAACGCTCGCAAATTTAAATTTGACGAGGCTAACGTAATGGGCGCTGCCTCTGTGAAAGAAATCACCAAGCAGACGCTGCCGCAGGATTTTCGGAAGAAGAACTTACACCGGGTTTGGGAGATTAGCTAGGAGTTGTACTACCGTTGGTCATACGAGGTGGTTTTGTGCTTGCGAAGCGAGCGCGGCCTTTCTCGAGCGAGCCCAGTAGGGGGGACCCCCAGGGCTAACGCATACTATGAAATTAATCTAGTTGGGTTCATTTGCCGTTATTGAGTCATCAAAAACAGAAAAATGACCAATCCTCCTATTGATCCACTACCTGGTATTCATCAAATTCCCGATCCA
>Ga0306864_1000396_pt1 | contig 20564 bp, 19 predicted proteins | sample AntRauTorckE5430_FD_190448 | JGI IMG/M metagenome (GOLD analysis project Ga0306864, IMG submission 190448) | Saline lake microbial communities from Rauer Islands, Antarctica - Metagenome Torckler E5 #430 (v2) (version 2) | ecosystem: Environmental > Aquatic > Non-marine Saline and Alkaline >...
GAGAAGCATTTTTAGTTTAGAGGTTGATTGTTGGAATTGGTTGATCGGTTGATTGTTGATTGGTGTTGGAGTGACTGTATTGCGACTCGGCTATTACTACCCTGGAGGTAACAGGAGTGCCTTGTTACACTTGCTGACCACCGCCCTGGAGGTGAGAGGAGCGCTTCGTGCGCTGCTCTTCCTTCTACCCACTGGAGTTCTTAAGAGGAGTGCCTCGTGCGCTACTCTTTCCTTCCGCTTTTGTTAGTGATGTATACAAGATACGAAAACCTGGAATGGATGAGATTATGCAACGTCATTTATGACCAATTGTACAGGACGTGCGATTTGGCATCGCCTCGAAAGAGAGTCCAGTACGGCAGTGTTAGCGAGTCTTCGTCAGAACTCCACGTGTTGTCTTCGTTCCAGGTTTCTGATTGTTTCAAGCTATCAAGGCAACCTTTTTTGATTCTTTGGCTTCTGATTCGTCCCGCGGCTTCCTTTTTTCCATGCCATATGAGTCCAGTTACTGGTGGTTCCTGGTGTATTTATGTTTAATGAGTTATAAAAATGGTTGTGAAGGGTGACGTTATTTGTGTACAGTTGTAATTGTTTTCTTATCACTACTTGTCTATTGTTTATTGCGTATTAATTTCGTATTTGGCAAGTGCAATCACTCGGGAATTGGTGTAGTAATATGAAATGCAACGCAAACGGGCTTAAATTGTTATTGTTTTGCATTGTTTGTCTTGTTTTATTCGCTTCAAATGTGCTTCTGAGAACTTAGCCTTGAGCTGCGTCAAAGGACCTTCAGAATCAACAAAAAAACAAGGAACAGAAATAACTGCTCGTTATTTCTGGCATCATTTACGAGCTGGTCCACAGATCGAGTCACATCTTGCAATAACGAAAAGAAAATGTTTTGCCCTCGTCAGAGCTACATTCGTTCGTCTCACGTTGCTCAAGAATCCAATTCCTTTGCTACCTGCGGCTCTGACACACGAAAAGATGACAATATTTGTCTCTCGACTTTGAAACAAATCAACTGTATTTACTTCGATTGAATGGTGATAATCATAGCCCAAAAACTTGTGAAGAAGGGCTGCTTGTTGGGCATAAGGTGTGATAACAGAAACTTTGGATGCTGATACATAAATGCCGAATTGCTTTGTGAGTTTTCATATATCTGCACTGCAAATCTTGCTTCCATCGAGTTAGTCAAACTTGAACCGCCTCTCTCTTCCGATAAGTCTAGATCAAATACTGTAAAGGGCTATCATCTCAAAGACGTGAGATTTCAACGATGAGACAAAACAACGGGCGATAGACGAATTCAGGGTACTTACATGAAAGCTACAAAGTTTCATTCTAACACGTTCAAGCAGGGGATTCCCATATGAAGGATTTCGCACATTAGCTTAAAGCTCCATTATATTCCCAGCTCCTACTCCCTAGCAAGCGCAATATTTCTTGCAAGTTTATCACTTGCCTCTTTGCCCATTTCGCACGTACTTCCAAATTTTCCCATGAAGGTGTTAACTTTTTCTTCAATACCTTTCTTAAATGAGATGGTATCATTCTTTGTCATCAGATCTATGGCTTGACAATCTATTGCTCTTGATACTACTTCTGCAGTCACCAAGGTATGCAACCCACAATCGTATCCATTCACTTGCTGTGGAACCTGGCATTCAATAACATTTACATCGTCTATTGGCTTGCTGCTGCCAACAATGATAATGTCTCGTATCCGCTTAGATACAGCTATTGCAGATTGGTGATTGTATCCTGCCGAAGAATCAAAATGAAAAAATTGCGCATTGACATTGTTCCCATTGACAATCACTGCAAGAAGAAAACTCCAATGGTTGCCGTCGGAAGTATTGAGCACACCCGACCCAAAACCTGTACTATTGTTATCATTGATTGGTAAAAATAGCATATGAAGAATTCTATAATCCCTGCTCAATTCTTCGGATGTTAAGGGCGTAGATAAGCCCCATATTGAGTATAGATTACGGAGTTCATCAATATCACACTCATCGTCAAGAGATAATTGATGCATGAAATAGGATATAACTGATGGATCCAGGAACTCCATTCGAAGGGGTGGTCTTTCATCTTCACCGTCATTTGTTTTTTTGTGGACGGCAAGATGTGTCATTCCAAAGTTTATACATGCATCATTCAGCCATTTACTTCGTCCTAGTAGCAAATTTAGATCAGATTGGTAGACAGCAGCATCATGATAATTTACAATGAAATGATCATTTGACATTTGCTTAGCTGCCGGCTTCTGTTTGATGCAGATGATATGATGGAATGATTTCTTGTAAGATTTCCTTGTAGATGGGTTGGTACTAGAGTACTTAATTCTGCTGCGGCACTATATTTTATATTTTATATTAGAGTGCTGGTTGCTTGCTACCGTGCTATCGTACGCGCTGTGCGCTGTGTCCTGTCTCCTATTATCCTATTATGGCCTACTGCGCACTGCGTGCGCTTCTATTTACTTGCTTCTTCAATCTGTTTCAAGTCTCAAGTCTTTCGGAGTTTTTGAAAAAAGAATACATCTAACATCACAACCAAAAAACCTAAGGCCGAAGCGGTTCAAAATGATTTTGGCACATTTGGATTTCTTTTAACGATGAAGTTTCGATTATTACATCTTATTCTGACTGTCGTCTTCACTTTGATAGATAGGGTTCTAACTTTTCCAAAGGCTGCTTGCAGCGCCGTTGTTGTATTCCTATCATTCAAAATAACGTTTTGGATATCTGACCTTGGATACACGCTGGTGCCTACGCTTTTTGTTGGGTTGGTGGCGTTATTTATTTTGTATTGCTGCAGGAGAAAGCATCTGAGCTTGCGAGAAGAGGAGAGGAAAAAGAAAAGCCGCTTTGTAAATGAATTTTATGAAAACACCAAACAAAGATTCTATCCTCGGAAAGTACAAAAACTCTGTTATAGAAACGGAACATGGTTGACAGAGGCGGATGGGAGGATTATCCGTTTTCGGGGAGTTAATCTTCCTGCAAAGACTCCCACACATGAACATCCGATTTCTTTTTGCGATAAACCGTTTCCAATCAAAGATGCCGGAGAACATTTTCAAAGACTTTCAAATTTTGGATACAATCTTATACGGCTGGGGGTCGCTTGGGAAGCCGTTATGCATGAAGGCCCAAACATGATTGATGAGGAATATCTCAACTTTTTGTCAAAGCTTATTGATATTGCTCATGAAAAAGGTTTGTACGTCTTGATTGACCCACATCAAGATGTATGGAGTAGATTCACTGGCGGGGATGGAGCGCCGAGATGGACATTGGATGCCTGTGGATTCCAAACCGATTGTGCCGTCTTTCACGAGACTGGCTGCGCTGTGGTACGTGCCCCGAAGATGCAATGGCCAACAAACTACTACAAGTTGATCACTGGAACTATGTTCACATTATTTTTTGCTGGTGATACTTACGCTCCTAATCAAAAGGTGGCTGGAAAATCAATTCAACAATATTTACAAAGCAACTATTTACTTTTTCTGCGTGCAGTTGCTAAAACTGTAGCGAAGAAAGACAACGTAATTGGCTTTGGTGAGTCATTCGAATGCATGCTTTATAAACCTACTTCCCGCCATGCTTTATATTCACAATGTGTTTTGATGAAATTGTTATTGCCCCATGCCAGGTTCCATGAATGAGCCAAACTGCGGGTTTGTCGGTCAAGAAAATTTGAACATTAGTGCTTGTCCTGCCCCTTTTGGACATGTACTAAGTACTTTTGAAAGCATGCAACTTGGTATAGGAAAGTCATTGAAAGTGCCATACTTCTCTAAACCGTTTGTATTAAGCTCGATTGACTATCTGAATCCAAATCAAATGTCAGTTTGGAAATCTGAAGCAGATGATGTTTGGAGAAACGCTGGAGTTTATGCAATTGATGGCAATGCTCAGCCTTTGCTGATAAAGCCAAATCATTTTTCATTGAAAGAAAATGACTTCATGCACAAATTTATGAAACCATTCTACGAAAGCGTTCAAAGTGCTCTCTCTGAAGTCAATCCGCGTTTTGTTACGTTCGCTGAACCTCATTTGGATGCAAGTGATCCATTCGTAGCCATACCAAAGGGATTAGATGATAGCACATTCGCGTACGCTCCTCATTTCTATGATTTTCTAATGCTTGTTACGAAGCGATTCTTTCCGTGGTTAGTAGTGGACGTTATGCTTGAGGTGCCTATTATTTTTCCCTGGTTTGTGAAGTGGTCACTAAAGAGGAATCTCAAGCACTTGAAACAATCGGGCCGCTCAAAACATCATGTTTTACTAGGAGAGATTGGCATACCTTTTGATATGGGCGTCGACGTAGATTATGATGCTGCAATGGATAGGATCCTGAGCCCTGTCGAAGATAATGATGTTGATTTTACAATATGGTGTTATTTTTCAGAAAACACTAAAGCGAACGGCGATGACTGGAATGGAGAGAATCTTTCCATCAGAACGCGTGAGGGAAACCGTGGCCTCTTGAGCGCAGTGCGCCCATTTGCTTATGAATACCCTTCCAATATTAAGGTGGTATCGCAGAAATTCGATCCTTTCTCGCAAATATATAAGCTTTCGATGCTTTCCGATCCACGTCAGGCAACGAATGAAAGAGAAGGATCAAAAGCCATTGAAATATTTGTACCCAAATGCCATTTTCAAGGGCTGGCCACAACTACAACATTTACGGTGTCGACTGGAAGCGTTGAGTACCACGAAAAAAGCCAAACACTGTCGTGGACGTTGGGCCAAGAGTGTATTTCTCAAATCAGTCTAGTTGTTTCGGAGAAATTGATCCCATGATAAGTCTAATAATTTAATCAAGACCATAAGTCAATGTGTTTTAAATAAGATCCTTCCAGAATTCTGTCGAAATTGTAATGCTAATACTGAGTGGTTCGTAGTGGCTCATACAAAAAATGCCACCTACCCATGTTTTAGAAGAGTGTGCTGACATTCGTGACTGATGAACGATTGAATTTCAATTTTTCAAATTTCAAATAGTGTTTTCAAATTTCTCTATCTGAAGAATCGAAAAGCAGTCTCTGTCATAATTCACCTCAAAGATGGCCTTTCTCAACATCGATCCTACCATTGATTATGTAAACAGTATTGTCAATGGCACCGACAATGCGCAAGATCTCGATGTCAAAATTTCTTCCACTCCTCCTCCTCCTCAGCAGTCAGCACATACCAATCATTCCGCTGGCGTTTCCTATCCTTCCCATTCAACATTAGATCAGAGACTCGAGAAACTTGAAAGGATGCTAATTACAACTTTTGATGCCGTGAGGCAATTGTCTCATCAGATTTATTCGTAAGTTGTTCCCATCAATCCTTTACTTCATGTTGTTCCCGAAACGATCTAACATTGTGCGCTTCAGGGTTGACACAAAATTGGCAGATCTCGTCGCTCAATCGACGGTTGCTTCTCTAAGCGTGGCGCATCAGCAAGGTATGTTGCCCAATCATGGAGATCTACAGCAATCCATTGGACCCAACCACTCCAAGATTCAAGTACAATTTGGGCAACAACAAACTGAAACCCCTACGTTGAAACCAGGAAATACAAATACCAATGAAGGGACTCATAAAAGTTGGGATTCACGCCTTGAGGAATTGAAGGGCTACAAAACGGCGCATGGTCATTGTAATGTACCTCAGGTTCACGAAGGCGGTCTTGGTACGTCACAAAAACGATAAACGGCAACAATTGCAATAACTTACGCTACCATCATTCTGACCATCATCTCTTTCCTTCGTAGGGTCTTGGGTATCTGTGCAGCGAAATCAAAAAAAAAGATTCAACAACGCAAAGACGAGTACAATGACTCAACAACGTCGAAAAGCATTGGAAAAATTAGGCTTTTCTTGGACATTGAGGAAAAGACACTCTTGGGAGGAGAGATATTTTCAACTCAAAACCATTAGTGATGCAAATGGAGGAACCTGCGACGTCTTGAACGAGGGGCAAACCAAGGGGTTGTGGACATGGTGTCAGAACCAAAGAGATGCATATAGAAAGGGTGTTGAAGGTAAAGGGACAGCTGCTGTGTCTAAGGAGAGAGTCCAAATGATGCAAAGGGTCGGCTTCAACTGGTTACTCCCGGTAGAATCTGTGTCCATCTCTGTACTTCCAGCAGAAACAAGCTCATCGGCATCAAGCTCTCAGACCACTCAGAACTCTCCACTGACTGATGCAATGGATTCTAGTGTCCCTTCCGTCGAGATTTAGTTTCACAGACATGTAAAGTCTAGCTAGAAAACTCTCTATTTCTGAAAACGCCGAGACAAATCGATAACAAGCCCAACGAGCTTCAATACTGCATAGCTAAATCGTCGACATGCAAATCCATGCAATACTCTCTAAAACCCTAAGCAATCCATTCATTTCTACCATGTGTAGCATATCAATTTGTTCGGAAGAATATGCTCAAATGCATGATTCTTACATAGTTTTGTTTTTTTCATATATTTGCTTCTCAGTCAATGCGTGGCTCAGGAGCCACAAAAACAAATTCCTCTGATTGATGGCATGTGATGACCTGAACATTGTAATTTTTGCCGTGCTACAACATAAATCGAAAGTCGACCCTCCAAATATTGAACCCTCTAAGCGTATTGAAAGTGCTACAATTTAAAGCCAATCAATCTCATCCAACTTCTGAAAACGAATACTGTACCAGCCAATTCTGAGATCATTTCTTTTATTCACAGCGAGCCTGAAAATAGATTTAAGAACTTTCCAATTCGAGGATTTATTTAGTGTGCACTTGTGTGGCAATCACGGTCTGCATTTCCAGATACATCGACCTACCGTAGTAGATGTTCGGTTTAACACCACTACGACAACTTCTAAGAACTACCTAACAAAGAATGATCATTTGTTTGTTATGTTTCTTAGCATGGCTTTGAGAAGGTGCACTAGAAAAAAGAGTAGCAGAATTATAGCTCGAATATTACCATATGTGAAGGGTATTACATGATGTTTATTTAGTGTCAGCTTAGTATTAATTGAGCTTTTACTTCATTAGCAAATCATTATTATTCTGTGCAGGGGGGGGGAGATGGAACATTAACATTTTTCATTAGAAAATAGTCTTGAATAACATTAACAAGCAAGTTCTTCGTCTTTTGAATCATCGTAATCAGGACTATCAGGGTCAGGAGTCAGTTGAACCATACCAAGATCGACAAGGATATTAAATGCGCGTTCTTCTGGGTCCATGGCAGCAAGATCCTTATCGCTCACAGGTATCTTTGGTTGTTCAATATCATTTGAATTACTTGTTTCCGTATCTTTGTCTTCATTGTTTGTTGCCATTGATGCAACTTTCTCATCATCTACTGCCGAATGTTCTATGATAGAATCGACAGTTCCTTCCTTACCTTGTACATCTCCAGCGGTTTCGGTTTCGCGAGCAAGAGAATCATCTGCGAGCTTCTTCATCATATCCTCATCAAAGGTTTCTTCTTCGTAGGTGACATCTAGTTCTGCGTGCTCAGCCAAAAAGTCAAAGACCAATCGACGCATGATGGTAGATTCGATTTTTGATCTGAGAACATTCTCATCACCAAGATCCTCTCCATCTGCCTCCTTCTTCACAGCCTCAATTTGTTCATCAATTTGATACGAAGGGACATCAATATTTTCAAGGCGAGCAATTTCGTCAGTAGCCATGGAAGTCTTAAAGTCGTCAACAATGTCAGGTCTCTGAATGTCCTTGTACTTTTCGAAATTCTCGGGAGTGATGAGCTTCTTGATCTCTTCATCTTCCATTCCCTGAGTTCTGAATTCAGCCATCATCTGCGCATATTTTTCACGAGATTGGTTGGTTACAAGAGTGTCTGGTACTGCAACATCCATGACACCAGCGAGGGCCTTTGCAAGTCCTTTGTTGCGTGCATCAGTCCACTCTCCCGCATCTTGCTCATCGACGGCCTTGCGAAGCTACACGCACGGAATCACAATAATATTTTGGCAAGGATAAGTACAAAAGGTGAGTAAATAAGCTACATGGATATCATAGAGTGGCACCATTTACTCGTCACATAATAAGAAAGGAGATTCCATTGCAAGACACTTACCTCATCCTTGAGTCCCTTTGCATCGAGACCTGGACGAATCTGTTCAGCGAGCTCATCATCAATCTCAGGAACTGTGCGAGTATTAGCCTCTTTAACGGTAACATCGAACACTGCCTTCTTTCCAGCAAGAGTCTTGTCCCTCAATCCTACTGGGAAAGAAACATAAACAGTCTTGGTCTGACCAACCTCAGCTCCGACTAATCCGTCAACCAAACCCTCCATGTAACGTCCGTCTCCAAGAACAATCTCAACATCATCTCCACTGGCAGCATCAGGCAATGGTTCAGCCTTACTAGTTCCATCCTCAGCAGCCATGAAACCCTTCATATCAACAATACATGAATCACCCATTGCAAGTGCCTTTCCTTCAGGAGCTGGTGCAGTGACAGCATATCTCTCAGCAAGGTCTTTCATAGCCTGTTCAAATCTAGGCTGGTTGAAATTTTTACGACTGTATGCAGCCTTCAACCCGAAATATGGTTTATCCTGTCCTTCTACCTTCATCCACGCGATATCAGGCCATACATCACAAGAAACAACCATCTCAAGAGGATCACCAGGCTTGAAGGTCTCTGCCATTTCATCTGCAGAAGTGACAAGAGAGGGCTGTCCAATTGGTTCAAGGTTGTGTTCCTCCTTCATTGCAGGCTCCAACAACTGGTTCAAAACAGTTTGAATAGTCTGTGTTTTGAGAGCATTCTTTCCACCCTTGGCAGCCATTGCATTCTCAATGATTGCAGATGGGATCTTGGCTCCCTTGCGAAATCCTGGGATAGACATGGTTTTAGAAACTTCTGCACAAGCTTTGTCGTATGCTGCCTGGGTGGCAGCTCCTGATGCGACAAGAGTAATTTCTACATTGGAATCGGCCTTGCGAACGATTTTGGATGGCACTGCTGCGTCTTCGGACATGAATAGCTGCATACTGTTGGTGTTGAAGACAGGAGTGGATGCAGCGACAACATTAGTGTTTGAGGCTACACCACGAGAGACTCCATAAGTAGAAGGGGCGAAAGCAGAAGTGCTTGCGCTCATGAGAGCAATTGCTAAGGCAATATTTGTTATCCGAAACATGATTTCAAAGATTAATGCCGTAGTGTTGTTTTGTGTAGGGTTGATGTTGCTGCATTGTACATAGGTAGCCAAACACATCAAATCAAACATCACGCATCACGCAGCTGCTTGCTGCACAAGGGAAAAAAGCATATCTTTGTCCAACTGATGGATGTCATTCACTCTTCAAAAAGGCTCGTGCGTGCGCAAACCCAAGGAGGAGGGTGGGTGTTGACCCTAAAATTATCATACAACAGGTTAGAAGGTCTATCTCTTTCTTTGCCCCACCCGCGAAAAAATACAATACCAAACAAACCACCATCCATTTTGTGTCATCTTCATCTTGTCGCTTGAAATGCAACAACATTAAACATTAGACATTAGACGAACAGAAACACCCAAGGCATTCAGCATTCGTCTCTACTTCATTATCCTAGTGTTCCATGAAACCACTCTTCGCTAGGAAAGACGATCCTGTGAAAGAACGTCATCTCGTTGCAACCCAAAACATATCCAAAGATGAACTCATCTTTGTCGAACGCCCACTTCTTTCCCTTCAATCCATTGGTAACGCACACCAAGGGGCACTCTGTTGTAGATGCTGTAGATCCTTTGTCGGTGGTCCAGATTTAGCCATTGCTGTTGCTTCGGGAAAGATCGATCGTGAACATATTTGGGAGTTTCACAAAGAAAACATGGAGGATTTGACTCCTTCCTGTGATACTGAAACTTCGACTGCTACGGACAATTATCGCATGGTCCCCTGTCGAAATGGCTGTGGAGAAATATTTTGCAGTCAAGATTGTGAAGAAGAAATGTGGTGCTGTGGCGGTCATGATTTTCTATGCACAGGGCTGATACCCGAACCTGAAAACAAGAGTTCTGATGAAACAAATGGGGAAGCAGAGATTTGTGATCAATTGCATCCTTTGCTGCAGTTCAAAGTATTCGCAGTGCAAAATAATGAAATTTTCATCATGGTTGCTGATCTTATTGCTGCTGTCGTATCGATTCGAAGACAACAAATTGCATTTGATAGGAAGAATCAAGCTGCTTCTGTTGACATCAATAGCGAAGTGACTTTGAAGGAACTCTTGGCTCCATACTTGGACTTTACTCTAGTGCCGTGGTGGGAAGTAGCAACAGCTCCTTTAATTTCCGATCCGATGAAGATAGTAGAGTGCATTGAACTCAATCGTATTCTGAAAGAATTGTGTTGTACTGCGGCAAAACTCTTATACGATGCTTTCTCAACCATTGATGGAGATGATGAGTTTCGAGAGACACTCGAAATAGCCATCGAAGAAAGCCAAGAAGTGTATGGTCTATTTACGCAAGACTTTTTTGGAAAAATTATTGGAAGCTTTGAGCAAAATTCAATGGGCCTTAGAGCGCGCAATCCTCTTTGCAGGGATATCCTTGAAGATGCATCTCTAAGGAGAAGAAGGCACGATGAGTTGGTGAAATGTATTGAGCTAGCAGGTATGATTGGAGATGAGAATGGGGAATGTGACGACGGCGATGACGATAGCGATGATTTAGATATTGTAGCTAACATCGATGGAATGGGAGACATTGCTTCTTTAGAGTGTCAAAACGAGGTCTCTGATGATGCGGGTGCAGAGGAAGACAAAGATAAAACAAAAGAAGCTTTCGACCACATGTATAGTATTGATGACATCGCTGAGTTTATATCGGGCTTAGATATTGATGAAGAAGGTTTATCTACAAGCACCAAGGCGGGTGATAAAGACCATGCCGATGAAGAGGAAATTGGTAGTGGAGATGACCTTGATAGTTTGTTTACACCACTGGATGGTACATGCATGTATTCCACAGCATGTAAAATGAATCATTCTTGCGAACCTAACGTTGTCGCTAGATATAGTTACAGCTGCTCTAGTGGCGGCCAACTAGCAAGATGGGGAGAGGAGTTTCCATTGGTTTTGCAATGCATTGCATTAAGAGACATCAAAGATGGAGAAGAGTTGTGTATCAGCTATATAAAGAGTGACGCACCGTTACAAGAGAGACAAGAAGTTTTGTCGAATTATGGATTTTGTTGCGAGTGCATTAAGTGCATGAGAGAGAAGGGAGCACCCGAAATCCAGAACGAGGACGAAATCCAGCAATGTGATGATGACCTCTTTGGAGAAGATGATATGTTCGGTGACAAGGACGGAGATGAACTATTTTGTGGCCATGAAGAAACCGAAATTGACACTGAAGACGACGGTGGAGGTGAAGCAGTCCTCGTTCAAAAAATGAAGAGTCTTAACAAAATTGAAATGGCTTCAACAATAGGAAGTGTTCCAATTTCGATTCTTGCCCCGGTATTTTCATTTGTCAATCAACTGGGCACCCACCTTCTCCAAGAATTAAATTCGTCTAACGATGACGAGGCTTTGGTTCTAGAAATGACAAAGGCTACCTTAAAAAGTTTAAGAGAAAGAAATATCATTGGACTCAAAAAGATAACTAGCGAAGGTGAAATGCTGACTCTATCATTGTTGCACAAGTTCGGAGGCTGGCCGAGTTCATCACTGAGAGAGGCTCATGGATGTTTCTGCGTTGTATCTTCTATTTGCCACGCAGAAGATGGCAATTTCTTACCAGCAATCAAGCTTTTAGACAAGGCAGCGGTTTTTGGTTTACCTCGTGGCAGATTAGAGAGTTTCTTCGAATATGTCGAATCTCATGTATCAAGAATAATTTGTTCTCATACTGCATCCTTTAAGATTCCAAACGTTACGGTCGGAGATTACCGTCTGCCAGAGCTTCAGCAAGAAGTTCTAAACAAGGGCTTCAAAGCCTCTATCTTGAACCCAATTACAGAGATTGAAGCACACGAGTTAGCTTTTGGATGTTCACTAGGAGACCAACAAATCGTTATTCGTGATTATGCAGCTGATTGGCCAGCAATAAATAAATGGAGGTAAGAAGAGGCGGTCAAAGGAAACGGAAAAACTATTGTTTGTCATGCACATCGTTTCTAACCCTTCTTGTGCACTCAGACAACTTCGATATTTTTCGCGAAATCATGGCATGCGTCTTGTTCCTATCGAGCATGGTATCATCTCAGAAAAGGGTGGTATGAAGGAAGAGCTCATGACAATACAAGCATTCGTCCAACACTACCTCGCCAAGAGCGTGTCCCAAAGCGTGTATACCCTTGGACCGACGAAGGAAGACATAAAACGGGTTGCATATCTAGCCCAACACCAGCTTTTTGAGCAGATAGAAGATCTCAAGAAAGACGTAATTATTCCCACCGAATGTGGAAAGGCTGGTCCAAGTCAGGCAAATGTTTGGATTGGCACAGGGGGCACACGGACACCTTTGCACTTTGATTCCTACGATAACTTATTTGTACAGGTAGTAGGCTCGAAATATATTCGTCTTTATGATAAATCTGAGACAAGCAAGCTGTATGTAATAAAAGGCAACGGCAACACTCACACGAGTCAAGGTAACATGAGCGCAGTAGATTGTGAAAAAGAAGATTATTCTCTCCATCCACAGGCTATTAGTGCCAAGTATACAGAAGTTATATTATTTCCAGGTGATGCACTGTATATTCCAGCGAAGACATGGCATTATGTGAGGGGGTTATCAACAAGCGCAAGCGTCAACTTTTGGTGGTAGTGCAGGAGTTTTATTTAAATGATGAGCTATAACACGTCATGCTCATATAGCTATGAGCTATACTACCTCTATGTTGCAATGACTATATGCATAAAATTAGAAGAGGTCTTCTCTTTTACGACTAAATATTCTTCCCTTCTCAGCCCAGCAATGATATCATTTTGACTTGAATTGTTGACCAATTTGGATGTTAGGCTTCGTGAGTTGTGTCGAATATCACGTCTTCATCATCATTATCTCTTGAAAAGTGGCATTTATTGACAACTCTGGGCTTGAAAATAGAAAAGTGGCGCGATGACGGGAACACACACTGAGCTGCTGTCTGACCAAAAATACTGCCTGCTACTGCCTCATCACTCATCACTCCTCATCTCTCATCTTTTTCTCACCTGACCACTTCTGACACACGCCACACACATCTGTGCTCATCAATATCATTTACAATTCTATTGAGTCGGGCTCACAGCAAAATGAAAGTTGTCGCACGATCCATGATCTTCTTCTCGCTGATAGTTCTTTCAGCATGTGCATTCTCTCCAGTATCGTTCATGTTCACAATGCCTGCGGCCCTAAGTACTTGTCAAGACATAACGATAATGCGGATGTCAAGGGAAGACAATGAAGCGACAAACAGCAATCCCCAGGACAGTGGGAGCAAGGAACAACCGCTGGTCAAACCTGTAAATCCAGCCTCCACGTCTTCATCACAGCCTCCGTCACCGCAGCTTCTCATGAGAGCACTCAATACATCCCCAAGAAGATTATTTCTTGGATCGCTCTCTGCGTCGGCAATCGCCCTAACTGGCAATTTTTGTGGTGTCACATCTATTTTGCTAGATAAATTCCCAGAGGATTCAGTGGAGAGCACTGGACTCGATCAATATTATCCTAGAGGAAATTTCAAGCGTTTTAAAAGTGGAGAATTTGGATATACTTTAGTAGTTCCAAAGGAATGGGTGCAGGATACTGCTGTAGAATTAGCAAAAATTCAAAAGAGGGCAGGTAATCTAGATTATTCTATGCGTATTGGAACCAAAAGTCCTGCTGGAGTTGGAGGTGGCTCGGTTCCGGACGTGGCGTACGGGCCGACAGGTGCTTTCACTGAACGAGGCATTTCACAGTCTGATACGAATCTATCAACAATTGCGACTAAGTTGAGACCAGGCTTGACTTTGAAAAAATCACTAGGATCACCGAGTGATGCTGCAGAGACTTTGCTAAGAGTGTCTTTGGCACCGGAGGGATCGGGGAGAATTGCGACTTTATTGGGTGCACGAGAAGAGACCCGCGGTGCGGGGCAAATTTATACGTTTGAGTATAAAGTTGACAGAGGAAATAAAGGAGTGCCCTTGAGAGCAATATCCAATATTGCCGTGCAGGGAGGAGATACTCTGATTACAATGACTGTCGTTGCGCCTGAAAAAGAATGGTTTGGTGACTATGAGGTAAAGTTAAGAAAGACTGCAGAGAGTTTCAAAGTGATTCGTTAGAATGGCTAAACATATCTTGGGTCAGTAATGCTAATCATATTTGTGTTTTAACGACGTTAACTTTAGACATCTATAGTTGCATCAACTAATTTCAAATTGTGAAGGCCCTTCGCCATCACTACTACTATCGTCACTGTCTTCAAATGTCTTGTCGGTCTTGTATTTGCCAGGGATAGCAGATGAAATATTCAGGGAGTTCAAATCGTCATCGCCATCTTTATCGGGTAATTGAGTTTCTGGAGGTATGTTGGACATCATCAAAGTTGCGACTGCAGTAATTAGATAAGATGTAACAGACGCAAAAATCATCCCTGAGTCCGTCTGGAGCGTGCATTGGCGATGTTCATCGTATTTCGTATCTCGACAGACCGAAGAGGCAAAGATGAGAAAAACAAATGATTCCATAACACAGCACATTGCGAGCGCTGACGGCAGCAACCACTGCCTTTTACAACCGCAACAACTCTGGAGAACATTGGCAGCAGTGAGCCAAACTGACACCATTGAAATAAATCCAATAACTAATGTCATGACTGCGAACACGCGTGCAATTGTGAAAGCTGCATCATTCAAAAAAAGTCCGTCGGGGGCATCCTCATCAACTCTTTGCATATGAAAACTGCAAGTCTCAATCCTTGCAATCTCGCCTTCGACGTAACCCTCAATAGAGTGATCCTCTTCTATGATCTTGTCAGTATATGTCCAGAGACCAAAAAGGTAAGCTTCAGTAGAATTACTATTAACATCCGAGTCTAGATTAGGAACAATTCTAGTCACTTTGAACAGAGTGCATACGCCTAGACTGATAGTTGACGACCAGAAGCCCTTGATGACGAATATTGACGAACATAGTTTCCAGAACAGTCCAAACTCGCACCTACATAGAGCTTGAAGTAGGACTGCACAGGGACATAGAAATCGAAAGCACTCATGCATAATTTTAGAACAAAGAGACTGCCGCTGCGGAATATCTCCGTAAGTTCTGGCCTTCTCATCTTCTCCATCCGTTTCACTACGGCTTTCAAAATGTTCATCCACAGGGGAAGCATATCCTCCTAGATGACATGCACCATTTCCCTGTTCCTTTATTTGAACTGTAGAATCCTGATTGTTATTTTCATATGTTGATTCCCCTTCCTGAAAATCAACTGCACTTTCTTCGTCGTTACAGAGGGCAGATTGCTGATTCATTTTAGCTCCTAAATGATACATTTGCTTGATTTCAAAAAAAATCGATGGTTGGTTCTTGTGATATTCATAGGTTTGGGGACTTGAGCATTGACTCGTCCGAGAATGAACAGGAAACTCTTCTACAACGACGCCATCAATACTAGTAGAAGCAGATGATATTTGGAGAGATCTTCTGAAGCTACGGGCATTCTCCGAGTTAGAAACAAGGATGGAGGGCGATTCAGTCATTCTTGACGTTCTCTGAATTTTAGAAGTATTATAGATTCCGTGAGTGAGGAGATGGATGATTGATGGTGCAGCTTAGATTCGTAGAGGGTGTCTTCGCTAAAATTACAGAATTACTTTTAAGGTCTGTCTGCTGGTTGGTCCGTCCGAATGCCGCTCGCTTTTTACCTCTTTTTACTCACATTAAGCTAAAATGGTGTGATGAGAAGTTCGAAGTGGGCTTTTCCGAAAGGCTTTTCATCTACCAAAGCAACAAGAAGCTATCAAGTCAATTTGAACTGGCTACCGCTGCTGCTGGTCGCTGGTATGTTACAATACCAAGCGAAAGCTCGTATTTACATGATACGATACGAACCAGTACAAGGTTCGTAGATCGTAGATCGTACAGTACACAACCAGTACAAAGCGCAAGCTCGCAAGCTTTTGTGTTGAAAGGGGCACCTGTGAAAGGACAAAACAAAATCAATATCACCGATTATGAGCAATCAAATAGCTGTAACATCTGCTGTGAGGCAACCAGTCAATAATGAGTCCTCGTCACCTCCCAATTTTAATGCTCGGAATGAGGTCATGTCAGGTAATACGACGGCTGCTACTGTGACAATAACACAACAGACTGCAACTTCCACGAATGAAGAAGAAGTGCTGCCATTGACTTTGAGGGCACGCCCAAATGTGACTTGGTGAGCATGATTAAGTGCAAGGCAAAAATCCGCTTGCTTCACGTAAGGCATGAATTCAATTAATTCACTAACGTGTTTCTTGCTGTTCGCTCAGGAATGAGGATGTACAGGACAACGAAGGCTTAGGGAGAAAGTCATCGAAACGTTGTTGTATATTTCATAAGCAGAGGGCATTTGGAGAATCATCTACAGATTCAAGTGATGACGGTGACGGTGATGGTAATGGCTCTGAATCATCGAGTAGCAGTGGAGGAGGGTTTCCTTCGCAGCGCAGATCGAATAAAAATAAAAATGATAGGAAACCTATCGCGAGGCCAAAGCATGGAAAAGTGCCTAATCACCAGAGATATCATGCATGAAAAGATTCTAAAGCAACATTGGCTCAAGCATCCCAATAATGCAAGTGACAACATCAAAATTACCGAAGCCTCTACATTTGAAATAATCTTACTTTTAGCTCTCTTTTTAGGCATGATAAATAATTGATCATCAACTTTCATCTATTGTGCAATTTTTGCTCTTCTCCATCTTACATTGGACGGAAGCTGGTCCTTCCTGCCTGAACCGAGTTGGCAAGCTTTCCTGCACTTTTTGCTGCAGTTTCTACTACCATAGCGGCTCCCGCAACGCCATCTTTCACAGCTTTTTGGCACTGATCATCATCAGAGGCCTTCTTAGCTGCATTCTTCTTTCCATAAGATCTCATGTAAAAGAAAGAGAAAAGGACGAAAAGGCTTGTCATTTCCCAAACTTGAATGCCGATACAAAGTATATGTTTGAACTCGCGTTGTTCCTTAGGCCACATGTTGACACTTGCGATAGAATAAATAACAACTGATGTGAATTGCAATAATTGTGCCATGGTAAGATACTTTTTCCATGGACACGATATTTTCAAAAGGGCAAATACGTAATATGCATACATGAGCACATGGATCCACGAGTTTAAGAGTGCCCCAAAGTATGAGTCACCACCAGGAAACAAGGTAACGGCTGCCCACCACGCCCAAGCAATACTAAAATGATGATAAGTGTGCAAGAAAGATACCTACTCCAGAGGAAGAATTCAATAAGCTGACATTCAAACTTTAATTCACCAATTGAAAAATATTCTTTGTTGAGCTTACCTGGTCCAGTCTACCTCTCAAGATCATAAAATATGTATCGAAGAACTCCAAATATTTGTCACAGTAGTGGACCCAGATGGCATAACTTGCACCTGCCGATGTGGAATAGATATCACCGATAAAAGGGTGATTCTTATTCATAACTGCATCAATGAAACGCCAAACCATCCAACCATTAAGTGCTACTTGTGCCACATTATAGAGTACCATCGATTCTTTTAGAAGAATCTTCACATCAACGCCTACAAGGTATTTCTGAGTGAAGAACTTCAGTATTGGGAGACTAACGAGATATCCAACGGTGAGCGCGAGAGGGACGCGAAAGGAGTGCATTGGAATGTCCACACCCGGTGTTTGACTCTCGGGCACAAAAGTGAATTTCCACCATACCGAGAAAACAGCGCAGGAGATTCCTGCGCAGGTATAGCGAGCGAGAAGTGACGGTTCCCGGAGACCTGGCTTTGTGGTATTTTGGGGCATTTCTGTAGCTGGTAGGGCAGGCTACTAGCAAGAAGAATAAGTATTGTGGAAGATAGAGAGATGAATGGACAGTGGATCTTTTAATCTTCCTTATAAATAAGAAGATGCATTAGCCAGTTCAGTATGAAGCTTTTGGGGGTTCAATCTGTTTCAATGAGTGGCGCATGTACGTAAGCGATCAACACGAAAATGGCGGGAAACTAATAGTCATAAAATTCCTCAATAACCTCTAGTAAGAAGATTGGTGTCAGGACAATTTTGATGTGGTTCACTTCTTTGTTGTTGTTGTGATGATGATGATGATGGTTTAATTCGACTATTTTAAGTGTTGTTTAGATATGTCAGTCGCTTCATCAAGACTCATCAACAGCGTAGCATAAGGGCGCATCATTTATTAGGAAAATATCAGATAAAGGAATCATGTCCATAGCAAGTTCAAGTACTGATTACACGAATGAATTAATATTAAAAGTAATTTAAACTTAGTTTTGATCTATATAACACTATAAAATTGCGAGCGAAGTCTCTAATTTGTGATCCACAACAGCGCAGATAATGGGAGTTCTACATTCATTTCCCATCAAGAAGATTCTTCGTAGGGGGTGTCTTGGAGGCACATCCATCCGGAAATAGCATGGACAGGAGTTGTGGAGTAATTGTGCCTATTTTGCCTCTGGTTCCTGGAATGTCAGTCAGTGCACAATGAATGCAGCGTTTCGATGGATTTTCATCATGCATGAAGGTTACGTTCATATACAGATTGCTACCGCTGCTTTGGTGATCCGAACGAACTTCTTTCGGGAATGGAACACATGGCAGGGTTGCAGTCTCGAATTGGACCTGATTGTTAGATTCCTTGTCTTCAGAGCTTGAATCTTTCTTCGATGAAATGGTAGAGGAACTTTTAGAGGATGACTCCGCGCTTCCCGTAACAACGCTTGTATTGCTCTTGCGTAGAGAATTTGCTACAAGGTCAAAGAGTTTGGAAAGGTGATCAACTTCGACCATACTGAAAATGGTGAACTTTTTTACATCCTCCGGTGACAAACCCGTCACTTTGAAGAAAAAGTCGTTGCAAGCAACGATGCGCCCGGCTGGAGTGGCAATCAGTTGTGGCACGTTGGAGGCTAGAAAAACTTCTTGATAACTCAACTGAAATCCATCCTCTATACTGGATTTCTCTCTAGGTGTTCTTTTGTTTCCTCTAGTAAAGATTACTGAATTGCTTCTTGGGTCGTTAACTTTACTTCCAACTCCACTTCCTACTGCTGCAGTAGAAGATACACTCTTATCAGCCTTGTTTTCTAAAGTATCTTTCTGTGGGGTTTCCAACTGATTGCTGCCAGGTGGGGATGTTCCTTGCCCATCTGAAGAGCCATGTAAACTATCTGTCATATCAGAGACACTTGAATTCATTCTGTGCATTGAAACATTCTTCCCGTCGTGACCACTAACACTACAGCTATTAGAGTCCAGGTGATTAGAATCGTTCATCGAGTCATCGTCATGCTTCTGTGCAGTTTTCTGGCACTTTTTGGGAGGTTCATGATGATCTTTGGAGTTCTTTGAAGACATAGATTGGCGCTTGTGTGTTTGTCTAGCTTGAGACGCTTCGCCCACATTGGTGACTTCTTCCGTAATTTCACGGGTTTTAGAATCAGAGAAGCTGGAGGATGTAAGAGTAGATGTGACACTTTCAGATCCGGACCTACCGTCTTGAAGAACCCGATCTTCCTCAAGTTCTTGATTGCGAGCGGCCAACTTGGTCTTTGCAATCTGTACATTTCGTTCCTTCTCTTTCGTCACTGTAATGAGATGCTTCAAGTAATTGGCAGAACTGTTTCCGAAAAAAAGGCACATCGGTGAGAAGGTGACATGACATAAACTAAAGTTCGAAAGAGTAAGAATGTAATGTGACTTACGTGGACAGGACTTGGTATTTGCTCTTCATTTCAACTTCCCATCCTCCTTGTTCCATTGTGTTCCTTAATTTGTCGATCAGCACTGTTATCTTCTGGGCTCGTTGTTGTTCTTTTTCGTTCCGTTCCGTTGTCTTGTTCTTCTGCTTTCGTCTCCCATCTATCAGAGGAACATGCTCGCCATTGGGTAATACTGCAGCACCGAGTGAAGCTGGAATGATGGGATTCACGTGAGTATTCATCTGTGGATGATAACCATTAACTGCCATACCGTAATGGAAAGAATTCAAATCTTGAAATTTCGTAGGAACAGCTGCGTGCTGACGGTGGGCCTGGAGAAAGTTGGCTCGCAATTCGCAAGGTGCATCAAATAAATAAAAAGGTGGTGTTTCACTTTGATTGTTATCTTGACGATTTCTCCCGGTGGGGTTGTCGTTACTAGATGCTTGGGCCATTTGTGTGCTTGCAGAATTTTTACGACTGCTGGACGGTGATGGATTGCTAGAACTCGACGATCCTGCATTTGTGCTTGCATCAGTGACGGTTTGCCTCGAACCTTGAGAAGAATTCTGCTCCGGATCTATCAAATGTGCCTCAGCTACTGGTGCGTCTAGGTTATGGACATTTTGATTCATGA
>Ga0306864_1000397_pt1 | contig 20563 bp, 12 predicted proteins | sample AntRauTorckE5430_FD_190448 | JGI IMG/M metagenome (GOLD analysis project Ga0306864, IMG submission 190448) | Saline lake microbial communities from Rauer Islands, Antarctica - Metagenome Torckler E5 #430 (v2) (version 2) | ecosystem: Environmental > Aquatic > Non-marine Saline and Alkaline >...
TGGAGGAGGGTACACGCACTTCGAAGAAATGTCAAATCCATCATTCTGTTTACCTGGCTATGCTTCTGGGCGAGGAGAATCAAAGCACTGATCGTCGCGCAGCATTCGCGCCAGACTGGGAACGGCAGGAACGGCGGAACAGCGTTGACGAATTAGAAAAATACTCATGTGATCCTGGTCATATTCCAGACTCAATACCAAGTGCAGATAGCAAAGGCAAAGGCAAAGAAGTTGGAGTGTTGAATCATGTCAATGAGTGGATTAACACTGGTATGAATGACTTAGTAATTGGCCGTGTTACAAATGGCGGGTCCGTACTATACCGAGTTGATGAGTAGATTTGTGGCTGGTGCGTTTTATCAAGACGTGTTTCAGCATTTCATATTTTCTTGCCATTCAAGCATTGATCTATTTGCGCCGACTTCCGTGCACCATTTATAAGCGTAAAATGTAAAATATAGGTGTTGAAGCTAAAATCACTCGGATTCTGTCTCTAGAGAGAGCTAGCATGTAAATGTGCGTGTTACCTCTTCAGTGAAAAAACATCCAAACTTCTGCTTCTAGTTTTTTTATGAAAAAACAGATGGACTATTTCAAGCATTGCGTTGGTTGTAATCGAATCTTCTTCTTTCAATGTAGCAATTTAGCAGGGCCATGCATACCAAGAACACCACAAACAACAATGGCAAGAGAATAGAAAGGCTTTCCTCAAAGATTACGGTGAACTCATTTGTGTTCATCTAATTTTGATAATAAGAAAATTTTACGTCGTGCGTCTCGATAATGTTTTGGTCGTGCTGGTGAGGGTGATTGAGTTGATTAAAAAATCGAGTTCATGAATGTACTACGAACTACTGTTGTTGTGTATCGTAGTTCGTAGTTGTTCCGTGGTGTGGTGGTGATGGTTCTCAAATCCATCGTCAAATCTTATCCAATTCCTACCCAATTCCTACACGATGGCTAGTTTAGACATAATCACTATAGCCCTTTTATCATGAAAATCTAGCCGTTGCTATCGCTCAAAAGCAACCTCATTCATTCCAACTTCTTCCTTTGCAACTTTCTCACAAATCGTCTTCGAACACATAATACATAATCGACACTCGCACACTCATCAACAAATTGCATCAACAACCCATTCTTCATAATGACTGGTTTAGCAAACAGTAAGTCGATTCAAATATGTTTCAACTGATTGATTATTTCAATAATTCATTGTTTCAAGTAAAATTGATGACACCATGCGATCCGATGAAAAATAATTATTCTCAACCTCTTTTTCAACATTAGGAAGTAGAGAATTCAAGAAAGGAATTGACTCAGAGCAAGGCCGTAGAAACCGCAATGATACTCGTCTTCAGCTTCGTAAGAATAAGAGAGAGGAGGGCCTTCAAAAGAGGAGAGCCATGAATACTGCAGCCGCGTCTGATGCATCAGGATCAAATCCAAACTCGACTGCTAATCAGGATCTTCCAAAGAAGAGGTTTACCCTTGTAGATATCCCAACTCTTGTTACGGTATTCCAAAATGTGTCAGCAACTGAAGATGATATTCTTAATTCAATTACTGGATTCAGAAAGATGCTTTCGGTTGAGAACAGCCCTCCTGTTGCTGAGGTCATTGAAGCAAACATGATCGCTAAATTCGTTCAATTGCTCACTCATTCTAATGAAAAGATTCAGTTCGAGGCTGCATGGGCATTAACTAATGTTGCTTCTACTGAGTTTACTAGAACTGTCGTTGAGCATGGAGCACTACCCTACCTTGTACAGTTGCTCATGTCTGGGAACGCTGATGTGCGTGAGCAAAGTGCATGGTGTCTTGGTAATATTGCTGGAGATGCTACCGATCTTCGTGATTTGGTTCTTGAAGCAGGTGCCCTTGATTCCATGGTGGCTAATATTCAGAACCCCGCAAATGACAGTCTTTTGACGAATGTTGTATGGGCCCTTTCCAACTTGTGTAGAGGAAAGCCTCAGCCTGCTCTCGAATTGGTCGCACCTGCCATCCCTCATCTATGTAAAATCATTGAATCCGGGAAAGAAGATGCTTTGATGGACGCATGCTGGGCTCTCTCCTACTTGAGCGACGGAAATGATGCACGCATCGATGCTGTTGTCAGTACTGGAATCACCTCCACGCTTGTGAAGTTGCTGAAGAGTGACAACGCTACCATTGTCACGCCTGCACTCCGTACTCTTGGAAACTTTGTCTCTGGGAATGATACTCACACACAAGCTGTCATTGATGCCGATGTCATGAATGTAGTGCTTCCATTGTTAAATCACCACAAGAAAAATATCCGCAAGGAGACCTGTTGGCTTCTTTCCAATATTGCTGCCGGAAACCATGGGCAGATAAACTCTCTTGTCTCTAGACCTGAAATCCTCAGTGCTGTCCTCAAGCTTGTGCATAATGCAGAGTGGGAGGTTAGAAAGGAGGCAACTTGGGTGGCTTCCAACATTGCTACTGGAGGAAATGCACTTCATGTACATTGTCTTGTAGAACTTGGAGGGATTACGTCACTTTGCAGTGTCATTGACTCTGCAGACCCCAAGATTCTCTTGGTCATCCTTGAAGCCATCCAAAGCATTCTCAGGGTAGGCGAAGCCAATGGAAGAGACTACATTGGATTCGTTGATGAATGTGATGGGCTTGATAAGATTGAGAATCTTCAGGAACATGAGAACAATCATGTGTACGAGAAGGCAGTCTTTATCATTGAGACCTTTTTTGGAGTTGATGAAGGCGAGGATGAGAATCTTGTTCCTACCATCGATGGAGATACCTTTGCATTTGGTCTTCCTACGAAGGCAATGGAGGACGATGCTGTAGATGCTCCTCAGCAACCTCTTCAGCTTTTCAACTTTTAAAGATCATGCAGTACAACAGTTGGGGCCAATTTTACTGCCGTTACTTTCTTCTCCATACTGCAGCTCCAAATGACAAGCGCAGATAATGCACCTCGAAAGTAAACAAACAAACAATCAATCATATAAATTCGAAGTTAAAGTAAAGAACAACTATACTAATAATAATGTGACAACGACCTTTAAAATAAGTAGTCTGATGATTTGAGGACTGTGAGTGTAGAGCAGTATTAAATTCAGAGCCATCCAGCATAATTTAATGGCATTGATACAACGTTTTCAGCCGAGGTGGCAATAGAAAGCAACTTCTTAACACCTTTGTCACAGGTTGAGTCTCGTTTCTCAACATCATCTCTGATACTCTTAACAGCACATTCATGGAATCTACTTTGAATTAAGAGGACGTTCTTCTTCACTCTGTCGGCAAGTTGACGCTCAAGATCTTGTGTAGATCGCTGAGACCCTTCCCGCTGTGAAGATTTTGAAAGATACCAGGAGACTATGTCATCCCGACACAATAACTGTAGCGCCTGTTCAAGATTAGATTCATTCTTACAAATGGCAGTAGCTGCACTTGCCATTGCGGGAGTTACAATTCCCTTCATTAAAAATGGGCCAATGAATTCTTCGATGTTTCTAGTCAAACGGAATGGAACTGCCTTTTTTTCGTCGGCAAAGCCTTGATTACTGTACGAGAAACGAAAATCAGGAGAAAGAATGTGGCCAGTTTTCTTGTTGAAAATGAATTTGCAGGGAGTGCGCTCTGATACACAAAATGCATACTGCAAAAGTGAATTTAATGCAGTTTGTGATGCAAACGTTCGTTGGAAATGAAAATATTCTTCAGCACTACTGTAAGAGTTTCGAATGTGATTTGAGAGAATGTGAGGAGACACAATGCTGCAAACATTTATAAAAGCATCCATCTTTGCTTTCTTTGCACTCTCAGAATCATCGCCCTCTACCAAAGGTGCCAAGTTCCTTATTTTGTTTTGCATAATATTCGAGGCTTCTGAGTAATCACGACCGTTAGCTATACAGTCAGTGGCGTAAATTTCGTCAAGGGAGACGTGATCCTTATCCTCTGCTATCATTCGAAGTCTCTGTGCTATGGGGATAACAGCTGTTGGGCGTAACCACAAGTTACGGCGACAGGAAATTGACTCTTTCCTCAAACACTTTCCAAGAAGTTGCTGAAGTTGAGTAGTCCTTTCGTCAGTTCTAGTCCAGTATGGGATTGCGAACTGAAGAAGGAATTGGTGCACTTTTCCATCACTACCAACCATTCCTATTCTACGCACAAGTTGATCGTTTCTACGTGAAACTTCAACAGTGGACTCAAACTTGATGAGTTTTGCGTGCAACTCTGGATGCGGTCTCTCGTCGGCACAGATATTGGGAGCATATTGGCCTGGAATTTCAACTGTTGTCCATCCACTTCCTTGGCTTCCCCCGCTGCCTTCAAATGTGCTGGCAGTGCGTACAGCTGTCGAAGCATTAATCGCGGCTTTTAAGGCTGCAGCTGCCGAGGAGGAAGGGGATGAATCCTTGTCACTTTCAGCAAGATTTCGGTTCGGAGATAAAGGTTTCGAACCAGGTGAATCGCAAGCCCCTTCCCACAAGTCTGGAGCAGCGTTGGTGAACGCTGACAACGATGGCGAGACCTGCATGAGTGGCAGGCATGGCGGAGTGGATGACACACGTGTCTCAAGTATTTTCTTCCATTTGTTCAACTTGGAAATGATATCATCAAGAGACAGCTTCTCTTTTTTCTCTTTGTCAAGCATCGAAAAGTCGCGCTCAAAAGACTCTTTATATCGCATTGTAAAATCTGCAGTTTTTTTCGCTCTATCGTCTTTTGTGACCGAATAATTATCAGACTGAGTCCGGAAGAATTTTTCAGAAACTCGTGATAGCGTCTTTGAAAAACTTCCCCGAACAGCTTCCTCGTCTGCATCTTTCCCACGACTCTGCTGTTCCAGTTGGGTATCAGCTCTTTGTAACAGGGCAGTTATTGTAGCAAGTAATTCTTCTTCATAAGATGGGCGGAATCTAATTATCAATTCCTCTAAAATTGACTCAAGAGACATCCAAAGCGTTGGCTGTGACTTTCTCAAATTTGACATTAAATCTTCGGCGCACGAGACACTCGTACTACCACTTGGATTGTCCGATGAACTTTGCTTTGATCTTTCTTGATCCCGCCTTTCCAAGTAGAAAGATCGCAGAGAGAAATACACAGATTGGGGATATGTAGTTAGTATGCCATGAAGTAGTAATTTAACAGCTTTTGATTCGGTCCTGCATAAACTTGAGAGTAGCTGGGGAATCCAAGGTAACCATACCCACGAGGGCAATTTAGCAGCATACTTTTCAAATGTTGAGCACAGTAAGCCTGGAGACATTCCGTCTTTAACAAGCATGGTTAGACATCGAGGGATGTGCACCCTACTCTCTTCCGAAGATTCGCAATGTATTGCCTCAAGATAGCAACCCATCGATTGTGCCAAGTACTGGCAAACTTTCTTTGCATTTGATGCCTTCTTTGCCTTATCTTCTGCAGATTCAGAGGATTGCTGCCGACGACTTTGCGCTTCCACCAAGTCTGATAAAGACCAGCACAAACCACCCCAGCTTGTCCACGCACGGGCATAAGTTGGACATAGTTGCACAGCATGACAGTAGGCCTGGGTAGCCTTCGTTTTGCCTCCAAGAGATTCTAGAAAGTCTGCTTTGAGTCTAAAAATTTCACTTTTCTGACTACTATCAAAGTAAGAAAGGTTTGTCGTGTTGATTAGATTGAGCCCTCCTTTCTTTTCATCCTCTGACCCGTTTCTGTATGATAGAATCTGCTCATTTAACTTGGAAAATGCATCGGCAACATCCATCGCACAGTCTGTCAATTTTGATAGTGACAGGAGGGATACCTCGGGAACCCCAAGTTGGCGAGCAGTTCGTGCCATTCGTATTGCTGTCCAGGGACGATCGTGGAGAGAAGCAAGGGTACTTTGTTCAGCGAAATGGAATTTGTTTGTTATGGCGGTGAACATGTGAGACCTCCACTGGAAAATTTCATCCCACGTAGATATGGATTCATGGTCATTCGGTAGCCTATTTCTCCAAGCTGTAAGAAGATTCTTCAAGTCGGGATAGGATTTTCCACTAGTGTATTGGCTACAATTATTGAGGTGGGGTATTAGTAGAGGAAAAAATGAGTAAACGCATAGCATCAAATTATCAATGCACGAAGAGAAACTATGCACGTACCTAGCCTCAACCATAATTTGCCCACTCTCCCTTATGTCAACTAATCTATTGAAGTTGCGAAGGAGAGTTACATGCGCATTGCACCCTGCATGTAAAGATGGTAGTAGTTGCCACTTGTACAAACAAAGTTGGGCCGTCTGAGCATGCAAATTTTCAATTTCGTTCAGCTTCCCATCATAAATAGCAAGAAATATTTCATTCATTTTCACATCAATGTCTCCGAGTTCTAGACCTGAAACAGCTGCCGGAGATGCGCATAGATTCCTTAACTTTTCCCAATCCCTATTTTTCCATGCGCATTCCATTTTAAGCTTGCTAAAGCAACTATCTTCGGCCAAATCTGACAAGACAGCCCACTGGCAGGTCTCTCTCTGAAGAGAGATCCATCTATCTTCAATAAGAGTCATTTCGGTATCCGACGGAGGTGTACTATTGAGATCCTTGTGATCATTTTCGCACTGATCAATTAATACATCGAATGTTTGGAGAGCTTCATGAAGCTTGCCATACATGTCAACGCTGGCAGCGTAGGCTAGGCCTGGATAAATACAAGCCTCTGCCTTCAAAGACATCCATGTGTCCTCCTCACCTAGCTCCAAATAACACCTACGGACTGCCGATGACAGTGCCTCTTTGTAGTTATCCAATGGACCGGACTGAACTTTGTTCAGGGCGATGGACTGTTGCTCCAGCATACTGAAATAGACAGTAAGCAATTTAAAGCGAGATGAACAAAAAGAAAAATAATATTTATTGAAAGACTCACCTTCTAACTTCATGCCAACAGTTGTAATTTCGCGCTAATGTAATCAGCAAATCAATGTGAATCATTGGTAAGGGTGACAATGACGAGATTGCCTGAAGAAAAGATTTGACAGCATTTGTTGCTTTTGCTCGAACATGAGATGATTTGGGCAAATTTAAAAACTGTGCATGATATCGGCGATTGAGCAAAATTTCAAAGTCCCTCATCAATTCTAATCTTTCTGTATTATTTGGTAACCTAGACCACACTGTCTGCAGCAATGTCGAAAAGAGGTCCTGACAAAGGCCTTGATTGCAGCTCGCTAGGGTTTGTATAGCTGTCAAAAAATGTGCAAGTCCGAATGGAGAATGCTCGCCCTCTGTCCTAATGAGATTAACAAAGTCTAAGTACTTTGCATCAAATTTGACGCTGCAATTGCTTGACACTATTTCAAGTGGAACAACAGAAAATGGCTGAGATATTGCACTCTTTGCCATGGTCCCAGAATAGTCACATGTGTCTAAGAGTGCGTCGACAAAAACGAAAGACCACATGTGAGCTCCAATTCCTTCTAAGTCGCTTCTTAGTAAAGCGTGTAACACATCGCTAGGGGCTTGTGTATGAATATTTTCCTTCTTTAAGTTTCTTGACACAAATGCTTTGCAAAAATTACGTCGAAGGAACGAATTCGTACTCATCGAAGAGCTCGCAGAGATCCGATTTATGATTTCCTCTAAAGTTGTCAAGGAGTTCTCACAATCTTCTTGGCCTGAGACAAAAACTGAGGCTGACACTACAGACTGCTGATATTTCATGACAATCGCTGAGACCAAATATTGTAAGGGCTGAGAGTCAAGTTCTGAAAGTCCTCTTGATTCCAACAACGCCAATTTTGTCATGAAGTAAATCATCTCTTTTTTTGTCAGTGGGGTTTGTTTGCCCTCTGCAGATATCCACGTCCCAACAAGAGCGGATACTATCAATAGAGTTCTGACATCTGTGCTCGATTCTAAGATGTCACTCAAAATAGTAAGTAACTTACGCCTATTTTCAGAAAAATAGAATGGAACATCACTAGCCCCGAGAAAACGAACGCAGTAAATGAGGCAGTCCACATCAGCCTTGACTTCTGAAGCTTTTGATTTACTTTGGGAAATAGGCGGTTGATATTTGGATGTCTTCATTGAATATGACGGCTTGGATTTTATGCAAGCGGTTTCAAATAGTGCTTCAAGAGGCGAGGCTGCTGTGATGTTTGACTTCGATGCATTTCGACTTTTCGATGACGAGGATGACAAATTCTTTGAAACTTTCATTGACACAATGATCAGAGTGCTCGTAAAGGAATTCAATATCTGAGGGTTGATGGGCAAAATCTTTTCCACTATCTGCAACACATATAGAAGCGTGTCGTAATCATTCTCTTCACTTCGATCATGATTGACAGTCGACAATAATAAATCTTCCAAAAGCACTCTACAAAGTCCATGAAGTTTGGTTGTTCCGTTCGTAGAATAAAGCAAAATCAAAAATTCCTTCAGCGTGTTTTTTAATTCGCAGTCCGTGTCATTGCTACTTCTTTGAAAACAAACTTTGAATATGCGCCCAACATTTTCAAAATTATTTTCCAAGAATCGGTTATGAGGAGTCTCATGAATTATATGTGTGAAGATTTCGAGACAAGAGGACAAAAGAATGTTGGAAACGAGTGCTGGGTCGTCAGGTTTCTTTTGGGGCGAGTTTGCTGCGATCTTGGTATCAGATTTTTTTTGTTTTTCAACGTCAGACGAAGTGGCATGTTCAACACTTCTTTTCCCTTCGTTCACACACATCGTGATGACCTTCTCGAAGTACTCTATTCTTATTTCGAATGTCGCCCAGTGTCTAATTACTTGTTGGAAAAGGATCGTGGCCTTCTTCTCAAGTTTTTCTTGGGATTTTTCTGCCACTCCAACAAGCAACACTAACCGAACAAGGTAGTTGACAATTGTGTTTATTTCGCTTTGATCAAGAATGTAGCGAGGACTTTCCTGCTCAAAGCAATTGACAGGAAACATCAAAGTATTACCGCCATCTTGAAGTTTTAATTTCTTCAGTGGAGAAGCACACGGAGACATCAATCCTTTGAACAAAAAGCTACTTTCGGATGAGGTATTGGAAACCTCCTCGTCTAGGATGAGCTGGGTAGGATTTCCATCAAAATCGGACATTTCATTATTCCAGTCAAGCGCGAGCTCAATGAGAGTAAGCGACAGTTCCCTATTTTCGACAGAAGAGTTCATGGGAAGCCCCAACTTGTTTATTGACGACACCAAGTGTGGCATAAATTTGTTCTTGTATCTGGAAAATGTTTTCCTATGTCGCACAATTGTGCCAAATATATGACTGAGTTGTGGCACTGAGTTCCCTTCTTCAAAAAGAATCTTGATAGTCTCTTTCATTGCATTGGAATAATCATCAGAAGATAATTTACTCGACAAAGCTGGAATCAATATATCCAGAGCAGTCTTGACAACATCGTGTGTTTCTTGCTGGTGTGATCGAAGCAGAGATAAATAAACTTGAAGGGTAATCTTTGGCGGCGAGTCGAACATGACAATAAATTTGGAGATAGTGATGTAAGCCCATTGCTTTGCCTTGGCGTCTTCGCTTTTGAGAAGATTCCAAGCAAACTTAATCACTGACTTTTGATGCTGACCCAAATCTTTTCCCATGAAATCAAGTAAAAGACTGCATAATTTCAACAGCTCAATGCTTAGCCGGCTGCCATAGGTTCGATCTTTTGACCCATTCACAAGAACTTCGGCAACAAATTGGCTCGTCAAGTCTGTATTAAGAACTCGTTCATTAGATTCTACAGCTCTCTCCACCTTATCTTTCGCATGCGACAAATGTAAGAACTCGTCGGATGTTCCGTTTTTCTCATCCGCATCTTCCATGGTTGCATCACCTGCTGTGCCTGTATTCGTTTCTCCCTTGATGTAGTCTTTCATAAAAACAGGGGTGGAATTTGGCACTGTTTCGCTCATATTCTGAAAATCTTCCTTTAGCATCGGAAGAACCAAAAGCTGAATCGACAATACTTTTAGTTCTTCGATACCTTCACTGGCAATGACTGGAAAAAAACGAAGCATTACTCTTCTCTTCTGTTCAAGAGATATGCCACTGCAAACGGTCTGTCTCAAATATTCTCGAACAAAAGAAAAGTCAGCCGATGTAGGTTGAAGAAAAATGCGCAACAAGTCGAACAAGACATCTACATCGTGTGGAGCTGTTTTCGAGTAGTTGACCAAAAACTTCGCTAGATATTGCGATTCTCCGTTATATCGAGGAGATATGGCGTCCTCGTGAAGTAAGCGAAAGTGGCGCCCTTTAGAACGCCACAGCCACCGAAAGGCCCGGACTACATCGTGATGCTGAGTAATGTATGTATCATCATTACTCATGAGCGTCTCGATGAGTGAGAATCCTTGGTATTGAAGTTCCAACGAATCGAGAGTCATTGATCGTGGTGATTGATTTTCATCTTCAGCATCCGGTGCATCAGCTAGAGAGCCAAACTTGCTCTTAAATTCAGCTTGGGCACTATTGATGTCCTTTTGAAGATTGACGATTGAGGCCCGTATCTTGGATAACTTTTCTTGAGCATTATTAATCAGCCGTTGTTTTTGCGCTGGGTCTGTGCCACTCGTATCATTCATTCGCTTTCGCAAACTCTCTTCTGTTCTTGTTTCATCTCGTTTGATAGCCAAAAGCTTATCCTGCTTCGTCTTCATCTCCTGCTGCATTGCAGTTTTCTTACTGGAAAGGTCAATATTGATGCCATGCATGCTCAGAGTGTCTACAGCCGTGCGAGGTGAGTTTCCGGGTTGTGAGCGTGATGAAGAGCTACCTTTTTCTGATCGGATGATCGCCAGGGGTCTTTCGAAGCATACATTCAGAAGCATATTAGAGCACTCAATACTGCTCAACTGCTTCCTCAAATCTTTTGATTCCTCCCTCTTCACAATGTCGTGCAACAGCTCACTATAGATTGGATTCTTAAATCTGTGGTCGTTGATGAAAAACATGGCAACGGCCCGGCCATGTTTGTTCAAGTACTTTGAAAGTGGCACTCTGAAGGGAGACTCGGAGAAGTAAACACTGTATCTAAACAAGACAGCTTCCAACTTTAGTGTGGTCTTAATCATAGGCTCTACGAAATGAGACGATTCATCTGGTAGCAATTGAAATAAATTGATTATTTCAGCTGCAACGAGAGGCTCTTCTCCAGGTTTCCAGATGTTTTGACTCGTTATTTTCTCTGGATCAGCCCACTTCTGTAAGTGCTCCAAAAGTTTTTCTCCAAGTGTTTTGCTAAACCAAGTGGAGAGCAAGGACAATAGCCGCGAAAGCCCTCGCAAAAGTGGAACAGTAAGCTTCGTGTATTCACGCAAATTGAGCAACACTGGTTTGATACACATTTGTAATAAATTTTTGGGCAACCGATGTGTGCTTTGCGTCTCCCCTTCCTTGCTTTTAGCGCTCAACGAAAGAATTTCTTTTAACGCGTTGTAAGCTGCATCTACAGCTGCTTCTGGCAGCGATGTAAGAGAGCGGAACAAAAGGCTCACAATGTGAGGTAAAATATTCCCTATTAGTGACAAAGGTTGTGTGAGAAAGCGTGAAAATGCATAGCCATCACGTTCTTTGAAAAAACTTACCAATGGAGCTCGAAGATTCAGCCTCCAAAAATGCGTCGCTATGTTTCTTTAACACTTCATGGAAGAGATGAAGAGATGAAACACGGAGCTGGACTCCAATTGGCAATTCGGCTTCAACTCGGAATCGATATCCGTTACTATATACTAGGTCAAAGGCCTCATGCAGGAAAATACCAGTCGCGTGCGTCAAAGTAGAAAACTTGCTTATCATACAAGCATTCCGTACGATTCGAGGACTGTAACCATCCTTGTTAATTATAACTGAATTCGAGATAGATTCCGATGTCATCTCTCCATCAGCCACTGACATCATTTTCAATGACTCCGAAAGAAAAACAAGGACATGATTGTCAGTTAGTGGAACAGTCTCAGGGGCGTGCTTTATTATGTAAGCAAAAGTCTCAATGATTGCAATCTGATCAAGCAACTGTAGATTCCGAAGAGATTTTGAAAATATGTTGCGTTTGATGATAGATCCATGTGCAGATATGAGTGACTGCATATTACACGAATTAGACTCCTGCCTATCGTATAAGAATTCTAGTCCGTTCCTTGCCGCAAACCTCACAACAGCCTTACTCGACACTAACTCCGTTAAAAGTAGTGATGGAACAGCATCTGAATGAGGAGTCAATTCTGCTCTCGCGGGAGACAAAGGTGTATCCGGAGTAGACGAGTCACTGCATCCCGCTGGTAACGCAAATTCATGTTTAATTTTGAGCGTAGTGGCATATTTTGGTCGATTGACGTAGAGTAATGCCAGCAACTGAAAGTAGAAGACTAGCGCTTCCTTTTGACCCAAAGAGGCTTCACTAGGACAATCTTTCAAACAGAAAATTGCAACAAGGATGAGCTCCACTTCAAATTTTTGACACCAAGCTTGTTCCATCAAATTCAGTACAAGGCAAACACCCCTGAATAGTCCACTACGAGATTCCCATCCACATGTCATACAGGTCTGACAGAAATTGTAAAGCAAATTTTCCACGCACTGCTTGCCCATGGCTAGACTTTGGTCCTGAACGCCATCTGCATCCATTGTGCTACTGTTTTTCGACGGACTTCCAGCAATTTCTTCACGCTGCAATAATCCAACCAGGCTCCTAATAACTTCCAGAGCTTTGTTCTCAAGTCTCATTTGTCCTGACGAAAGAACTTCGGGGAGCACCTCATTCATGATAAAATAGTTCACACCTGTCTTTAATACACCTGTAAACACAAAGCGACCAAAAGGAACAAGTGGATGTAACTTTCCATTTTGTACTACGGAAACTCTTTCATTTCCAATCTCTTTGCTGTTTCCGTCGTTATCGGTGCTTGATAAATCACCCAAATCATCCTCGCGACGGACACAGTCGGAATGACTCACAATAGCAAACATAAAATGCTGCATTATGCCTTCAAGCAAGATTGACGCATCTGCCTGTAGGCCTTCGATGATAGACGAATACAAAAGTGCCCGTATTATGCATTTCACCACTGCATCACTCTGAAAAACAGAAGAGGGAAAGTTTGCAAACATACCATTTCCATCATCCTCTTTCACCCCGGTGCTTATTTCTTGCCTCCTAAAAAGTATACCATCCCCAGTATTGGCATTTTCTTCTAGATTAAACACCATTGAAGTTGCAATTCGTACCATTACAAAAGCTGCATTGGCCTGTTCAGCAACAGTCCCATACAGCACGCCTTCCTTGAACACTGACAGATACTCAGTCTTCAGATAATTTTCTGTACATAATAATGATTGGATATGATCGAGCTCAACTTTTTGTTTCCTGTTCACGAGATTGTCTTGAGGAATTTCAGAAACTTTCATTAAAACATCCATGGCACATTTTAATGGAACTTCCACTGAGAAACTATCTTCCACGGAGCTGCTACTATTGGTTAAAGAATTCAATTTGCATTCGACAATTGGACATCCGTTCATAGATTCTTCCTGTTCAGATATTACCATAGGGGACTGGAGAAACGCCCTATTTTTTCCTCCAAGCTTTCCAAGAAGACGCAACGTTAGAAGTCCATATTGATAAGGGGCAGGTTGCAAGTGCGTTGATAATGTGGCCATCAACTCAGCAAATAGGCATTCATTTCGGGACAAGATTGGAAACAAGAAATCTGAGTTTAGATTATCAACCCAAAATTCCAGTGTGCGCAACCTTCGTACAGGAAAAAGCATAAGAATGTGAGAGGAATGCAATTTGTGCAAGGTCCTAATATCATAATAACGTACCCTAGATTAATCAGATCGCCATCGCCCGTTTGAAGGGCTGGTACAATGACCCGTAGCAACAATGAGAGATGCGGAAGTAAAGACGACAGCCTTGCTGGAATTGTGAGGCACAACTCTATAATCACTTTCTTTAAAACGTCTTGATTTGTGTTGCAATACACTCGATACAACCCATTTAATAACGTTGGTAAAAGGGGCAAGATTTCTTTGTACGATTCTTCAAATTTACCTCCAGCAATTGCACGAAAGAGCTGTCGTAAAATGGTAAAATGATTTCCTGGCCAGTACTTTACATCGCTTCCCATAGCTCTGCGTAGGCAGACATCAATGAGCGGCTGTATGTAAGGTCGGAGTACTTTCTCATTCTTCGGATATGAAGATAACGAAGAAATAATGAGGCTGAACAATTTCATTTTGACACTAGCTATCTGAAGCTTCTGTTCGTCATCGCTCTCAGCAATGCCAATATCCAAAGCAGCTGCGTCCGTCATCAGCACTTTGAGGAGGCACGATGTGAAGTCAACCGTGACATTCATTCCATTTAAAAGAAACGTCTGCGCAACTAAAAGAACATCATTATCAGCGACTATTTTGTCAACGAGGAGCTTCATTTGGGGACCGACAATTCTATGGAAATTAAAGGAATCCAGCACCGAGAGGGAGGACGCAAAGCTTTCCAATGCATCTTTATATTCCTTCATCGATTCAACTAACAAGTCGGATTCTGTAACCCCCCCCATCTTGAAAACCTTCAACACTTCTAGCGTCCAAACAAAGTATTTTTCAATCAACGAACGTTCAGATCCATTGATACCTTGGATAGCAAGTTCTTCATACCACAGTCGCTGACCACTCGCAGTGGTGTTACTCGATGATGGCTTGGACTTTGCATTTTTTTCTTTCTCTGCCATGGACTTCTCGCGCTGAGTTCCATAATTATTAATGCACCAAATCAAAGTCTTGACGCCTGCTAGAAGAGGCTTAACGAGCTCACGGATGTTCTGCATTGTACCTATTCCATCTGTAGGTTGCGAATCATACATGAATTCACTAATAGCCTTTTCGCCCAATACCTGATCTTCATGCCCAAACTTGGTCACCCTCGTCAACTCTTTACTCCTCTCTTCAGCTAACTCCACATTGACAATTCCATGATCTACAAGCTCTCCCAGCTTCCATACCAAAGTTTCCAAAACCCGAAACAAAATATCCCTTCCAAGCGAAGCCTTTTCTTCTTTATTGTGATAAACAGGATCTACCATATTTAACAACAACCTGACACTAGCAGTTTGCACCACCAATGGCAAATTCATGCTTGCATCATGTAAAACCCTCGAATACAAATGAACCACGCGGGAAACTTGCGCCATACTCAACCTTGACCGAACATGAAGCAATAAATCTGCTAGTGCGCTATATGCTGCAGCTCTCAAATGTGCATGTTCACTCTGACGGTGTTTACCAATCAGTAATCGTTCATCCAGAAGCGCATCCACGTGACGAAAGAATCCTTTGCGAAAGCTTGTAGCGAAAATGTGTCGTAGACCAAGTAACAGGTCTTTCCGAATTGTGAGTGCTTCGCGGGGACACATGTTGAAGAGATTCAGGACGTTGGATGCAAGTCTATCTTCGTAAGGCTTGATATGTTCACCGTATGGACGAAGAAGAAGTGTGATGAAGGAGAGGGTTTTGACTTGGGCCGAGAGGAGATCTCTTGCTCGTTTGCGGAAGAGGATCTTGAGTTGTGGCTTTTCGTTATCATTATCATGTTCTTTCACTTTCACGTCGTCTTGTTCCATTGGAGAAGGAGCAGGTGCATCTATCGATGCGTCACCAGGAGTGAGAGCGGAGGATTGAGACGATTCACTTTTTTTCGGAGAAGACGTTGGTTCAGGAGCAAGAAGAGCAGCAGCATGTGGAGGTGGCCTCTGAGCCAGAGCGTCCATCATAAGCGGCAGCAGTTGCATCAGGAATGTCTTTATGAATTTCGGGTAGAGTTGAAAGAGTAACATGACAGTAAGAGGACATTCTGTAAGTACCCGAAAGGAAGCAGTGGATTTGACTAGAAACTTTGCCTGATGATGATTCAAATCCGTCTCAACAACAGGAGGAACAGCATTACTAGTACCTGCTTCTCCGCCAGTGGCGGGCGTGGATAAATTGGCAAAGTTCTTTTGAACATTACCGGGCAAGGCTTTGTACGATATATGTACAAAATCAAGAAAGGGTCTGACATGCTTTTCCATCATGGGCCTGAAACTTTTATGAAGTTCGAATACAATCTTGGCTGCCAAGAGTCCGTTATCCTCATAGTCCTTGTGCAGCACGTCCATGGCGAGGTCTAATAATGTTCCAGCATAAGGACGAAGTATCTCATTTTGTGGTAGACGAGTACATATTTCTAGAACAGCGTGTCGAATGCGGTGTTCTGGTCTTTCCGCAGCGGTTGTGGCTGCAGCTGCAGCATGATGGGAAGGGACATCCATGGAAGGAGGAGCACATGGAATGGTCTTGAGAATGGATGCAAAGACTGGCAAAAGAATCGATAACATGGTTGGATATTCTGTTGAATGGACAAGTTCAAAATTATCCCTTAGTTCTGCGATCGCATCGCAAGCGGCAGGCAGAGTGCTTTCGGATGCTATGTTGGTGATAATTCTATTCCTCAGTGCTTCCCAATTGATATCTGGTCGATCCAAAGATGATGATGAGGATCTAGACGGAGTACGTTTCATTGGAGCTGGCATAATATCTGAGTCGTTGTTGTTGGATGTTGATCCAGAGGTGGAATCATCTCCGTGCTTCCTCTTTTGACCAGCAATAGGACGAGACACCACGGAAGACATTTTCTCCATGCTACTCATTTTTTGGTTGAAAGGACACGGGCTGCTAGTGTACTACCAACAACAATAACAACAATAACTTTCCTTTTGTTGCTAATGCTGTGAATTACCCTTTTAGCTCTCGAGAGATGAAACACACTTGAACGAGGATTAGAACAGACCTATTTTCTATTCAATGTTCAGAATGTTCAATGTATGAGATTGTTGGAAGTTGGACGCGATGGTTGATTGATGATTGATGTTTTGGTGCTTGTCGCTTGTTGTGGAAAATAGAAAATAGGAGAGTGAGATAAGGAGTGAATGTCAAATATGATATTTACATCCATAGGTTATGATATTTTAATTTCATAAAACACGCGACGGAGATTTTTACCACGCGCCATTCTCATTCAGCTTTTGTTGTTGTTCGATCTTTGATTTCATTTCCAATTATTTTCGTACATCTTCACGATCTACTCGCTATGATACCTACCTGATATTTACAACATGAGCCGCAGGTCAAGACTCAAGACCTTCACAAGTAAGGAAGGTACTCTATGGAAGTCATGGCAAGCATTACTTCGCGCATAGAGATCTTATCGTAGGTATGCTTGCTACAAAGAAAGATGAGGAGCATTGCAACAACCATCACAATAACAACACAAAATAGAAAGAGAAAAGACAGAGCCTCGCTCTCCCAGTCCACCGTCGTCTTCAAATGTACAAATAACGGTAGTCTACAAAGTGCAAACTGACATTATTAGGCTGTTATCACAAACACCAAAAAATAAATATCTAAAATCATCACTTCGTTTCTACCACACTTCAAACTTCACAACCAATCCTCTCATGCCATCATCCTTCATGACGACACAAGAGAACCAACAGGATCCTCTCATAATATCATCAACTTCACCTTCCGATCAAGAAACACCGAACAACACAACAATGGCTGGACTACCAATTACAGAAGGAAAGAAAAACCAACTAGTCGTAGCGTTCATCGCTTTCACTGCTATCCTCGGCTATCTCGCTGCGACCCAGCCCTCTGGAGCTGGGTGGAGATTTTTCTCATGGCATCCATTTCTCATGATTACCGGTTTCATTGGAATGATGGGATCGTCCGCCATAATCAAGAAACGTGGAGGATATGCCAATACCAAGATGCACGGTATTCTCTCTTCCACTGGACTAATGATGGCATTTGGAGGTTTATACGTGATCTACAGAAATAAGGAAAGCATGGGAAAAGATCACATTACAACCCTTCATGCTCTTGCTGGTATAATCACTATTTCAGCAGCTGTCGGACCAGCCGTTGTAGGAGGAGTCTTTCTTCATCCCGACTTTGGAATAGACAAGACCAATCCAATGTTTCGGTGAGTTTTTACGATGGTGCTATGTTGTAGTACCACAGTTACACCACGCAGTTCATGATCACATGATGTTACAGAAATTTTATGGATTAAACATATACTGTCTCATTCTTTAAATATCTCATCCTCTTTTTAAAAATTTATAGCAAGGCGCACAAGTGGTTCGGGAGAATTGTTATCCTCTGTGCTTGGATTACTTGCATTTTTGGTTTAATGCAGTTAACTTCGGATATCAAAATATTGGCAGCATTTGCAGTGCCCTTGGTTGCAATGGTACCCATGACTCTGGTGTAATGCAGATGCCTTCAAGTTCAATAATGACTATAGTTTAGATATGCATACTATGAACACTTGAATATAATTTGTGTGCACCAAAGTTAAGAGTTTACCCCAACATTCATATTATAGTTCTAGCTACTGTTTGACAACGATGCGGTCCTCCTGTGCAATGGAAAACCATTGTACCATTACAATGGCATTCTCAAACATCGGTGTGCCACAAATCACAACCAAAGCATCGTCGGATGGTGGATACATTGACATCATTTCAGTTCTGATATCTAGAGGCTACACGAATCCTACACCTGCAGTCCAGTCCAGTGCGGTTTATCCAGTCTGACAAAGAAGTGAAAATGGTTTGGACGCTATCTAGTACCTGCATATTGGCCAAGTCGTGTTCCCCTTCTACTGCATAGATGAGGTTTAGGCCATGAAGGGGAACTGTGGATCCATTCTTTCTCACGTGGTCAGAATAAGCTCGAATGATCGGAATTATTGGAGCGATATCAGTGCCACCTGCTAATAATCCAAGTCTCTTAGTCTTATCACGAAAGAGAATGAAATTGTCTTGCAACTGAAGTCGAAGCCCTCCCATTGCACACAACATGTATATGACGCTACCGGGTCGGATGCAGTTGAAGAGTTTTGTGATGAGACCACCTTTCTCGTCGACTCTACATAAAATTTCAATGACACCTTCGTCGTCTGGTCTTATAATGGGGCTAAAATCTGCAGTAGCAATGAATTGTCAAGACAGTAAATTTGAGTGGTTTGAGATTTGGAGTTCAGTTAAAAATATGTCGTCACTTTCACTTGTCACTTCCATCCTTGTAATGTTTCACCGTCGCATTCACCTCGTACACCCACAAATAGCCCTGAATGTTGTAGAGCATCACATAAATATAGATTGAAGCGGACCTCAATAGTATACTTACCGTATTTCTCATCGGTATTTTTCAGCTCTCTCAATACAACAGGTATCCAATTGGACTCTGTATCGTCAATTTTTGCCTGAGGAAACTGGATATTTCAAAGTTGTGGCCCTCTCTGCATCAATTGATTGGGATAGCCGTGTCGATAGGATCTGACTAGTTAACTAATATTGATCAACAATGGTACAGGACGAGACTAAACGACTTACCTCCTGCTATACTTCGAAATACACAGCACTCAAGCAAACTCTTGCCGGCTAGTCGATTATTCCCATGCACGCCCGCCAGTCACTTCTCCCGCAGCATATAACCCCCGAATGTGTTTATGCCCACCAAAGTGCTCTTCCAATTTTTCTCGTACCTCACCTGCTGCGTTGATACTGATACCACCCATTGTATAATGAACTGTGCAGATAGTATACTATATGTTAGTTATACAAGTACAATGCACAGAAACTAAATCAGTGTATGCCGACCAGAAATATTTCAAATCAATCACTCCAAGGAGTAACTCGAGCTACAATCGAGTCTTTCGATAAGGGTAACAAATCTGCTGGAACCATATTCTTATTTGTCAAAGGGCAGTTCCCAGGATTCTTTGCATTGGCATAGGCTTGCAGCATTATTCTCGGGTTATCCTCATCACAGCCAATCAGAGAAGCAATCTCCGATACATCAGCACATGATTCAAACAAGCTCATCTTAACTTTGTAGAATTGAAGTGCTGGGCGCCCAAGCATCAGAAGGTGCTCTATGCATTCTTTTAGTTGAGTGCCCGCCAAGGTGACAGACAACATCAAGAGGAATTTAAAATTTATCTTGTAACCAATGCACGGCTGGTGCACTATAAATAGATAGTGCTCTGACAAGACTAGGATGCATGATACCACCATTTACACTGCGATGGGTATCCATTTCAAACAATCTTTCTTCATCAGGTATACCAAGCATACTCTGAGCCTTTGCCCCCCACCCAATTATTCCCGATGTTACTTGTTCTGAATTGCCTACCATCTTTCTCCAAAATTGTCACTTTTGCTCTTGCATCAGCAGCTTTAATTGCTGCACTCTGCCAATCTAGATCCAACAACAATAACTTGAGCAGCTTCGTGCTTCTCGAGTCTTTTCTCTCTTCTACTCCTGGCACAGAGAGGCGAATCATGCGAGGTCCTTTAAACAAAAAAAACTTTTAAGTAGCGGATGTCTGAAGCTAGTGCGGAAAGGTTCCAGCATTTTACGTGCTACAAAATGGGTCTTCAAATGAGATTGCTGACTATAAATGTTGAAATATCAGTTACCTGTGAATACATAAATAGCGCCATTTCTCCAAAGA
>Ga0306864_1000399_pt1 | contig 20533 bp, 13 predicted proteins | sample AntRauTorckE5430_FD_190448 | JGI IMG/M metagenome (GOLD analysis project Ga0306864, IMG submission 190448) | Saline lake microbial communities from Rauer Islands, Antarctica - Metagenome Torckler E5 #430 (v2) (version 2) | ecosystem: Environmental > Aquatic > Non-marine Saline and Alkaline >...
CTCATATTCTTCCCGATATTTGGCCGCCCTCTCCCCGTTTCACCCTCCACAACCTCTTTCATGAGCATGAGCATTGCAATTGTCATTACTTTTTTCATGGGTCATGGTGGCAAGATCATTGTCCAAATCCTCCACCTTTCTCTTCTTCCTTGGAGTCTGTCCCGATGAAGCATCACGAACACCAACGGCCCCGCCCTTCTTCCCTTTTATCATCAAAGCAAACAGAAAGCAATTTCTCAAGATACCATACCTGTAAATCCACCTCTACCTACGTAGCCATCTCCCAAGAGAAAAGGTATTCAGCACATAAAGACAATATCCTTTCGTCTCCTTATGCTCCAATAGTTTCTGATACATATCATGCCACTGCTATGCGAACCCAATCCCCACAAGTTTTTCATAACGATCCGCCTCGAGTTCCTTGGATCTGAACAAAGTCCTCTGTTTCGAGACCCAATTCCCAAACGATCCATTACTGGTTGGGACATTACAATGTCCATTCTTTTGTTTATACTCCACAAGCTCCACGAAGAGTATATTCCATGTTTCATGTTTGGATTTCGTAAATGAAAATGCGAAACCAATCCCCACAAGTTTTTCATAACGATCCGCCTTGAGTTTCTTGGATCTGAACAAAGACCTCTGTGTCGAGATCCAGTACCCAAACGATCCATGCGTGGTTGGGCCAGTTGGGACATTGCAATGTCCATTCTTTTGTTTATACTTCACAAGCTCTATGAAGCATTTATTCCATTGTTCACGTTCGGATTTCGTCTCAAATCTCGCATTCTCAAATGTGAACCCAATCCCCACAAGTTTTTCATAACGATCCGCCTTTAGTTTCTTGGATCTGAAGAAAGTCCTCTGGCTTGTGACCCAATTCCCTAACGATCCATTCTTGGTTGGGACATTACAATGTCCATTATTTTCTTTATACTTCACAAGCTCCATGAAGCGTTTATTCCATTTTTCATGCTCGCATTTTTTCCTTGGCGTTCATGGTATGCATATCAGTTCCATCATCCATATTTGCTTCATGATGCATGAAATCAGAAACATCAATCCCAGCGGGTACATCAAGATGAGAATCGCTTGCTTTTCTTTCCTTCTTCCGTTTCTTCTTTTCGTTCTGCTTTGCATCTTTCTTCGCCATCTCATCCTCGGCTTGGCGTGTTTCTCTCTTGCGTTTGCTCTTCGATGCCTTTTCGTGCTTGGACAAGCAGGTGGAATCTTCACTGACTTGTTTCCTCTTTCTATTGATTATATTAGAATGATTCAATCGGGCTTTCATCTTCGTTGAAGAACTCTCTTCTTTTTGCATTGTGGCATTTGCATTTACCTGATGGTTATTTACTGCAACAATTCCACCACCATCAGCCTCTCTCTTACCTCCCATAGTAATATTGTCCATATCATGCCTATTGCTCGATACTGCGCATTTCGTTTTTTTACCGCAGCTTTCTTGAGACTCCTCACTGCTGTCTTTCGACTTATCACTACTTTCTTTCAACGAGTTTGTTGCACTCATTTCTATTTCTGCGACATTTGCTTCCAATACCCCAATTGTTTCTAGAATTTTTAGTAACTAATTTGGATGAGGATGTTAGTTTGTGACAGCTATATCTGCTCTAGCTAGTGAGATGTTGATTGTGGATAATTTCAAGATGATCGGATAAAGTATCACCGGCAAACAATAAAAGTGCGTATGTACTCACAATTCGATCAAATTTCGCATCTTGTCTCAAGGAACGATGTGTAGGAATGCCTGCTCTACAATTGGGACACTCGTGCTTGCATTTGCTCAAGCTAAGCTTGATGCAGACTTTACAAAATCGATGACCGCATTGTGGATTCACATTCGTATCTGTGCAAGTATCAAGACAGATCGCACATTTAAACTCATCTGAGACCAGATCGCGAAGAATCTGGAGAGGATCCTGTTGAGGAGAATGTGACGCGTCAACTTTTGTTTTCATCGTTATCTGTTTTCAGTTGTGTGTATCTAATTCTGCTGTTATTAGTTATTAGTTATTAGTTATTAGTTATCTGCGAGCTGCGAGCTGCGAGCTGCGAGCTGCGAGCTTGCTATTTACAAGCTACCAGCTGCTAGAAATTACAAATGAAAATGGAAGAAGTTTCGCCGGCCTTCCTCAATAAAATGGAGCTCCAAACCTGAGATAGTAAATAGTGCTAGCTAGACCACTGTGCAAATATTGGCAACTATCAATCGCCTACGAATGCGCAATACGCCGAGACAACGAACTACGATACCCACGTCCCACGTCCCACGTACAAACTACACGACACGAAACAACATAAAAGATAAGGGACCATCATTGTGTTTGCCCAACCTCTTCGTTCTCGCTTTTAAGCTTCTCCTCCAAGGACCAAATGCAGAATCCTCGTCGTTCTTGTTGTAGCAAAAAGTGAAGAGTCAAAGGATAGGTCACCGTCTACTCTAGCTAGTGGCTATCGGCGTATCCTCAACACACGGAAGGAATCAAAACTAATCCGAAAAAGGTTCAAGCAATCCTTGACATTCAGCGTCCTGCCACCAAGTCGGAAGTTCACCATTTTTGCCGGCATGTTACAATACTATCGTGATATCCGACGTAGACGAAGTGAGATGCTCTTGCCATTGATTGTCGTGTGGACCGATAAATGCGAATCTGCTCTCATTGAAATGTGAAGACTTATCGCACAAGAGACATCCTCCTTGCCTACCTAGATTTTAATAAGAAGTTCACAAGTCGTACAGATGCAAGTGACTTCCAATTAGGTGCAATCATCATGCAAGAGGGCAAACCCTTGTATTAGAGTTGTAAGCTAACAAAGGCTTTAATAAAGTACTCTACTACATAGAAAGACCACTTAAGTATTGTAGACATTCTCAAAGGATTTAAGAATGCCGGTGATCATGATTATTAAAACTGAACCTTAAAATCAACTGAGATACGCTGTCAACGGACACAACGCTGGAGGAACCTAATTCAAGAGTCTGACATGAATCTAACATTTATTCATGGCCACGCTAATATTGTATTCAGGTTACCCATAGAGGACCACGTCACACCAGTCTCAAGGGACATGGCTTAAGCTGAGCTTCACACGCCTCTACATGATTTCGATCTGCATGTCCCTGACATGGCAGACGCCTTTGCCAGAAGCTTGAACTCAATACACAGAATGGATTCAATGGTAGAACCGCTCTGTCAGATCCTGAATCCCATTGAGAATACAAGGAAGTGGAAGGCATTTATCGTGTAGGAGACTTTGTAGGTCATAATGTGAGGAAGTTCATGACAAAGGTAGACAAAATATGTTCGCAAATTGCAGATTATTCAGCCTGTAGCAGCTAGCTAATTGCGTTCTAAAAGCTAAATTAGGCATCTAGGCCATAGGAAGGCCCAGTTATTTACAAGAATGTCGCATAATTATTTCGCTGATTTTTCGACGATAAAGATAAACGCCAAACAGCAGCGTTGGGCGTTGGACCGAATGAATAGCGTTGGACCGAATGAATAATCTGGCTGAGAAAGTAAAACTAGACATAACTGTGGATTCTACTGAGGATACTACTATTAGGCTGTAGTATGCAATCGTCCTCGACGAGACGCCCATCCCGACTAAGCGATCGAATAAAGAAAGCTAAGAATGCTTCATCACTATTCAGAACACCAACATCTAATTCAACAACTGCATCGTTAACTATGGGAAAGATCATTAGAAAAGAAATAGTGGATCCTTCGATTAGAGCGACAGCTAGCAGATCATTTTCTGTTTCGCATTTGCAACGACAAGCTTTCTTAAAAGAGCAGGTCAAGAAGAAGACGAAGCCCCACCTGGCACAACCGAGTTCATTGGCTAATCATCCTTCGACTGTCAAACTTGTGGAGTCGCCTGTAACCAAGTCACAAAAAGTGAGCTCGCAATCTTCCATTCATGAAAAAAACCAGGCTACTTCTAGGAGAATGCAGTACTTACAGTCATTGAGGAATAAGACAAATTCAAAGAAGAATACTCATGGAATATGGACAGCAAACGTTCATAGTATTATTTCAGATCCCTGTGACAACTACAATGATTCGCAAACTGTTGTCGATAAAAAAGAAAGGCAAGAAAGTGCAATTAATGAGGAATCAAGAAAACCTGTTTCTATGAGAAGGACAAAGTCAATTAGTTTCGCAGAAGAAAGAGAACCAGCGAATAGGCCAGATGAAAAATCATTCCATTACGAGGAGGGCTCCTTTCGCCGAGACAAGGCAGAGGATGACCTGAGTGCAAATCCTAGATCACAATACGAAGTCTCTCTCGGACGCCATTCTACAATGCACGTGGCTTTACAATCTAACAGAAGTCTGAACACTGATACAGTTGCTATGATTCTTGCGATGGAACGCGAGGCTCGTAAAGATATAAATGATGACTCTCTGAGCAGTACCAAAGCCTTGAAACAGTCACTACGAAAGTCTGAAAACAGCCTTTTTGCAAAGATGAAAAGAATTAGGATTTCAAGTTCCGCTCATTCTGAGATAACTTCGTCAACTCCCTATGCTGATGAATCAATTCATTTGGAACCACAATTACAGCCACACCATTCAACCACATCTAGAGTAAGGGAATCTCTAGGAGAGAGCTGGCACATGCAGAGAGGTGACACATCCTCGTCTCACAGAGAAAAGGCAAAAGCAATCATTGCCAAGCGCAGTTCCAAAGGTTTCTATCCCGCGACGGCATCTTCATCGAATATAACGGACTCAATAGATTTGCACCAAAGCAGTATGCCTCGACAATACCCAGTCGGGCTTGATCAGCAATACGTAACAGATAGAATCGTTGAACCACTTTACCCTCAGATGCAATACAATACCAGTTACGTGCCGTCTGATCATCATTACGGATCAATGTCTCAGATTGATTTGCAGTGTGCGTATGGATATGCAAGGACTGGGGAAGCTCCACTTGGTTTAATTCCTGAGACGAGTACCTATCAACGCAATAGTATTAAAAATATTTGCCAAGGGCAGTTTCATAACGAGCCACATGTTTCAGAATCAGTGGCTACACCGACAATCAGAAATCATACACAATCCACAGCAGTGACTTCGATTATTTCTGCACAAAATTCCGAGCAATTTAATATTCACACAGTCAAGCGCTTGGAATCGAATCAATCACAAAGTAAACATGCTTCCTCCATTCAAGCAGAAACCAATCAACATGTATCATATGCAATGAATGATTTTGATCAGCCATTGAAATCGAATCATCCAGCACAAAATGAGTATGCTTTCTCCATTCACGCAGGAACCGATCAAGAGATAGTACACGCAAGGTACGATGCTGATCAGCCATTCGAATCGAATCAAGCACAAAGTAAACATGATTCCTCCATTCAAGCAGAAACCGATCAAGAGATAGCACATGCAATGTTCGATGCTGATCAGCCATTCGAATCGAATCAAGCACAAAGTAAACATATTTCCTCCATTCAAGCAGATCAAGAGATAGCACACGCAAGGTACGATGCTGATCAGCCATTGGAATCGAATCCAGCACAAAGTAAACATGATTCCTCCATTCAAGCAGAAACCAATCAAGAGATAGCACATGCAATGTTCGATGCTGATCAGCCATTCGAATCGAATCCAGCCCAAAATGAGCATACTTCCTCCATTCAAGCAGATCAAGAGATAGCACACGCAAGGTACGATGATGATCAGCCATTGGAATCGAATCCAGCACAAAATATTTGTTCCTCCCAAGCTGTTGCAGGAGACAATGCCTTCCAAAATACAAAGAAGCATAGCATGTATGTTAACGAAGAGAATTTTCCACATCCCGCAATACACAAGACTAACGAAACTGCAAATACGACGATGCTAATCACTGATCTAATTCGCCCTGCTAGAAAGAGAGCGGTAGCAGATTCTGACATCGAGTCCTCTAATCTGGCGGTAACACAAAGTCTACATCTCTCTAGTTCGCGACGTTCTTCAAAGAGGTCCGATTCCGAATTGAAATCTAGATCGAATTCCGTTCGGATGTCAAGGTCTACCCGTTACTCAAGCTATTCTCAATCATCGGCATCATCCTATTCATCAGATTCTGGTTCATACTCAAGCCGATCAGGATCATACGATGATAAATCAATTAGTTATTACACGTCTGATGGATGGTAGTAATGCCAAAGTGTAGTATTTCGATTACTGTAAGGCGAGGATAGTAAAGCAGATATAGGATTGCTTTAATATAAAAATAGGATGAGATGGCGTTTTGCAGCACTACACCACCTCAAATAATTCAGTTGGGTCGCATGTTTTAGCTCCTTGGAGATTCAAGGATTGCCAATCACCTATCGACACAGCACAGCACAGCAACTACAATTGAATAGATCCATCTAGGTTATTACTGTAGGAGAGCGTCGGCTATTTCTAATCACCAAATTCCTCTCTGAGGACAAATTATCTAGACAATCCGACACCAAGATAGAAGCATGATCTTGTTCACAAACATTAACCATCTTCCTTTATCTGCAGAATCACGATATATTTCTTGACATACCTAAATGGCCAACAGTATACAACCACCGTTCAAAGCTCGTCACTCAAGACCATAAATTGTGGTACAACTGTTGGTAAATATTCGCTTCTACATTCTCCTGACGACAAAACAGATTCTGTACACTGGAACCTATTAATGCTTTTTTAAAGACACAAAAAATGTTTACCAGCAGCCAAAGTAATCTATAACCACTTCTTTTAAGCAGCCTGCATCGGAGTCGATAGAACTGGACGACCGCGAGTTGCTGAGTTGTTTAGTAGAAACATATTCAGTATCGCGAGAATAAGAATGAGTGTAGGTCCCAGAATCAGTAAACGTTCTAGAGAAAGCAAAAGAATGGATCCCAGAATCACAAGAGACTCTTTTATTATTTGACACGGATTCTTTATCAAGCAGCGATGAGCTGTACTGCCCCTTGTGGTTGAGGTCAACGGCAATTCCACTTCTCAATATTGGAGCTCTTGTTCTAGGAGAGACCTCGTAGGAAGAGGCGTGATCATTCACATTTAACACTATAGCTGGACTCGCGGATTCAACGAACATCATATCTACTTTATTTCCACCATATCTATGTTCTTTGCTATTTATTCTCTTGGAAAACTAAACAAGATACAACGTCTTGCCTCAAAATTGATTTTTTCAGATTCGGCATCATTGAAACTAGATCTACACGCCTTATTGTCAAGTGTGTGTGATTTTTCAGAGTCATTACAAGCGACCCCAACACTTGCTACCTCCACCGGAGGAAAGGTTTTGAAGCTGGATCTGTGCGCCATGCTGTTAACCGTATGTGATGGGTTTGAATCAGTGCGTGTGACCCCAACACGTCCTGACTGTACTGGTGGGAAAATTTTGTACTGAATTGCAGTCAAAGAGGATTTTTTTCTCATAATATCTGAATCTCTCTTCGCCGCCTTGTTTTTATATTGTTCAGTGTTTTGAATCTGTTCTAGAGGCATTGTTATCGCTGGGTTTAGGCTCATTGTGGTAGATGGGTTTTTATCAAGTGGAGGAAAGCAAGGATACTTTGTAGAAAAGTCAGTGAGATCTGTGCTGTCTGATTTAGTACTTCTACGTGAATGTGGCCTCATTGCCTCCTTTATGCACATCTTTTTCAATGCATAAACGTTTCTCCCCCCTCTTTTGGCTAACTTCCACAATACCATCATTCACAACTAGAAATGAATTCACGGATTCAGAAAATGAAGATTCTTGAGTAAGAAGAGTGATATTGCTGCTGGCTACGCAAAAATTCGTCCCGTTCTTTTCCTTTTGCTTCTTTGCAGCATATTTTAGATACTTCTCACTGATTGGTCGAAGTCTAGCATTTCGATGGTACGAGTGGCCTGTAGTTTCCATTTTGTATTTTATGTGTTTGATCGTATTGTACCATAATCTTCCAGACTTTTCAACTGATGCACCCGCTTGCCACGGGTGAATATAATTTTTGTTATATAATATTATTGTCACCCGTGGCAAGGGGGTGCAACTGATGCTACCTACCTATGGTTAATCCTTGTCGTTGGAAATTATTTGACTTCTCGTTTTCTTACTGAACCGATTAGCGATCAGTTGATTTAGAAATGTAGGCACCCCGTTTTCAGGGTGTTTTCAAGGATTTCACGACTTAAAATCAGAAAAAATCTAACGGTCAACTCGATCTAAATTTGTATAATTTCAAGCAGATTTAACTCCTTTAACGTTCGTCTCGGAACGGAAATATTATCATAGTTCATACTTAGTAGACAGATAAAAGATTACCAATTTCAATTGCCAAGAGAAATACCAGAAAAGCAAATATTCTACTGTGAAGGATAAAACCTTTGCCAGAGGAATCGAAAGTACAATATCTACAACTATGTCTTGTTTTGGGAGCTTCGAAGAGCTTCTGATTACATTGGGTTTCAAGCCCGGAGAGATGGAAATTGATCAAGAGGAGGGGCTCACGAAGAAAAAGAAGAAGGGTCTCTTCCGTCGTAGTGATAGGAAACGTCGTGGCATGAGAGGGTCAAAGAGAAGTAAAAGATCAAGAGCCTTAAAATTCCGTAGATCTAAAAGCGATGCAACTTTATCTTCAGAAGGAAGTGATTTTTTTCTGGAGGATAAAATTGAACTTGGTCACAGGTTCCCGGGTTCTACTCAGGGTGAAAGAACCAGGTTTTTAAAGCAAAGGTCACTAACGAGGGCAACTGAGAAGATGGATTATTATATGAAATGGCGTCAGCAGTACCATCTTGATAGTGGATGGTTCAGGAGACATACTCTATTTAGTAGTGACGAAGCAGCATGGAATTTTGCCGTAGAACACTCAGCAAAGTATTACAATGGAGGAACAGTTCAAAGCACATTACCACGTATTGTAAAGTTCGCTCACACCAAGAATTTGCGTGCTAAAGATGGAAAGAGAATTGCGCAAGTGCTACCCGGTATGATAGACAAACGGCTTGCTCCACTCGAATTCTATGCATTGTGCGTAGCAGTGTATCTCGACTTAAAATTTGATAGGAATTCTGATGAGAGCATCTATGTTCTTGTCGATGTCAGAGCAGGACTGAATTGGCCTAACGCTTCCCCTACGGCTCTCATGGCATTTGTAAAGAGTTTAACAAAGAATCTTGCAGATTGCATGCCAGAAAGGATGCAAAAGACGTTTGTCTACCCAATTCCAGTTGTTGCAAAGCCAATTTGGGGAATTTACAAGGCTTTTCTGGATCCCAAGATAGTCAAGAAGATTAGCGTCGTATGGGGACCTGCTTCGGCAAACTCTCCTATCCCAGGCCAAATGAAGAACGACATCTTTGACGATAAGATTATAGAAGAAATCGAAGATAGTCGTTTCGCCGAATTCAAGTACGTTTAATCCGATGGAATGCTGTCGTCATCCAAATGGAATGAAAGTCACATATAAATTAAGTATAATTCATGGTTTGCATATTTTTTGAATCTATTCTGATAGATGAAATCCTGTTAAAGTTCAGAATGTCCCACAACAACCGATTCTGAGAAGATCGCTTCAGGTGGAATAGGATAATCATGCAGGTCTTCATGAAAGAATAGATTATAAGGACCTTAGGGAAGAGAAGGTTTCTCGCCTCTGTATTAAAATGGAAGAATATAAAATACTGGATCGCAGTCAAACACAATTATCACCCAAAAGAAGTAGTTACTAGATACTACAGTATATTCAGTTCATGAAAGGTTCACATACAGATCCGCAGCTTGTAATGATTGAGCGAGGCAATCACCTTTTTGGAATGATCAGTAGATACTTCACGTACTTGGTACACCCGGTATGAAGAATTGGGGTGTAGAATTAAAAGCTCTGAAAGGATTTTGGATATACTAAATGGTATTGCTATAAGCCATTTCTATAGAATTTAATACTTGAGAAGTAGTCCAGTAGTTCACTACTCCCATTTTGCATCATTCTCGCTCGGAGGCGACTGCGAGTCATCGTCAAAAGAAGGCAAGTCCCCATAAAGTGCCTGCCACTTTAAATCCTTGCCAACACCTCCTCCAATGCCACCTTCTGCTTCTACAGGAACCAGCATAGTCTCACTTCCTCCACTAGTAAACTTTGTGATTTTCACAACATCTTGGTCATCGGAGAGTGTGAATCCCTTGATTTCTTTCACAGTTGATAATTCAGCAGTAATTTCGTCTCCTTCCTTGATGAAATTACTCATTATTGCTTCACTAAGAGTATCTTCAAGATATCTCTGAACTGCTCTTCTGATAGGACGAGCTCCATACTGTTCTGAGAAAGAAGCACCTTCACGGGTAATCGCACCGATTAGATTTTCTTCCACGTTCAACTTGATCTTTTGTGATCCTTCTGCACGCTTCTCTGCCTCATCAACGAGGTTGCCAGCGATTTCTCGCAAATTATCGTACGAAAGAGGACTGAACACAACAATTTCGTCAATACGATTTAATAATTCAGGTTTCCACGACTGTTCGAGCTCTTCTTGCACAAGACGAGCAGTTTCGAGACTCTTCTCTACCAATTCTTCAGAAGTCGATTGCTTTGACGCTTCTACAATTTTCTGACTGCCAATGTTGGATGTCATAACAATGATGGAATTCTTGAAGTTTACGACTCGGCCCTTTCCATCTGTGAGTTTCCCTTCGTCCATGATCTGAAGGAGCACATTCAACACATCTTCATGCGCCTTCTCCACTTCATCAAATAAGATCACAGAGTGAGGGTTGCGTCTTACTGCTTCAGTCAATTGGCCTCCTTCATCGTAGCCTACGTATCCAGGAGGAGCTCCAACTAATCTACTTGTGGAGAAGCGATCCATATATTCACTCATATCAATGGTAATCATATCTTTTTCCCTTCCAAAGTAAGTATCTGCAAGCGACTTGCACACCTCCGTCTTTCCGACACCTGTTGGACCGCAGAAGAGAAAACTAGCAACGGGTCGTTTCGGGTCCCTCATACCACTCCTAGCTCTACGAATCGACTTCGCGACTGATTTGACTGCCCTTTCTTGCCCCTTAATTCTCTTACCCATGTCTAGTTCCAAACTTCGCAATCTTGTCTTCTCTCCAATATCTAGACGACCTACCGGAACTCCAGATATCTGAGAAACAACTCGAGTTATGGCATCTTCTGTGACAAAGTAATCTTCATCGAAATTTTTTGACATTTTGACCATAGACCCAGCTTCATCCAACAAATCAATGGCTTTGTCAGGCAAGAATCTATCGGAAATGTAACGATCGCTGAGCTTTGCAGCGGCCTCGAGGGCATTACTGGTGTATTCTACCTCGTGATACTCCGCATATTTGGGCATGATAGTATTCAGAATTTCTATGGTTTCCTCAATAGTTGGTTCAACGACGTTCAATGGTTGGAACCTACGTTCCAATGCCGCATCTTTCTCAATGTACCTCCTATATTCTGGAGTAGTTGTTGCACCCAAAACCCTCAGTTCTCCTCTGGCTAGAGCAGGCTTCATTAGGTTTGCAGCATTCATCGCTCCGTCTCCTCCTCCGCCAGTCCCAATGAGGTTATGGATTTCATCAATGAATAGAATCACATTAGAGCCAGAAGCTTCTTTAATCAGCTTTTGCACTTTTTCCTCAAAATCACCACGGTTACGCGTTCCAGCTACCAACGACGCCAATTCCACACTGATAAGACGATAGCCCGCAAGTGCCTTGGGACAAGGTGGAAGAGCATATTCATCAACTTGAGTTTCAAGTGCTTCCCCTTCTCCACCTTTTGCAAAAGGGTTAAACGTAGATGGTATCTTTGGTGAACTTACTTCAATAGAGGGATACGAAGATGCCAAAACCTGGGCGATAGCCTCCGCAATCGCAGTCTAATTCATCGCAACAAAGCAAAGTGATCCCCATAACGTAAATTAGCATTTTTGCTCAAAGAACATCCAAACTACTCAGTAATCAATGAAATAGACTCACCTTTCCAACACCAGGATCTCCAATAAGACACGGATTATTTTTTCTTCTTCTTCCGAGCGTCCTCAAAGCCATCATGATTTCATTGTCTCTGCCATACACCCTATCCAATTTTCCTTCCACTGCCATTTGTGTCAAATCAACTCCAACCTCCTCCAAAGTATTTGTCTTGGTAGACCCTCCCCCAATCACGACAACTTCCTCTGTCGCAGGGTTTTCTGAGAGGTCGTAGGGAAGTTTCATATCTTGGACAAGATCCTCACAAAAATCGTAAGCAGAGAGCTTTGCATCACTGACATTTTCTGAATTTCTGAACACCTGTAATCCCACTGCAACATTCTGTTGATCAATCGGATTCCCATAATTATACCCCAAAAGAGACAACAGGACATGTTCAGAACTAATCAATTTGGAATCAAAATGATCTGCAATTTGAGCTGCAACCGTCAAAGTCAACTTGACATCCTCTGAAAAAGGCAATGCCTTATCAACCGTGAGAAGGGTATCTCTATTAACCTTCGCTTTCAACTGAAAGCCATTCTGTTCTAATACCTTCTCCGCACTCTTTTTGACAAGGGGATAGATCAGGTTATACTTTGCAAGGGTGCGACCAGCCTTTTCAGGACGGTTCGTTATACCAGCTACGAGAGCTTCATTCTTCAAGAGTCGTAGACCCATTTCGTTTCCTACTCTGTGCGCTACATTTGTTGCAGCAATACATTCATCCGAGAGACGATCGACGACCATGGAGAGTTGAAAGGTATTTTGACGATTACTGCTAGTCGATGACTTTTGACCAAAAGATTGTCTACCAGTAAAGGAACTTTCCATGGAAAAAGCCTGTACATTCATTGATCCACTGCTGTGATTGGAGGTGGGTGATAAAGCAGACCATTGAATGGAATTTTCTTTCGCGAGAAGGAAAAGTGCAAATGGGAGAAACACTCCGAGTTTGAATGTCATGATGATGATTCTTCTAGTCTCAGTTGGCACAAATTTACGAAAGCTTGATAGTATATTTGTATGAGTGATTAATAAACAATAAGTAGCCGTAACTAATGTACGGAACTTATAAATGACTACGCTCACTGACTACTGATGACTGTTACTATGATGATGATGAATGATGATGTGGACAAAGATCCAGCACAGAAAATAACAGACAGAAAAAAAAGATACAAGAAATTATTTGTTGTTTTGAGAAAACCTGCACACATCGCGCACACAGCGCCATGAGCCAACCATGAGGCCGAACCGTGTAAAGTTGGGTCGAAAATTGGACAATCTTGATCATTTCTAGACGATTACAAATCGATCCCTACTACTACTACTACTACTAATACTACTGTACTAGTAGATACCATTCTACTAGATAGGTCTCTCCATTATAGACGGGAGGAGAACTAGCACCTGCGAAGGTACCAAAAGATTAAAAGAGAGGCTTTGAAAAAGTTGGGGTCAAACATCGGTATCTTCCTCGTTTCAAAAGTACCTTAAAAATGCTGCTTTTGGGATAGTCCCGGGCTTGTGTATTCTTGTAGCTCTGTCAGTATGGTAGTGGAGAAAGGAAACGATAATAATCGAGTATGGTAATAAGGTGAGCCTAGATGAGATTATGTCCTACGATGCTAGACAGTTATGCAATTCTCCTATTTGTACAACCATTTGTCTTGATCGAACTTGGACCATTTGTCGTATATGAGTGGACCATTAGTCTTATTTAAATTAGAGTCCAAAAATAGAATAGTCCAAAAATTGTACATACAGTGTAGCCATCATATATTTAAAAAAATACACGGCATATTATTTTAATGGTTTATTTAATTTAATGTATTATTCCCTTGCCCTGTTGAATGCTTCTTCCATCGCAAGGTTGCTCATGTTAGTATTACCACTATCAATGCTCTGGCACATTATCTGCATTCTTTTCTTCCTATTATCATCCCGAAAGCGTTAGGACAACCAGATGAAGAAAAGAGTGTTGGATTATCATCAGGAGAAGTCAAGGAAAAAGCTTGCATTCTGCCACATATTATGAATCATGTTGTTTTCCCAATGAAAGCAAGAAGAGGATGAAGGACGATGATCGTTTAATGAAGCTGGTGTGGCCATCAAACAAATAGAACTTTAATTTAGAAAGTCACACAGGACCGTGAACAAATGACATGTTGCTTTTGTTTCTCGACTCATCAGCAACATGTATTGTCTTTTTTAAACTGCAATGCATGAACTGCTTTCCACATTTCATTTTTGTAAAGATTTTATTGTTTGGAAAGAAAACGTAACCATCCTCCATCTGTTCTACAACAGATACTGCTGCACCATCCTTCTCACCGTTCACCCTTCCAAAATACACCATTGATTCGACAACGTGACTTTTATTTCCATCAACATGTGCTGCACAAGCTTGGTGATTTCTCATTTCACCAGTTGTGCACGCCCAAGCAAGCAGTACTCCCTCTAAAGGTCTCGCGAAGAATTCTCTTCTGAAAAATAGAACCAATTTGTTCGTGTTCCAATCTTTTAAAATAGTGTTGAACCCAGATAACACTGTAGCTTTGTCCAGTATACCAAAGTGACAACCGATGACAATGCTTTGCAATCGGGTTATCATTTGTTGTACATACATACGCCGAGTAGCAGAGCAATTTTTGATATATTCCTTTTTCATTTTGTCGTCGAATCTGTTCATATACATTTGGTTGTATACTCCGTTAAAGAAGACATCCTTGTCTTCATCATCATTATAGTATGCAATTGCCAAACCGACAGCTTCAACTGCTGGAATAAACAAAGTTTCTTCATTTTGTGTCACTTTTGTCAAAGATTTAGAATCGGTTGATGGGTAGGTAAAGCCTCCAGCACTCCCAGACCGCTGGTTTTTAATGCTATCGTTGGCCCGCCTTGTTTCGTCCAGTCCAATTTTTAGGATATCTTTTGCCATTATATCTGCCGGAAATATAGTGACAAAATCGTCACCACCAAGATCAATCCAAAGTATGTCGTGAGGAGTTTCCTTGTCTTCGGATAGTGACAAAAGGCGAGAAGATTGTTCGGCTGTAGGCATCATGCCTGAGTCCATGTAACCACCTGTGTAGAATCCCCCCCTTTTCTTTTTTGCATCAGGAAGTGCAATGATTTTTCTTACCTTCAAACAAAGCGGAATGATTGAAACGAAATCATCATCACTAATAATCTCTATTGGGAACTTCACGTATTCTTCGATGAGATCTTTCATGCGGATACTTACCGTTTCATGTGGAAGTTTTTCCATTTGATGGGTCACATTAAAGGCATGCATCATGTGTTCACAGGATTGCTGTTCTTTCTTATTTTGGATAATGACCGAAACGCAACCTGAGCAAAATTTGTCGTTTTCAAAGTAACTGTTATTACCTTTTTCGGCTGCAAGTGATTGGAGAGAATGTTTGGGAAACCTTTTATTGCATTGGCCACAAGTCACTTCTCGAGCTTTTCTAGATCGTACTCGTACAATGGAAAGATACATTTTTCTCTTCCTTGTGAGTGCACCTTCATCAGATTCGTTTGGGGGAGGTTGTAGATACAATACGTCATACTTTAAACATTGCCTCACGTTTGTTTTTTCCATTTTAAAAGTATCTACTTCCTTAGTAGTACTAGTATTAGCAGTGGGATCATTGCTATTCATTTTTGTTCGTGCTTATTGTTTATAGAGCTGTATTTATTATGTAGGTGATTGTTATTCTACTCTTAATAGTAACTAATAACTGAATCCTCTTTTTCTCGTTTCCTCTTACCGTTGACCGCTCGCTCTTCTACTTTCGTAGCTCCAGCCCTCACTCGCTAATCTTGTACTTGTACCATTCCCTACAACCCATTTAACATGTCAGACGTTTTGAAAATACATTGTGACTTGATTAATGCACCATTGATCTAAGCTCACATTTCTACTTTTAACAGCGATTTTACTTTAATTTGTGATCTAATCATTTTATTACAACATTTTAGTATTTAACTGATTGAGTTTTAGCTATAAAATAGTGTTGAACAGCCTCACGTTTTCACTAAAAAATATATCAGTAACACGTTCGCAGAAACGTTAACAAGAACACATGCGATGTTTGCAAATATATTCACAAATATTAACTGGTCATCTAGTCTAAAATAGACATGAATATTACTCTATACTTGTAACTTAGCTATAATCACAAGTATTTTGACAATAGGATTTTGATTTTATTCCTGGGGCGAGTATTTCTTGCAAAAAGAAGTCTGCGCTGCCTAGAGCCAATTTACACAACATCCAACACTGGTATTATGGAACCAGCAAAAAGAGCTCATCCACGGCAGTCCAAACGTCTCAAGCTGCAACACATAAAGTCAGCAATGGAGCAATTGCCTGAAGAGGTTATGGTACCAGTCCAAATGGAAGAAAAACCTATTGATGGATTTGACATTTGTGACATATGGCTGCCAGATGGACCATGCTTCGTAGTCTACTCATTTCTTTGCAACGGAAGTATCAATGTTCCTCGAAACGCTGATGGTATTTCTTCTCTTGTGCACAACTATTCTCTCATCTCATCCGATTTTCATAAATCCATCCAGAGATATTTACAGTCTGCGCCCATGACTATACGCTGTGGTCGATTCGCACATAATTTGACCCAACGCATTGAAATGATCTGCGAGAAACAAGTCAATCTCTCTGAATTTCACTATGACTTGGTCAAGGAAGATGATGATTCTACTTCAACCACCAATGCACATGGAGATGCACATGATCACGATGCCAGTAGTGAGTCGAAACTCGAGGACTACATTAAGATCCTATCTTCCTGTAAAATCTCCAATTTGCACACTCTTGGATTCTATACATTTCACACCTTTGATAGTAAAAAATCTATAGACTTTCAAAAATACATTGCTCAGGAACTTGCAACAATTTGCAAACCCACAAAGATCATCATGTTCATATTCAATGAACTCCATGTCCCAATGTTGACAAAGTTTTCGTCGTCATTGGAAGAACTGGAGATTAGCATTACTCGCTACAATAATCAAGTCGGGGTAATTGAAGCACTGCCAAGATTGAGAAAACTCAAACTTTGCTTTTCAATGACTAATTCTCCATTCTATGTGAGTATTAGATCTGCATCGCTTCATGAGCTAATCATTGCAAATAGCCCAATCAATTGCAAGATCCAGGAATGTGTCTGCCCATGTTTAAAGTCTCTTCAAAGTGATTTCTTCCCTCCGAGTAGTACATATCAGTTGTTGCTCACAAACTCTGCGCTCGTCCAATTGCGAAAAACTGATCTTGATGGGGGGTCAATCCATCCAAACTCTTTTCACGGAAAAAGGTTAGGGTTATCGCGCAGAACTGTTTCACATCGAAACAAATCCATCAAGTCAATAAAGTGCCCTTGTGTCGGAATCAAAGTGCCTGATGATTGCATGCTTGTCTTCAAGTACAGGGACCGTAGCATAGGTCGTAGCATCTATGCTACGTTTGAGTGATTGTTTCTTCTTCATCTGCATAATACATAAATATAAATAATAACGCATTGATTACAATCCAATCTAAATTTAAAAATCGCTTATACCTACATTTGTTTGAGTAATTGTTTCTTCTTCTTCTTCTTAATACATAAATATAAATAATAACGCATTGATTACATATTTACAAATCTAATTGATTAGACTACTGTAATTCAATCAAAAAGGCAGGTTGGTGCTTCCGAATAGTAAACCAAATATCAACGAAATCTCTCCAACAACTTTTCATTCGTCATTGTTCACCACCAACTTGTTCATCTGCTCTTCGTATTCTTCCTTCAACACATTGATCTGCTCATGATACTCTTTCGTCAAGGCATCCTTCTGTTCTTTGTCTGCTCAGCTGGCAGGAACTTGAGCCCTTTCGATTTTGATGCTGCAATTTTTGGTTTGTAAATACACCATCCAACAGTATTCACCAGAAAGCCCGTCTTTCATCACGCCAAGCCTGCGCTCGTTTTTATACACTGACAAATTTCCTTCATCTAAATCCAATAGCAAGCCGATAACATCTCCATTACCACTTGTTTCCATCCCTTCCCATTCTGTGACAAGCATACTCTCTTCATGCCAATTAATCCACGTACATTCTCCATCAGTGTTATCATATGCACAAGCATCAATATCACTACCACTCCATTGTCCATTTCCTACTTGAGTTAACATCCAATTGTTGTCACTGAACGGATTTAACCATCCATAGGATCTTTCGTCCAAACTATTTAATGGTCTCATCACACCAATGTATAGACCTTCTCCTACTAACTTCGTATACTTTGCATAATGTTTCCCAGCTCTCATTGTATGATTACACATTCCAGTGAATGAATTGTTCACTTGGAACGTGTAATCAATTGATTGGTTGACAGGATATCTCATTTCTCTTCCATAAAGCTGATCGAATACCAAGGGAGATCGAAGTAATAATAATTCATTGTACAATGAAATCCAACTCTCGCCCTCGGTTTTTGGCAATGCATTCTTCTCCACTACCTGTGCTTCATTGAAAATCTGATGTGCTGCCTTTTCCATCAAGGATTTGTTGTCGTTGTGGCTATCGCTTCCACCAAGGCGTTTGCATGTCAATGACAATCGCACCAACTCGATGGAATCTAAATAGGACGCAATGTGAAGGATAGCATCCTTATTTGTATTTTCCAATAAAGATAGTGGGTTGATGGTACCAACTTTGATTCTTTTCGCTGGCGGGTTATTGCTCATATCTGTTTTGTCAATAACAGAGGAAGTTGTGAATTAATTTTGTGTTTAGCTTGATTTGATAGAAGGACTGGTGGTGAAGATTGTTGATGTTGGGTGATTCGATTCGATCTTAAGGGTGATGAAGATTGTTGATGTTGAGTGATTCGATTCGATCTTAAGGGTGATATGAACAAAAAATGCTCCTCTGATGATAATCATTATCCTTCTAAATGGTTCTTGAAATGATGATAAATACTGAGACATCAATAATAATTGTAAAATCAGGTAAAATAGGTTATTTTAACTATATCTTTCCAACTTCGAATCGCGAGCCGAAATATATTCCAAAACAACGCTGTTAGTCCCTATAGTTTCTACGTATGGTATGTGTTATCGTAGAGTCTACGTATCCCGCGCTACCTTTTCCAAACACTTGTGCTCAAATTTTTGTGAAACACAACACCACCACACAGCATCACAACACAAAAACAATATCATAATACAACATCACAACAAACATGATTGATACCCCCATTAAATGGAGATTGGTTGACATCTGTTTGTTGCCTGGTGGAATGTGTCCACATTATTTGGATCAGTTGGTGGTACTAAGCAATCGATAGGGGATGCTCAATTCGCGTATGACCAAAGTGAAGGACCTGGAGTAGACGCCACCTCCCCCACTCTCCAGCTGCCTTCTCCACATGGCACGTCAAAAATAATGTACACTATAATTCATCCCCCCACACCTACGTCCAAAGTTTGCAGCAACTGCAACATTTGCCAAATACCGTCGTTATATTTGCTTTTTATCGACTCGCCACTTAAGCAGCAACTGCAACATCTACCAAACACCTACCAAACACCGTCATTGTGCCTTCCACATAGATTTTTAGCGACGCTTTAGTACATCGTATCGTAGCATGAACTTGTACAACATAATTCATAATTCCAGAGTAATGTAGTAATGTAATAGACTTCTGATGAAGTGAGATACAGCTTTCATTAAAAGAACTAATCAAGCGAGGTTTATTATTGGATGCTGTGATGGTTATGCGTGGGATGCAGAGCATTCATAATATTGCTGGTGTCGATCTACAAACGGGGATGGAACTTTTGAATATCCTGAAAAAGAAGATAGATAATGCTATATTAATATCACCGTCAGAATGGAGATATTGTTTGTCAGCACGGAGTAAGATATAATGACTTTCTGATATCATCTCGCTTATTGCGGATGAGCTAATCTGTTCATTTCTCTTCTCGTAGAATTCTATTTGTATTTGTAGCATGTTCATATTATTATCTTTGTTTCAGTTGTCGTAGTTTTGTAATCATAGTTTGTTTTTGTTCAATTGAAATCTGATGTTCTTTGGTAAATTGTGGTCTATCTTCGAGTAGGCGGCTTGGCAGCATCAGCATTGTTTGTTCTTTGAGTAAACGGGTTTACAGCATTTTAAGCCTTAGAGATGGGGCAGCATCGTCAAACATCATTGCCAAAGGATGGTCAGGGCTTGCTTCCTTCATCTTTTTTATTTTTCTTAAAATTCTGTTCCTTCCGCGCCTTTTCAAAAATGAACCTCATTTTTTGAAACCATCACCACCTCCTCCTTTCTCGTTATCTTCAGTTGGTCACTAACGAAGCAGAACTGAAACAGATATTGCAGCTCTACTCTTGAATCGAATCAATCGAAGACTACCAAGTTGACCTTCCATCCATCATAGGGAATCCATAAAGCATTGTCTTTGCGGCTTTTATACCACAGCCTTCCCATGTCTTCTATTACTTTTGAAGATT
>Ga0306864_1000400_pt1 | contig 20531 bp, 14 predicted proteins | sample AntRauTorckE5430_FD_190448 | JGI IMG/M metagenome (GOLD analysis project Ga0306864, IMG submission 190448) | Saline lake microbial communities from Rauer Islands, Antarctica - Metagenome Torckler E5 #430 (v2) (version 2) | ecosystem: Environmental > Aquatic > Non-marine Saline and Alkaline >...
AGGCGGGCGGCAGCGGAAAGTGATTATTTGAATTTTTTCTAGATGGGAATGGACTGAACTCTGCTACTAAAATAGCCTGGTCAAATACGGTCTGTACATCATCATGTCCGCCATAACTTTTGCCCCGAACAGGAGGAGGAGGGAGAGAGAGAGGGAGGCGGGGGGGGGGAAGATTGTTTGAAACAACACCTAAAATTATTAAAGACAGATCCGAATCATATCATCATCAAGAATTAAGATCAAATTCTTCCAAGAATCGTTACTACACTACCTGATAATGGACGGAACTAAAGAAAGGGAAGACTACTGCCACCTTCTAGAGAAAGGCGACCATGTCATTAGATGGTCGTGTATTGTCATTTATCCCATTCAAGTGCACGGGATTGTTCTTAGTGCTGGACCCAATATCGTCACAATTGTAGACTTTGGTCTGACTGCAGCAAAATCTAGAAATACAAATAAGATTGAAAGTGCTGATAATTTAGAGGACATGGTAGACCAAGAAGATAGAGCTATGATTGATGCATGCGATAAACATAAGTCGGAACACGAAGGCGCAGATAGAGTTAATATCATTACTTTGGTAGACGAGAAAGAAATCAACAAATGGAAAAAAGTCCATTATGGCGAAGCGCTCCACAAACAAAGAAATTGGAGATGGTGGCAGGGAAAGGGAAAAGATCCAGAGCAAGGCGAAAAAGGATTCGAAGAGACCAGCATGAGTTCAGCAACAAACTCAGCGTCAATCTCACTTAAGAAAGAGTCGTCCCCCCCTGCTAAAAATATATCGAGAAACGTGGATGCTTTAGAAGCTGATGTTACAAATGATAAAGAATTGCATCGCAAACAATCATTTAGCTGGTGGGGCTGCAGTAGCTCACCGAAGAAAAATAACGATGCTTCAACTTCTAAGAAGCAAGAAGAATCAAAGGTTCCAATGCTTCCAGATTCAGATCCAACATATCTAGTCCTGAGTAGAGTTCGATATATCCTTACAAACCCTAAGGAACTTCCACCGCATCACATTATTTTTTCCAACTCGGAATGCATAGCCGTTTATTGTAAAACTGGAAGGTGGAGCACACTTCAAGCAAGCATTTTTCTTTGTTCTACTGCCGCAGGAAACTTGAAAACTGCAATACTGACTTCGGCGGGAGTAGCGGGAGCAACTTCAACAGTCACAGTACCCGCATCTGGAATTGCTGGATGGTTCGGAATGACTACTACCGCAACTGTTAGTTTAGTATCTCTTCAGCCATGGTTGATACCTGTGCTCGCAGGTTATGGCCTCATCGCTGTAGGAACACCAATCATCCTTGCAATAAGAGCAAAGGATAAATGGGAACGAGCAACAAAACATTTGAATGATGGATTTTGGGGTGCTGCCGAAAGTGACGTTTATGTAGAAGTTATTAAAAGCTGGAGTAATTTGAAATAAGACAAACATGGCGGATAGAGAAATTCAGAATGACAAAAACAAAACATAGGCCACAACTGTGGTCTAGCTCACATTTGTGCGGCTCCAATTTTTTTGCTGTATGGTAGTGTTTCATAAAGATGGCACGTATTTTCGTCGTAACCACCAACAATGAATTAGATTTAATTGCTCTTTTTACGTTTCTTCGAACTTCCTGTCTTCTTAGCCGAAGCTTTACCCTTCTGTCGTTTCTTTGGTGTCGCTATCTTTGGGATGTCATCCACGTCCGCAACTTCCGTCTTTTCATTTTGTTCGCCAAAAACTGGATGGATCAACTCAAGCATCAATTCTTTTTGTGTATCTTGTATGACATTCACATAAATCTTGACACGGACCTTGTCAAATACCTGGATCTTTGCTTCTTTATAGCTAATTGTATGCTTTTCAGAATCTCTCTTCACATTCTTATCGGTAGCCGTGAGATGCGGGAGGCGCACACGACCTTCAATTCCATATCTTGGAACAATTACTGTGAAAGATGGTTCAGAGCTTTCATTTGTATCCACATCAAGAACGTAAGCGTCCTCTTCCTTCTGACCACCTTCTCCTGAAAACACAATCAATGTATGCAGCTGTACGCTACCTCTTCCAGCTAGTTGGGCCGATCGATGACGACGATTCATATTTGCTGCAAGATCATGTAGATATGACTTCGATGAGAGATGAACCGGAAGAGGTTCTACACCAATAGCAGCAGCAAGCAAGCGATGGACGCATACGTCGGCGTACCGACGAATTGGGGATGTAAAGTGTGTATAAACAGGGGCCGCCAATCCATAATGATGCCAGTCAGTGGGCTTGTATTCACCAGAGCAAAAATACTGGGCCGGTGACATGCAACGTGTCGACAATATACGCAATAGTTTGTTGAAGTACGAATCTTCTTTAAGAACTGCAGCATCAAGTGAATCTGCAAGATGTTTTGAATCTTCAATATTGAGTGAGAAGCCTTTGCACTGTGCCTTGCTAATTAGACCATCGAACATTGACCTGTTAGGTGCAGGATGGCGGCGTAGCACTGATAGAGTCGGATAGTGCCGCAAAATCTTCTTTCCAACTGTAACATTAGCGAAAAGCATGAATTCTTCTACCAATGCATTTGCTTCGTATAAAGTATATGCCTGAACATCAGTTGGATTCAAAGACTCACTGTCCAGCACAAACTTGACTTCTGGACTAGCAAGAGTTAAGGCGCCCGCTGCAATTCTTCTCTTTCTCAAAATCCTTGCCAAAGAATTAAGGCGCTTCACAGCGCTAGCTTTGATGTCACTTTCGTCATCTGGCTGGTCAATCATACCCTGCGCTTGCTGATATGTCAGAGCACCGATCGAATGAATAATTGACTTTTTGAATTGCACATCTACAATATCTGCTTGCGGGGTAACTTCCCACAACACCGAGAATGCAAACCTATCAACATTTCCTTTCAAACTGCACAAGTCAGTGGTGAGCAAACTTGGAAGCATATCAAGTCTTTTGTTGACGAGATAGGTCGATGTTGATCTATTTGCTGCCTCAAGATCGATTGCTGTACCTGCCTTAACATAATGTGTTACATCTGCAATATGGACTCCTACCTGATAGTTACCATTTGGAAGAACAGTGCAGTGCAACGCATCATCAATATCTTTACAACCTGGAGGGTCAATCGATAATACCGGCAAATGCCGAAGATCAATTCTACCTGGTTCAAGTTTAATCTTGTAATCCTCTGGAGGAAGGCAGGCTAGAACCTATTTTTTGGTTGATTGTGAGAAATATCAGTCACTGAAATAGAACTAAATGGCAAGGTGGTATATTTGACATAAACTGATAGTCTACATACCTTTGCAGGGAAAGGGTCACACGGTATATTGTGCTCATGCAGCAGCACTTCAGTCTCAACATCTTTGTCACCTGTATCACCCATTGTTTTGACATAATGCCCAAGAGGATAAGGCGAATCGGCAGGCCAAGAATCTATTGCAATAAGAATTCTTTTGCTCAAAAGCCGTTCACGTTGCGTAGTTCTGACCAGAACAGGTGGAATCGTCGCATCAACAGCGAAGAACACGCATGTTGTACTACCATTTGGATGCTCTACTTCATGCTCTCTGGCAATCCTCTCTCGTTCTGACAACTCTTGCTTCTCTTCAGCGCTTTTCTTCGACTCGTCAACTGTAAAGATTGATCCGCAATAGTTGGTTTTGAAATTTCTACGAATAATTCCTAATACCTTTCCAGTGGGTTTTCGCATTGATACGCTGTCAGATTTGGTTCCTTCACCTGGCACCTCTACTGAATCTATGACATTACTCTCGTCTCGGATTGATGGTTCTGCAGTTTCCTCAGCGATTCCAGCAGCATTAGATACATTTGTGGATTTCTTTTCCTTTTCGTCTCCCCCTAGCCATTTGCTAACAGCATGCAGCTCTATTGCAACGACATCACCGTCAACAGCGCGATTAATGTCCTTCGCGCCAATGATACTCACAGCAACACGATCCTCACCCTGCCTTGCTGTTACGTAAAATTTATCATTACAGCCTCTCTCTGCCCTGATGAACCCCTGGAAGTATTTTCCTGACTTGACTCCAAAAGATAATTCATTTTGAGGCAAGTGAGCTGGATAAAATTGCTTCCTTGCCCTCTCCTGCGTTGGCGCAGTTGAAAACTGAGCAACCAGATCAGACAATGAAAGTTCTGCATTTTCTTTTTCCAAATCAACAATATGCTCCCGCACTGATTTGGGACGATACAAGAGGGAAGATTTAATCTCGATATTCGCTTCGTCGTCGTGCTCTAATCCATCTATCTGTTCCTTGATTGCAAGTTCCCTGCAACCCCTGTCATCGGTTAACAAGGTAACTTCAACTCCACTACCAGCTAAGGCCTCACCATAGTATAACGCCACTTGACGAATTCTTTCATCATTATCATCATTGACTGTTTTTTTCTCTTTCGATTGAGACAACTGAGTTGAAACATGGTGACAATCTGGGAAGAAAATTGCACATCTTTTATTCAATGAACCGCTCTCATTATCATCCTTTGAAGTAGAAGATCGTAATAGATCCATCACTCTGTTGTACGCAGTGAAGCTTCGATGTCTGCATTCAAGAAGAGCCGTTTGCGGAATCACCAGATTTGAAATGGCACATGACGAATGTTCCAAAACGTCAAGGTTGTGGAGGAGAACATTTGTGTCAACAATTACTAGTCGTGTTCTTTCTTCCCTCATGGTTCCAGAGTAAGTGGGCACTAACAGAGTTAAAAGATCTTCTCCACTTCCGATTTTCGTTGCGGATCCAGTGATAGTGACTGACACATTGTTGCGTTTGGCAGCAGTTTGAGATGGGATAGTATATCCAAGTCCTAGATCATCGCGAAGATACAGTTCGGATGTTGTTTTAAGGATCTTTCCTTTTCTGGTCTGTCGGTAATGGCTCTGTGGTGACCACAAAGGTAGGGACGACATTGCTTAAGTTTTGAAGAATTGATATGCAATGGCAATAAATGTGTGGTTTCAAGGCCTGTTGGGTTTACTGAACTTTTTGTACAATAGTAGTAGCGTCATCTCTTGGAACTTGGAATGTGGTTTGGTTTTGGTTGGCTTGTGGCTTGTGTGTGGAGGACTAGAGAGGAGGCGCGGGAGGGTTCGCGGAAAACAAACATGGAGGGGGGGGAATTCGCAGAAAACTTTGAAAGCAGTCTCCTCTCAGCTGGCTTCAGCGTTCTTTAGTATTCGCGCTCATATTCTTTCATAATGTAGAGAGAAAGATAGCTCTCTCTCTCTAGAGAGAGGTACACTACAATCTACAAGTACATCTCAACAACAGAATGCCTATTTCAAAGAAGCAAATCTGCTTATTAAAAAGCTTGACAACATTTCGGTTGACTTCCGGATTTTCATTATATTCCTACTCTTATTCTATGGCCGAAACCATCTTTTAAGATCTTGAAAATGTCGGCAGATTTATAATTGTATTTCGTAAGACATGCAATATCTACCCCAACTCCCACTTGCAATCCTGCCACCAAGCATAATCCCGGAGGTAACATCTAGCACCGTTCGCATATATGAGAAAGGCATTCGCCGGTTTACGTACAATAAGACTCAAACGGGACACAACTATCTTTTGCTCTCAAAGTGAGAAAATAATGTGCCCTTTGTACTCTTCTTGTTTGACTGTTGGACATCGCAATCGATTTTGTGCTTTGAGCCCGACCTAACTGACGCTGATGAAGCAGTGGACGAAGTTCGACTAGCTGTGAAAAAATTGCTTATGGACTGCTGTTTTTTGTGTGGCTGCGCATTCTTCGTCTCTTTGTCATTCAAAACTAATTGCATCGACACATATTTCTCGTCAAACTTCTTATTCAGCAGCAAAGACACAGGCACGTGATCTGAGTATTGTGGTGCTGTATAAATTATACCAGTATGGGGACTTCCCATGAATTGTGTGCCAAGAGCTTCTTGTGTCGCAGTTGCAATCCCACCACCCGCAAACCCAGCTCCTTGGAACATACCTGACGCAATAGCTGCATGTAAAGCCGCTTCTTCGCTCTCATAATTTTCGTCAGCGTGCTGATATTTGCAGCATCGCAACATTTGTGAACCCTCATTATCAATGTATCCCACAAGCGCTTCATCTGCAAGTGCATAATCGATCCTTGAGCCCATGTTCTCAAATCTTCGATTTGTATGTTGATTCCAACAAGTGAACCGTCCTTTTGCATTCGGAAATACATGACGAAACGTATCAACCATCCCATCTTCTTCAATTAACATGTTCATCCATGCCACTGTGGGCGATGACTTTTCTAACCCATCCGTGTTTGCAATGAGTTGAATAGTTGCAGCGTCCCATTCAATGCCTACAATCTTTGCCATGAGTTCAGCAAGTGTGCTCACTGATACCACATTTGCATCTCTTGCAACGCAATCCTTGTCCAAGTCTCGATCATGATATTTGATATCGTGAAAAGAAAAGTAAGAAAGACAGGCATCTGCAGTACCTTCATGGCTTCCCAAATATAGATTTCGCTCTGAACCAGCCTTTCCAATAGTTATGCGTGCTCTATACTTTTCAAATGTAGCTCTAGTGGCAACATTTTTCGTCGTTACTGCCATGGCTTCTATAGTTGCTAAAGCGTCCTCGATGATTTTCCAATGCTGAGCAACTTGATGCTTCCAAAGCGGAGTGGATGATCCACCTGATCCATCCGAACCACTGACTCCCTGCACTTCTTTCCGCACATCATTTATTCTCACTGAACGAAAAGTCCAATGAACATCTATTCCCGCATGCGCGATATTTAGATCTCCCACTAGTATCACCCTCTTATTCTTAGCTCTTTGGACTTCCATGCATTTCCGCAGTGCGTTCAAGAATTTCATTTTGTAGGAGAGCGGCATACCGCAACTGGCTGGAACGTACACATTGAAGATTACAAATTCACCATGATCCGTCATTATGGCTCTTCCCTGATCATCCAATTCATCGCATCCCAATGGCCTCGCATTCGCAAATTGCGTCATACCAGTCTTTGCAAACGTGACAACACCATTAAATCCTTTCTTTGATTTATCAATGCAGCAAGACCAGAAACTCTCATACCCTTCGATAGAAGAACAACCGAATGGTTCAGAGCGCGAGGATAATTGCGTTATTGGAATCTTGTGCTCTTGGATGCAGAGTATTTCAGGATCTCCATGTTGTTTGAGATAGTATGAGAAGGCATGGCTTCGACTTCTAGTACGGGATCGTTTCTTGGTGGAGGAGGTCTGCTGTGGTAATTGTTTTTCAGCGTGGATGCTACTGTATGAATAGTCCTTGTCTATTCGATTGAAAGTCGTGGAAAGTCCAGCTACATTCCAACTAATTAGAAGCATTTGGGAAAAAGAGTGTTTGTGAAGAGCTGCTTGTTAGGGTTTGGAATTTTGGTTGCCTGTTGCCTGAAGAAGGTACGATACAACCAAACTGTCTTGTCTTTTGGTTGTCATTTGTCATCATCATTGATCATTGTTCATTGTTCATTCTTGATTATTGTCGATAATTTCTCTCCCAGTCAGTCTGTGACAAAACCGTTATAAATTAATTGCGCTAGCAGAGCGGACGGGGCGGACGGACGCTTCGAGGCCGAACTGTTTCGCGCCTTTTTGGCACAGTCTGTTTCATCATCCTTCATTCATCCATCATCGACGCTCGCTACTCGCTCTACGATACGTGGGTACGCTGTCTACAAAATACCATCAACCACAATATGCAATTAGGCATTGCCGCATTGCAACCAACCAGCACCTGGACAATAACTATAGGTAGCACACCATCAAATTAGCGCTACTTCTTACAAGGATGAGGTTAAGAAACGCATCTTCCAGCATAGGACTGAGAAGCCTTAGCAGCTCAACATCCATCTTTGCAAATCTCAAGCTAAAAATAGCATCCTCTCTCACCTCCTCCCTTTCAGCCTCTGATCGCGAACAACTCTTGAAATCCCTCGGCATAAATGTATCCAAACAAGATAAAGAGCATCTCGAAACACAACATCAAAACACTCATCAAAAAGGAACTATCAATAACTCTATCGGAGAAGCAGTCGCTGCTGCTGTTGCAAAGGAGGCAGCAAAGAATAAAGCAATGGCTGAAAAAGAGAAAGATGAAATATGGAAAGATGCAGAAAAGGCGGCAATGGAAAGAGTCAAAAGTGATCTATTGATACAGGAGAGAAGATTGGCAATGCAACGATGGGAAAGAGAGCTGGAAGCTGAGAAAAAGATGGTTGCTCAAGGGGAACAGGAAGGGAAGGTTACTGCAACTTCAGTGGATGAAGACGAAGCCATGCACCATCCTATCCTAGGGGCAGTCATAGTGGATTTAGGCTACAAACGTATTCATTTGGCTTCTGTACAAACCTTATCGGCTATTCCAATATGGGAAAAACAGCGCGTCTATAGACACGATAGAGCCAAAACCATGGCAAGTGATAAATTGAAATCGCTCGATCTAGGTTTGCCTGGAGTCATTGCCCTGCACGAATCGGTAGATGGAAAGCTTTCAATTTTGGATGGACAGCACAGAGTTGGAATGATGACGATTTTACATGCAAAGGCTCAGGATGGCCATGATAAATTGAACCTCAACCAGATTCTAGTGGAAGTATTTCCTCAAACTACATCTGCGACAGATGACCACGCACAAGACATTTTCACAGAAATTAACAAGGCAGAGCCAGTAAAGCTTGTGGACATGCCAGGTGTGGCGAAAGTTCAGGATCGCCGTATCATCAATGACGCATCCTCTGCTCTTCATGATTCTTTTCCTGAAATGTTCAAGCCCAGTCAACGTTGCAGAGCTCCTCATTTGAACGTGGACAACCTTCGAGATGCAATCTTTGCAGCTGGAGTTATCGAGAAGCATGGCTTCAAGAGCAAGAATGCGTTGTTGAAATGGATGCTTGAAAAGAATGAAGAAATGGGCAAAAAGTATAGGAAGGAAGGTCTCAATCCCAATGTCAGCACATCTGCATTGACCAAGACAAAAAAGTTCGGATTCTTTCTTGGTCTTGATTCATCATGGCTGTATAAGTAAAGGGGGGTTATCTTCATACGTATTTTATATCCTTAGTACGTTACTTCAAAGTGCATTGATATGACAATTATAGTCATAGCTCTGAGTATGTTCATATAGTGCTACAAAGAAAACCACGCCCATCAATCAACTACGTTGTATTTTGCAAATAGATTTTCGATATTTGTCATCGCCTTGAACTCCAAATTGTTCCCAGAAGGATCCTTGAAAAACATTGTCCACTGTTCACCTGGCTGCCCCTTGAAGCGCAGATGGGGCTCAACGATAAAATTGATCCCAGCCTTTTTCAATCGATCTGCGAGTGCATGAAATTCCTCTTCTGTCATCGCAAGACCAAAATGCGGAACTGGAATTTCGTCTCCATCCACTGGATTATAGTAGTCTGTACATCTATAATCATTTCCTGCCCAGTGGCACACAATCTGGTGTCCATTTAGAGAATAATCTTGCCACTTCTCAGATGATCTACCCTCTGCACACCCCAATACGTTGCCGTAGAATTCTTTGGCGATCTCCAAATCGTGAACAGGAAGGGCAAGATGAAAGGGAGACCCAGGAGCTGGATTAGCATGTTTGACGTAATCAATTTTAGATGAAAGATGACGTTTTGATTCGCCACTGGATGATTCAACTGCATCTCCTCCTCGAGGAATATTCAAAGGAAGAAAAGACCGATTTGCTTTGGAAACCAGCGATCTTTTCGCGAGCCTACTAGACACAACCCTTCTCGCACAACCAGATTCTCTTGCGAAACAAGAGAATGCTGACAGCGCCGCAACCGAAACACGTAAAAATACCATATTCATCTAATGTGTTATTATGTTCTTGGCTTTAAAATAACAAGAAGTGTTGTCTACAAAAAGAGCTGTAAAAGAGTGAGGCGGAAATATTTTCAGCGTCACTCTTTATGCGTTTCTAAATAACAGCTTTTTGCGAAGGGTCACGCACGACGCACTCACCACCGCCTCACAATGCCCCTTTACAACAAGCAAGCTAGAACCTATGTACCTCTATGTACAACACACAGTAGTAATAGTAGTATGTACTGGTAGCATCATACATCATCTCTTCAGCCCCGGCAAGAAGATAGACAAAACCGTCGCCTTTTGCTGTAACAGCTATTCGACAACTGCAGGTTGTAGAACCAACACTATCCAGCAACGTCAAGAAGTCACCAAGTCGTAAACCAAGATGGCAACAAAGAAAAGAAAGAACGCTACCAAATCCGTTTCCAAAACCAATGTCAATAAAATCGATCATGCGAAAACCCAGCAAAAGCAAGAATTAGATAAGAATGTGACAGACGCAAAGATCAGTGCCGCGAAGGAAATGCACTTCGTCCCTACTCCTTTATTATTTACTGTATTGATTTGCTCTGGTGTTTTAGCCATTATATCCTACAGAGATGTATTTGGAACAGGTAAGGTCATCTTTGGGGATAGCGATTTAGCAATGCTGCAATTTACAGGATCTACAAAGTGGTACGAAAATAACATTGGATGGAAATCTACAGCAGGTGGATTCAGTGCCGTGGAAAAGATTACCACTGATGATAATGATATGGGCGGATTCTTTGTTCGCAAAATGGCCGGAGCTGGAGCATTAGGATATCACATGCAAAAATTGATCCCTCTTCTTTTCCAGAAAGCCGATACCCATTGGGGAAGAGGACATTTCCAACCAATGCTTCTGTCTAGTGTGCTAGGGAATATTGTGATCGCCTGTTTTTATGTGTCCCACTTCGAGGATTTCAAAAGCTCTGGCGCTCATGAGATGGGGTTCAGAATTGCATCTCTCCTGATCGTTGAAGCAGTTGTTATCATGGTCTTTATTCTGGTATCTCAGCTCAAGTCCAGGCCAACTCTAAAGGCTAAATCGTTTCCAGCAGGAAAGGGACCAAAATCAATTGTGTCAAAGATCATCACGAGAACTTTCTGTCTTGTAACCGGAGTCATAACTTTCATCGCTGTGCGAGACTTTTTCTTTCCTGGACAGGAATTGCCTTTCCCTCCGTATGATGACATTTACCTTGAATGGACTGGTGCATTCATTCATTCCCCTCCTTCCAACACCGTCGAGGAGGCGGAGCATGGATTGGAGGCACCTCTGCACATCGGAGACAAATTTATGTCTAGACTCATGGCTTTGTACATGCTCGTAAACTCCTTCCAAAAATTTGTTTCGGCATTTCTTATTCGAGTTGGAAAGGACAACAGCGGGGGAAAGAAATGTAAAGTGTTTTGGCAATGTCAGGCATTCACGAACGCCCTTTTCCTATTTACTTTGAGAGTATTTGCATCTGCTGCTTTGAGCGCTAGTCTTGATTTTCGATGGCATGCAATGTGTTTAGGGTATGAAACATTCTTGCTGGGACTATTCGCATTTTGGTGACCACTTTTGTGGAGAGGAAAAGAAAGATGTTTAACTCGTACTATGTTAAGAAGATATTTATGTCGGCTACCTACTAATAGTTCATAGTTTCTTTCGTGTTCCTCTCAGCTAGAAAACACTTGTTTTTTAAAGACTTCAAGTGAAAGTGGAGCATGCATATTACACATTACAGACATATTACATCAGCAATAATAATTCTTCATTCTTCTTTAATTAATATAATCAAAGATTAAACTTAAATAGACGGTATCACTGCCTCATTGAATTCATATAACTCTATTCAAGAGGAGGCATTCCTCTTTTTAACTTCTTGTTCCCACTTTTCTTGGGATGAATGGGTTCATCCATTAGGTCAGCTAGTTTCTGTCGTTCGATTCCATGCATTTCAGCGAGATATTTTAATCGAATCTTTAGCTGTTCCTTTTGTGCTGTCGTCCGTGGCTTCCTCCGTTTGACAGCTGTTATCATGACGTTCTTGGATGTATGCTCTCCCCCAATGAACTCAAAAACCTGAACATCATAATCGGCAATTTCCAACAACAGGGCTCGAATGGAGTCAGTCACAGTTTCAGCAACGCGCTCCTTGTATATATTGTGGCGCAATACATCTGCGTAGGGATGATTATTTGCTTTCGCAACATGAGCATCTAAATACATTCGCACCTCCTTGTGACAACATGGAGCCGATACAATAACGTTGGCATTCTTCTTCATCCCGTACCAGAGCGAATCGTCAGTAGCTGTATCGCATGCATGCAACGCAATGAGGATATCAATGTCGTCATTGATTTCGGCGCTCTCAATAGTACCTGTCAAAAATTGCAGCCCGACAAAGGCACTTCCTAATTCTTCACTAATTGCATTCACTTCGTTCATGAGTTTCGGTCTCACGTCTATGCCTCGTGATTGGACATCAACATTATTATACTTATCAAACAGATGTGAGTGTAATGCAAATGTGAGGTATCCTCTACCACAACCCATATCTACCACTCTCAACTGCTCTGATTCAGACAAAATTTTCGACCCATCCACTAACCTAGAAACAATTTCAACGAACTTTTGGCATTGGCGGAGTTTGGAAGCTCTAGCAATTTTTGGTTTACCCGTTGCATCCGTAATACCTAGTTTCTGGAAGAAAGGAGCTGATGGTGATAAGAGAACATTCTTTGGCTGGTCGTGAGACATTGGCTTTGTTTCTTCCATTATTTTATTCTCCTTGTGCTTGATGAATTTACATGATCCCTTCTTGGAAGAGATTTGCGTCAAGTCAAGTTTCCATACTCCGCCGATCGTTTTTAGTTCTGCAGAAAGGATTGGCAAACAATCTACCGAATCTACATCCCCCCATTCGGACGTCGAAAGCCCTGTCGAACCAAGACTGAAGAATGGTGCAAGGCGAAATTCACTCATTCTTTTGTTTTGAGCAACATCGGTTGCTCCGTGATATTTGACAGTGGTTTGAATGTAAAGCGATTCACTTGGAGCCTTTTCCCCTTTCTTGGGTTTCAGAGAAATGATGCGACCATGCACCTCTCGGAGTTTTCCCCGTAGTTTTTCTTTTTGTAGTTCAATCAGTGCATGCTTTTCTGCGTTCGCCTTTTTTGTTTTCCTTGGTGCTTTTACACCTTTTAGTGTGAAGGAAATAAATTGATCCTCTGGTTTTTCGGAAGACAAGATTGTCTCCAGTTCAGATGTAAACTTGTTGATACCTTCTATTTGTTGAGAACGCAGGCCATTGACAGCATGCCCTGATTGCAAACTGAATGCGCTAACTGTTGAAGCGAGGGCACAAGTGGAAATTATGAATGCGACATATTTCCACTTTATGGATTGCAGCATGGTTATTCTATCTTTCCCTAATTTAAATTTATCTCATTTTTGTAGAGAATAGATAAGGATTGAAGAACATTTTGTGCTGTTGTTGTGATGTCCACCATCCACCATCCACCAGCCACCAGCCACCAGCCACCAGCCACCAGCAAGAAGATGAATGGGCATAATCATTCTTGTTTCGTCGGCTTGGGACTTCGATTTCAAAAGTTGCCAAGAAACAAATTGTATTTTATATCATCCCATCATCACAGCCCATCACAAAGAAAGCTCCCGCCGTAGATAAATTATTGTTTACCTGATCTCTTCCGTGCCTGACAGTACTATCGCTGAAATGGGAATATCGCAGATATTTTTAGGATTCCTTTGTGGCTGTTGGTTTATACTGTTTTGATTGGTTTTATGCCTTGAGGCGGTAGCAGCGGTAGCGGTAGCCCTCAAAGTACGTAGACACAACACAATCTTGCTTGAGTCCATCACAGAAGGCGAGATGATTAATTACACTTCAACAGATACTAATAAGGGATAGCATCTATCAACAAATTTGTTCTGATATAATTTAAATTTACCAATTTGATAAAAGTGACTGTCCTAATTTTCGTTTCCATGATTTCTGATTCACTTCCTCTTTGTTGAACAATTATTCATCTTTCTTCCATTGCCTTTTACTGGTGTGTTTTAGCATTGGTGTCCTTTTGGCCCCGTTACTTTTCTTGACCTCACCACCACCACATTATTTCTTATGAGTTTGTGGTTTCATAACCTACTTTTATTTACCATTAAAAATGAACTTCTCAAAAAGAGTTTGAACGGAAGAAATCAAACAGTGGAGAACGTTATTTCAACGACATCACACATTTTGAATTTTACCGAAACAGATCCAGTTGTTTCTATTTCAAAATAGAATGGGAGACAGAGTGGGTCGTAGACAATAAGCGAGTACTCCCGAACGACAACAGTATCGTAGTTGTACCTAAGTACATACTGATCTACCTACTGAACCACTGTTACTCATTGAAGTTGTTGCCAATGACAAATAATCAAACCACACGAAAGAAAATTTCCACTTGCTCTCAGGCTATTTTAATTAATTCGAGTGACAGATCTTCTCCTCTGAACGTGTTGCAACCTTCTAACTTCGTTGCAATCTCTCCCTACACTCCTTCCTTTCTTCCGACGTCACCACAAATACTAGCAAACAATGCAATACCAATGGCAGCCGGTACTCTAGCATTTGCTGCAATACTCTCTATCTCTACACTGATGCAACTCAAGCTATTTCGCATTTCAACGGGATCTCCACCGCCCATACCGTCAATGATTGGATTTGGCTCTGTCGCAACTGCAGCTGCTATGAGTCATATCGTATCCATCAAAGCTTTTCAAATTGTCAAACAGGATTATCCGATATTCGATGCAATCTCAAAACCATTTTTTGATTTTAAAATTGAAAAAGATAACGTTGCACATTTGCTGAGAGTTAGCGCCGTTGGTTTGCTAATGTACAAAGGCCTTGGAGGTAGATTCTGGGCAGTAAGTCCATCCAGTGTGACGAACTTAGGTTCTTTCGCACGAACGGTATTTTCCCTTCCTGCGACGGAAAAATATGCCACTAGATCGCAGAGAAAATCAATTGAAAGACTAGGGAGAACATTCGGATGCCATACATGTGGAAGCCGTAGAATCATTTCTAGAAGTAAAAATGGAGTGAAATTTATCGCTGATCATATGCCGCCTCAAGCTGTGGTAAAACAAATGAATGGGAGGTGGTATCGTGAGTTATTTGGCATGAAAACCAAGCAAAGGTTTTTCCCTCAATGCGTCCGGTGTAGTAACATGCAGGGAGGAATTTTGTCCGATGCATCCAGAAATTTGATGAAGGAAAAGAAGAGTATGATAATGCGAAGAAAGTTACCCAATCTATCTGATGCAGGTGGTGGCAAAAATGCATTCAATCATGGCATGGCATTGCGAAAAGAACATTTTGCTGGCGCTCTTGTCGCTGCTTGTACGACATATAACGCCAGTGATCGGGATATATTGGGGTCCAACTGGAAAGTTAAAAGTGGCAATCGACAGAGATTTTTAGGATGGGAACAAAGTGCTGCAGCTATTGTAAATAATGCGAAACGTACTCTCCAGAAATATGTGTCCACAAACTAAGATAATGGCTATGCACTCAGCAGAAATTGATTCCATAAATAAAGATATTGGCCATGTCGTGTACATTACACGCAGTGTGCAGAAATATGGTTTCATAAGTTAAAGACACGCAGACTTTTCTCACTGTGCCATACACACCTACAGTAGTGGTACATTGATTAAAATTGATATTTGTTTAATGTTCTACAATTCTAAAATGACTCCAATTGCTATAAGGTTAATCAATACTCACTATAAAAGGAACTCTGAAGCGACAGCCGAGATGAAGAAGATAGTGAGAAGATCTCCTAGAAGAACCCTGAGCAAATCGAGCACTCTCTGAATGCAAATATGACCAAAGCAATTGTCGGCAACTAGGTTAGTTACGGAATGCGGCAATCTCCGCTATATCTTCTTTCTACAACCTTCTGAAGTATAGTATTAAAATGTATAATAACTCAGAACCGTGAACTGTGCACTGTGCAGATGGAATGATGAACACTCCACAGTGACAAACAAATAATGAAATGAACCTAGACCCAGAAACCGTTGTGATTGTTTACCCTTCCAGTGCAGTGATGTTTTCAGCACATTCGTCTACCCAATTCTTTTCGAACGTGCTTTATCACACTAAACTTTCTGCGTTGAAGAATCCAATCTTGCCTGTACACTGGTACACAATTGGACAATATTCTCCTCAATTCGATCTAGTTTCTTCTCCACAATTTCCTCCACGTCCTCCTCCTGCATTTGGAAAAAGGACGATCCAAAGTGAGAGGTCTTGATGAAATAGTTTTCTTGCGCTTGTTCGATTTCAGTTTTTGACTCCATGTCTACAGTTGCAGTATTGCGCTCTTCTTCTTTTAAATTGAGGCGTTCCAGGACGTGTTGGAGTTGTTGCCGTTCCAAGGCCAATTTTTCTAATTGTTCGGAGTCTGTTTGGATATCTACTGATCTCCGCATGTGCGATAGGACGGGAGCATGATTATCATTCGTGGATTGCATGATCACTTAGTTCTGACAAAGTATGCACAATAGTCGTTGAACCTTGATCTATCCCAATTGCCAGGTTACAATTGATTTTGTTGGAAGACGCAAAGTGTTTTCTGGAGAGATGAGGTGAACTAGTTTGTTCCTCATTGCGGAGCTCTATGATGGTAGCTTTTAGCGCGTCGTCCACGACAGACAACAGTAGTAGTGCAGACAGTCCACAACAGTTTCAAGAATGGGGGTTTGGCTAAGAAAAAAAAGAAAAGCCTATTTTATAGTTATTTTCATTTGGTATGGCAGAAAATGAGACGGCAAAATTGCAATTTAGGAGACGGCTGGCTGTTCGCTGTAATGCTATTTGCAGGGCCAAGAGCCACCGCATCAAAAATTATAATTGTCGTAGTCCTCTCTAGAGAGTATGCGACTGAAATTTGAAGAGATTCTGGATGGGGGGTCGTGAAGCAGCGTTAGGCGTTAGCGTTCTAGTAGCAAGCCTTCAAGCTCTCGAGCACACCAACACCAATGAAGACCGTCACGACCGACGTGGTGGCAACAGCAATCAAGGAGCGCTTGAATTCGCTTGCATCGGCTTTGAAACGCTCAGTGAACGGAACAGCCTGGACCTCGCTCGTTGAAGCTGCTGTTGTTCCTCGTTGCGCCCGCTTCGCGCCGCCGTGCTTGCACACCACAATTGACCAGATCGTGAGGGCGAGGACTGATACTATGGCCCAAGTGCCGTACGTGATGGGCTCGAGGATGCCCATGCGCAGGCGGCTCGGGCCGTCAGATCGCAAGCATTGGCCGTCGCTCTGGTCCCAGCACAATTCAGAGCTGATTGGCATGACGTCTGACACGTTCGAGACGATGCGAATGTCCGTACAAGCGTAATAGTACCATTGAAAGTGGTCCGACCACTGCTTGACTTGGATTGTGGCGTGCGGCGACGCCATGAAGGGTATGGTGACGGAGAAGCGTTGCGTAGCTGTGGTCGAGCCGTCTGTGGTCTGCGGGGTGTCGTCCATTAGCACCACCACCCAGTCAGGCTCAGGATCATTCGGGCCAACCGGCGTGTCTGCTAGGTTGATATAAAAGTACCCCGTGTGTGGGACGAACTCCTGCAGAGACAAACACATAGTGTCGCCGGCCACTACCGCCACCACGGGTGTCACGGGTGCTCGGTCACAAGGAGCCCTGCGCCACGGCCCATCGCTGTTTGTGCCGGCGTTGCCGCCGTAGAAGCACGTCCGCGCAGGAGGGCACTGAAAAAAAATGTGCCCATTGCAGGCAACGAGCGCTTGTAGCAGCACGACCAGATCCCATTGAGAGATGAGATTCAAGTTCCTCTTCTGTCTTGATAACAGTCACTCAACGAAGATCGCGTATTAAAAAGAGCAGTTTTCACTTCTTTTTTTGTGAGTAGTACCAGCAGATGACGCAATGTTTTATTCATTCTGGGTGAAGAGGATCAATAGTTTGAGAATGTGAATGCGATGAGGAGTATGTGAATGTGATGAGCGTCTTCTTATATTTATGTTCGTATTTACCCTTCGGGTTTAGGGTTCGGAATCGGGGAAATAAAAATACTTTTATTCAGTTTTAGCTGTTTTAGTACCAAATTAAAAGTTCTCGGAGTAATACGACGCCTTGAGAGAAATAGCTCCTTCTTCTTTTTAATGAAGTAGATAAATAAAGTGAGTTAAGGCAGGGTAAGACTTTGAGCGCTAAACACGTTTACACTGAACAATCATCATCGATTGATTTTGCTTTATTGGTCTTTTCGAGGATACTAACTTCTTGTGTGCTATCAATGCAAAGTGTGTCTCCATAATGCCCAAGGATATTCAGCTTCTCGCGGAGAGCGCTCTTAATCGCATGCATATAAGGAGTAGATTGTACAGTCTACTACTGTAGTAGTACTACTACTAGTTCTTGGAATATTGCTTTATATAAGCTTGATATATGATATAAGCATCGTCGATAGTACTAGTGGGAAAGAAAATTTCGCCATTAGTACTGAAGACGTGCCTACCGGCATTGAATGTTCAACTGTACAAGAATGCTGATGCACGATCCCATCCTGCAAAACGAATATTCTCAAATCTACCGTGAACAGCAATAAAGCATCGAAATCATCTTACTCAGCAAAAGGGGGGAGAGATGTAATATAACATATGACATTTAATGATGAATACTACTCATTCGTGATCAGCAGCGGAGGTAAGCTTTTACGCCACTATTCATAATTTTCTTTGCTTTCCAAAATTGAAACACCTTTGATAACTTAGTATAAGGTGGTGAGCTAACCGATTGAAGTTAGTCTACATCGCGTGTATCTAAAGCTGAGGGAGCCTTCGGCGTTAAACCTTGTTCTCTGGTGCTTTGATCAGGCATCTGACATCTGAGCGAATGTACTGCTTTGGAAATCTTCTTTTCTGAAAAACTCTTTCTTGAAATGAAGGATCTGAACAGAGCGCGAATGCACCTTCTGCAAGCTTGCTCGCATGACCCCGCTGGCTGTCCTCCTCTCTTTGCTTCTTTGCGCGACACTGCTGTAAATATTTATCTTTTGCATAAAGAAATGCAATTCCCTGCAAGTACATGTTATGAGCATTGTGGGAAGGAAGGACACCGTATTCAACGTCTGGTGGTTTATTTCTTTTTAGACTAGCAAGTGCAATCGCTTCCCTTCTCTTCTTCCCTTCTTCCTGCTTCTCTCTGGAGAGACTGTAGAGCCTTTCTGTGGTGCTTTGAATAGAACTTTGTGTAAACGAGTTGCTAATGCCTGTCATATCTGTAGACTGCGATAAAGTTTCAATTAATTTCATGTTCATCATATAATGGTGTGTATTGTACCGAATGCGACGGATATTATGATTTATGTTCTTAGTAGTCAGGAGAAGACATACACCGAAATCACTAATAAAATATTATCCGTTGAGATGTATGTGTATGAACGATAATTTGTAAAAAAGCGGTCGCTCTAATTTTTTGGGCGTGCATTTTAGAGAAACTGAAACTGATGGGCCCAAGAACACAGATATCATTACTTAAGCCTTTCTATGGGAGATACATAGCATACCCAGATGCGAATAGTAACGGCATAAATAATTGTGATAAATGATAAAAGCTGCTTTGTGACATAAACAAAACTAACTAACGTCAAACCTCGGTCAAACTATCTCATGTAAAAATTAAAAATTGTTTCTACAAATTGGACGATTTGGTGGTTGTTCTATCATTACTAATGATGTGGTGGTTGTTAATCATAACTAATTAATTATTGATTTCTTATTCTTTGTGACTGAACAGGAACCTCGGTAGATACTACAAGAATACAAGGTCGCTGATATTAATTTACTCGTTGTTGTGGTAGATACCATAGCAGCAGCATTCTTATCGTCTCCTACGTACGCATTGACATTACATATTGCGGAGGTGAAGAAGTGTTTGCGAAATTTTCTACAATAACGACCAACGAGGGGGGGGGGGAGGTGTAAGGTGGTGCTGGTTATCATTCGTGAATTGCATGATCACTTTGCTCTGTCCTGACAAAGTCTACTAGTAGTATGCACAGAAGTAGTAGTTGATTGTTGATCTGTCCCGCTGATTGTTGATTGTTTATATGTGTTCCGTCGTTTAATATGTTGTTATGTTTCGTGTTGTTATGAGTTACGAGTTAGGACGGTCGCTATCCTACTGCCTGCTGTAGCTATCACAACAACAACAGTAGTAGCTAGTATGTTTTCTATTTAGTATCAAATAAATAAATGTATTTACTACAATAATGTTCAAAAATATTCTAAAGTTCCCTGTCAGTCATCACTCTTCGCTACTATGAACTATGAACTATGAACTATAATTGAGTACCTACACTCTACTCTCACTACTGTTGTGTACTGTACTTCTCATCACATGATAATGAAATGATCATCAGCAGTTGCTTCAATTCAAATTATCTAACAAACAGGAGACCCTCCCTGAATTAAACACAATTCATAAGATCAGCACTGGATCATGTCTCACGATTCAAATAATGTCAACAAAAGAACAAGACAAAGGCCAGCTTGGGGAGCAAGAATCCACACTCTCAACACCGTCGATGCTGCCAACTATGGACAAGTCAC
>Ga0306864_1000401_pt1 | contig 20530 bp, 14 predicted proteins | sample AntRauTorckE5430_FD_190448 | JGI IMG/M metagenome (GOLD analysis project Ga0306864, IMG submission 190448) | Saline lake microbial communities from Rauer Islands, Antarctica - Metagenome Torckler E5 #430 (v2) (version 2) | ecosystem: Environmental > Aquatic > Non-marine Saline and Alkaline >...
CTACGGCGCAACTCAAAGTGAAATGTAGAAGACGCGTAGTAGTGACAAACCAGGAAATATACATTCACAATTAATGTCAAAACACTGATTCTTTTTGTATATTTTAGATCCAAGTGACTGCTATGCTATTGGTCTTTGTAGTTTAGATTTGAGATCCTGTATGGCGTGCTTGATTCAATGGAGAAGAGGGACCATTGATATGTAGAAGAAATAATATGACACAGTAGTAGATAAGCAGGAAGGAAACAGAAACCAGAGGAATTGGGGATTGAGTGATGTACCATGTACCAGCAGGTAAAAAAGTACCTCTCTAGGATCTAGAGAGAGGAGAAGAAGTTGTTGCTTGTTGCTGTTTTGAGTTTGTGTCTTGGCACTAAAAATACTTGACAATTTCCAAATTAAAAGCTTATTTAGCCTGATTTAGCTCATTATTTGAGGTCGCGTCATTGACAATTATTGCGAAGTACACCACACACCACCTACCTATCCCATAATGAGCAAGCGAGCAAGTCATCAGAAATGATTTAAATGTATTCAATTGCATTAAAACATAAAGTACCTCACCTCTTCACAATAACACCTTTAGAATATCACCAAACCATACTGCTCAAGCCTCCTACATAAACCAAGAATGCCTGCATCAAAATACATCACCTTGTTCCTCTTATTAGTACCTACCCTTCTCATTTCTTCTGCATCCGCATTCGCAAATCAGAAAGGATGGGGAAACAGACCACTAGTACCTGAGCTTTCCAAAAGATCTGAAGAAGGAACCAAGAAGAGAGAGAAATGGGATCTAATCCGATTCATCTCGCAAAGTTCCAAATTCATCACTTTGCCCAAACCACCATTGCCTCTACCGGGCATCACAAAGCGACCGACCAAAGTGTACCCCGGTGATATCCTCTGGAGCTCAGATTCTAATGCGAATACCAACAAAAACTTCAAATTCACATTTGCACCTCTTGACGATGTGGTCATGGGCGGAGTATCATCTTCCACTTTCTCAAAAGGAAAATGGAGCGGAACTGTCTCTGACTCGAATAGCGGAGGGTTCGTTGGGATCCGCTCCACGCCTTTTGCAAGTGCCATTGACATGAATCAATGCAAGGGGGTAGAGCTTAGGCTCAAGGGATCGAGGGTTAATATCTTCAAGGCTGTGATCAGAGATTCTACTGATTTCAATGGGGTTTGTTGGACGAGTGCATTTGGAGGAGACAAGGGAATGGCAGGGGGTCTCTTGGCGAATCTTGGTGGGAATGAAAAGGGTGAAGAATATACGGTCAAGATCTCATTTGAAGAACTGATTCCTACCATTTTTGCAAGGACTGTTCCTGGGCAGAAATTGAGCAAGCGAACGATTCAAGGATTTCAGATTGCATATTCCAAGTTTTTATTTGATGGGGAGCTCAATCCCAAGTTCACACTCGGAGATTTTTCCTTGGGTTTATTAGAGGTCAAGGCATATTAATGTGGATTATCTCAATTTCAATCTAAACACGCGCGCGCAAGTCATTTCATGATGTATTCTCTATGCCTTATTCCATGACGGTATGTGTTGCATTAAATATACATAGATATGTACAGAGCAATCAATCATCATGATGGGTATCATTATGAATCATCAAAAAGTCTGTAATAATATGAAACTACGAATGATCTTTGAGACATCTTGCCTCCTGCACATCAAATAAAAGTAACCCCAATACGTTATAGGACATACTGATAAATTCTTGAGTTGCTCATTTCTTGTCATTCATAAAATTACATGTTTTGTTCAGATGCAGGTCTCATCAATCTTGATGTCAAACATACAACACAACAAAGATAGCATGCTAGCATTTGATTGTCTGTCCACAAAGTTTGGTGGATTAGTCCGCGAGTGAAACAAAGCTGCGAGTTGTCTCTTTGCTCGAGATGCGCAATCTTTTTTCCAGACTCGAACCGTCTTCATATGCGCTTATACCATCAGTTCCTTCTTCATACAAAGCAGTGCGTTTCCTAGATGTTTCCACACAGACTGTGACTTCTGCCACAGACGTGTGTGATGCAGAACGGGATCTTCCCTTTTTCTTGGGACCAATAGTGTTGACATCCTCCATCGTGATCCATACAGGTACCGCCTTTTGTAATCCTTTGATAGGATCGGCCAACTCTTTCGATGATATTAGTTCGTACATATATCCTCCATATAATGCTAGTGCCGCTTCGTGTCTCGCTCTTCCTCTATCGCCACACGAATCTTCCACTAATAATGTTCTGTATCCAGCTTCAAAGACGCCGAATGCAGAATGCTGGACGCAGACTGATGTAATCAAACCACAGACAAGGACAGTATCAATTCCAGATACTCGAAGGATATCCATTAACGCAGTATTGGAGGTTGACGACCAGGATGATTTCGCAATGATTGATTCTCCACCTTCTATCGTAGGTATACAAAATGCACAAATAGTGAGCACAGCTACATTGATGGAACGAAACAATGAAACATGCTATTTACGAAAGATATATTGACTTACCAGGCGTAGCGAACTCCTCCCATCCGAATTCTTCACTATCTGGCTCGCAGGGTAGTTCGACTTGCGTATCTGGCCTCTTGCCTTTGCTCAGTCTTTCAAACTGAGTCAACCATGGGCTGTGCTGTTTTCTATAATCTGCCCTAACCCAGATAATCTTCGCTCTTTGTTTTCTAGCAGTTGTAATGGTTCGAGCCAAATTCTCTTCAAACTTGGGAAAATCTTTTCGTACTGCTGGACACGAAGACCAATATTCCGGTTGAACATCGACTATCAAGAGTGCAGTAGATCCCGCCGTTATTGGGAGATGAGGAGGTTCTATAGACTCTTCTGGCAGTATCACTTCCTTAGGGCAAAAGAGAGGTTTGTCTTTCCACTTGAGTTCTTCATAAGTAGCAATAGCAGCGTGGGAGAAGGTGTCGTTACAAACAGTGGCAATCGCAGTGTCAGCAGTGCCGGTAATTTCGATTTCTTCTTTTGATTTACTCATTACTGACTTCAAATTAGATGCCTATTTCAGTTGTAAATTTAAGAGTGCATGTTGCATGTTGTGAATTCTGATAATAAAAGTTCTGAGAATTTCAAATTGTCTAACGATGACGTGTGAGCAAGACACTTTTAAAATTTTACCTCACTTTTTCAGTAGAAAGTGCGTAGAAATCTCTTTGTAGAATGGTTCTCAGCTCTGAATTATTGTTAATTCACTTCTCACACAGGAACCATGATCGATTAACATAGAGTCAAAAGCTTTGAGTTGAATGAGATTGAGATCAACTTTCTAGCAGCTATTTTGCGTTTCCGTTCTTGAATAGTTGAAGAAGAAGAAGAACGATACCGGTAAGGCCATATTCAACATTGATCAATAAAGAGTCGAAAATAATTATTATCTACATACTGATGAAATTGCGATATCTGTCATTGATCCTCAACCATCCTAAAGCTCCTCTGCAATTTCTTCCTTTAGGGTAATTTCCTGAACAACGCATTCTTCAATGTAATCCAACTTCGGAAAGTCTCTCTCAAGATACTCGTATCCATCCTCTAAATAAATCTTCTGACTATCCGGTCCCTCCCCCCAGGGGGGCATATCTCCATAGCTGTACCAATTCTGGACAGGAGTATTCTGAACATCATCAATTAATGCAAAAGGCGTCTCCCATGGATTCGCCCCAAAGTGATTCAATTGCATCTGTGTAGTTCCAGTGGCAACAATAAATACTTCTGTGGTTCTGCTATCAGGACCGCTGCCCGCGAACGCCATGGATCCCTGAATGAAAGGAATTGGTGGATCATGCACGTAATCGTCTTTGATTCTATTTGTTCTCATGCGAGTACGTGCCTCGTAATCAGGGCTGATACCAAATTGAGTCAAAAAGTTCGGAACAACTCTATTCAATGCTACACCATTGTAATGTCCGTTACGAACGAGACTCAAGAACCTTGATGCACCTCCTGGACTCCACCAAGGGAGGACACGAATATTAAGAGGTAGGTTAATATCTTCCTTCGCGTTCGATGTCACAGTGCAGCGCACGCCAATCTCGTGATTTCCAGCAAGAAGTACTTGGTAGGATTCTTCCTCCTTGGCTGATACCATGACGTAATGTGTCTCCCCTCCGTAATCATAAGAAAATCGATGACCTGGAAAAGTCCTGATTTTGAGTTCTCCGCCTTTTGCAGCAATGGGTTCATCATCGTTTTGCGGTACGCGGGCAGGATCTTGCTCATCAACGCCATCCCAATAAAATAGCACAGGTTCAGGAAGTTCGTTTCGGACGGTGAGTGAGACTTCTTGTTGTTCTTCCGCATGCGTTAGATGAATATCGCTGAGAAGAAGAAGAAGAAAGAAGGGTATTAGCTGCATGATGTTTGCCATTCTGTAGAGGTCAGTCGTTTGTTGTGTTTATAGATTGTCGCTAATTATAAGAACTGACTAGAGATCTAACTTGCTCTCTCTCTGGTTCTCTCGAGTTTAGTCACTATAAGTTTGGTATGATTGTGAAGACATCATTATCATCTAAACAACTAGCTGCGCTATGGAGGCGCTACAACAACAACAGTAGTAGCGACTTCGTATGTAGCTGTTTTCATCTTGTACTTGATTACTATTGCCAAAATATCTTGACAGGCTATTTTATGGCTAGGTAGTTCGGTTAGGTACTTTTACTTAAATAACTTTTAGTTTCAAGCTTGTAGCTTGCATTATTAAATGGATCTTGGAGTGGAGGCGAAGATTAAGCAATTGGTTTACTGACTGATACACGGAAAGCCACACGATATCAAATCAATTTACAATGAAGGACGAGATAAATTACCACATTCCATCTATGCTCATTTCGGGTTTAGGATCAAGTGAAGTGCTAAACAGTGCACTAAGTCTCACAAGTGAGTTTATAAATTAAAGTCCATTTACAATTTTTAGAAACCACCAGAAAAGCAGCAGTACTATGTACGAAGTGTAAAATGGCATGTTTTCACTGTTGTGTTTTCAGATGTTTTTAAAATTTTCGAATCTTCTGCATGGTGAAGTTCAAGACTTCATGAATAGCCTAGAGATATTTGTCATTCTGTCACTTTTCCGTCCAAAATCGCCCCAAAATGAAACAAAACTGCGCGGACGAATAATAATGTACCATCATCCATCTTCAAGGTCTGCACAGCTGTTTTCCTTCCACAGGCATACAACATACTGTATTTTGCAAGAACTACATTTTGTTCTCTATGCCCATATCTTTAAAAGGCAGTCGCATAATATCCAGCGCACCGCTTCAGACGACCCCCCATCATGTCAAGACGCAGAGGAGAATTTGAACATCGCACATCTATCTTCGAAGGTGCATACCGGGCCTGGTCTCATTTGGGAGGAGTGGACCCCACGGACCTTGGTTCTCCCTCCGCCACGGCAGCCGATCTCGACCCTCTATCGACACCTCACGAAGATGACAAACGAATTCCTGAATCAGATCGCGATAAAGCAACCAACGTTGTCATCGATTCCTGCGGTAAAAAACGTCTATTTCCGTACGAACCGCTTCCGAGATCGGGTCTATCTCACCCCTTTATTCAAGCCATTATCAGTCCGTGGTTGGGTCCCGACGCCGAGCACGATGATATCATTCTTGGACTGACTACACTGAGAACTTGGTGGCAGCATCGTCGGAAAGGAGAATCGACTAGTGCCAAGTCGGCACTCGGCACAGATAAAATGAAGTCTGTCGTGGAAGGTTATACCAGACACTTTTTCAACCTAGCGCATTGCATTGTGATGAACGATGGGGAGCAACCACCGAGGACGTTGTCAAGTAAGATCAAAGATTTGGAAAGGAATGGATTCAAACTTGCAGCTATGAAGAAGAATGCCATTGCTGTAGCAATAACTTCTATTCCGCCCAAGGATAAACAGATCTTGGAATCATCCTCGACGGATGCAATGGATGCAGAAGGAGGAACTCCTGAGAAAATAGGTGAGGATGGTGGGAGTCAATCATGCTGCGGCGGTTCCAAAGATCAAAATGCCAACATGGCCGCCACTCGAAGAATACAAGATGAAAATAAGTCTTATGGGGATCGTACTAAAACTCCTGTTGTTTTTGTTTCTGACAAGGGTGATATTCAAATTGCAATGGTAAGCAGCAGTAATTTTTTGAAAGCCATGACGCTTGGAATGAAGTATTTTATTGAATTAAATCCTCATATTTTTGCGTTCTGTTATTCAGGGCATCACTGGGATATCCTGTGGTAATTGTGTAAAGATCATTGAAACAGTCTTGAAAGGCATAAATGGATCACCCTCGCCCATCAAAGGAATTATGGATGCGGCAGCTGACCGCGAACTTTCCATGGTCATTATAAAAATCTCGAAATCTTCATTTGCAAAAAGAATTGCTTTTGAGGCAACTGAAAATCTCAAGATGGTGGGATATGATGCAAAAGCGAATGAAATGGGAATTGTTGACCCCAATAGTGGAGCATCTATGGATTTGAACGCGTTGAGGACTGCATTTGATATAGTTGCTGCTACAGATGCAAAGGATGTCTTTGACTGGAAGATGAAGTGTCTATGCCCGGACAATGGAATTTTGAGAGCAGACTGCGGGAGACACAGTCAAATGAACAAGAGGATTTTCGAAGCATTCGATTTGAGGCAAGAGCAGATTAAAGAATTCATGGGTGGCTGTGGAAAGAAATATGGTCTACAATGCACTTGTGGTGACAAGTGCAAGTGTAACAGTGGGAAATGCTGCGGCCCTGGAGCGACTAGAAACATTATATCAGCCAGTGTCCGAACCAGTCCCGTAGAAAGCATGCAGACTAATGTGACGCCACCACCACAGGCACCACCTGTAAGCGCCATGTACGCTCCACAGGCACCGGCTTACTCAATACATGGAGCACGGTCATTGCCACCACCACCACCACCAGTGACCCAAATATCGTCAAACGCCGCAATGATCCCCCAGGTGCAACATAATCACGATCCGCACGCAAGGGCGAACCATTTTTATCATCATCAACAGTCTCAAGCAATGGCACAACATCGTCAGCAGCCTCTAGCGATGGTTCAGCACCCGCACCCGCAACCTCAACCAAGCATGACACAGATTTCGTCAGTGCAACAACCCAATATGCCGCAACATATGACGCAAGCTGCAATGGATATGCCAAGGTATAATAACAGCTCAATGTCTGGACCTGTTGTTGGAAATTATATCAACGGGCAATTCATTCCAAATATGATGTATAGAAATCAGCAGCAGCAACAACATAACAATGTTCAACAGGTTCCCTCAAATCCTGGATGCGGTCAAGCCTATTGGAAACCCTAACGACTTTATTTCTCTCTGGTAATTAGCCAATAACAAAGTACCTTAACTGTTTTTACTGTTTATCCATTCGAAAAGTTGTTATGTAAGCCAACTCAGCTCGAAATTGGTGACTGTGTTAGCGCTTCTATTTTGAAGTTGCAAGCTACTAAATAGCGAGCTAGTACGAAAGCATATCAAGAGTGCCCGCTTGTAGCTATTATGAAGCAAATCAGTAGTTCCGTTAGTCAGAGTGGTTAGCACAAAGCCTGCAATGGCTACAGCTATTAGTCGTTGCAATGTCCCACCAATTCGAAACCATTCACTGTCAGTGCACAACGCATCTCCTGTCCTTAGTACTAGGTTCAAGATTTAAATTATTCAAGTGAATCTAATTTTATTTTAATTCAGATTTTGGACAAGCAAGCGAAGCCGAAGGTAGAAAGTACTGGTGAAGGAACACCATCTCAAATGCCGCAAAACAAAACTGGAGAAGATCAGCTCTATTCGGAATGACTGTTGTTTCGCTACGTAAAGATATTTATGCTATGCAAAATTGCTTTTAGAATAGAGGTCTCTCTAGAGAGGGCTAATCTGGAATTTGAGACGCTACAAAAACCCATACGGAGTATAAATTGCTAGGATAGCCAACCACTTTTACAGCAATACTGAATTCAACGTTAGGATGCTTGCTTTCATGGATACTTGTAGATTGGATAGATTGTACAATTTCAGTCACTGAAGAAAATGGAAAGTGAAGGCTGAATCCAACGATTCTTTTCCCTTCGCACAGACCTTCAATGCGTTTATAATATTTAGCGGTCGGGAGCACTTTCAATCCATTTAATTTGCGCTCCTCCAACTCTCCCAAGATCATAGACAGTCCAGTAGATATGTCATTATTGAAAGTTGATGGAACACTGCGCCAAGAGCGAATTGATGTTTTCAAGCTCTCTAAAATCTCGATTTCTAACTCCGCACCGAAAGCATCATTTGGTTCTTTGTACAGTAACCTTGATTCTTGACAAGATGGAGGTAGTTGCTCTTGGTTTGAGAACCCATGTCCAAAGAAAGGATGCCAACATTTTCTGTCTGTCATATTGAATTTCATCAAGCTAGGTCTTCCCTCAACTTGAAGATTACCATAAACATTCTATACATAACAAAAAGATCAGATGTGAAATAAATTCTAATGGTTGCACACAAATTCCAAATGTATTAATAATGATAAGTCAAATTCTCACATTTTTTGATACCAATGCGCTGATGTTGTACAAAGGACATTTGTTATCATTCTCGGAAAATGAAGCACCAGAGGCTGGATTCCAGAGAGTGATTGCACTATGCTGTCTAGCCAGTTTTGTCATTACATAGACCTATGAAAATGTTAGAGCAAATTTTGGTATCAATGCATAGTCTAAGAGGGTAGTCAATCTTTACTTACCACTTTCCCTTCCACAATGGAGTTGCCAAAGACTAAAAATACGTCAAAGGTATTAGAGTTATCAGCGTCATTCAAGTATGTGAATAAATTAGCCAGCAGTGAAGCATGCGAGCACCAGTCTCCTGAAGCCAAATCCAAAACATCTTGACTTTGTTGCCACACATCATATTTATACCCCTTTGCGAAAGCTTGCCACTCGCAAATAAATGGAATCAAACTGACATAATGAGCACACTGGCTAAAGGAAGCTTGACAACCTGGCGGAGGGGGTTGGTCCTGCAATATGCTGGTGGCAAATACTGATTTTCCGTTTGAGCAATTGATAAGGAGAGGAAATCTCCGTCTGTTCCTACTAGGATTGATCCTCACAAAATTCTCTAACCACTCAAGACTGATTTGAAAGAACTCCGAGCTGTCGCATCTTTTAATAACTGTTTGAGAATCATTCTTAAAGCGGACTCTTGGTTCGACAATAAGAAGCATGCTCAGCGCAATACTGTTCTTCCTCCGATGAGGATATGTGACATCTTGGTCACTATCTAGCTGTAATTCTTCATCATTTAAATGACGAGCTGTGTGCGTACTAAACTCACGATAAGATCCAAAACTGAGATCTTCAGTTTGTCGTGTATACCCAAACGAAACATCAGGTGTGTTTAAAATGAAAGAGCCATTCAGATTTGGCTCGGCATGAAGGATCGCAAGAGGCAACCGAACGCTACCTAGGTAGCGCTTCTCTGTGTAGGTTGTAACCTCCTCATTGTAATATCCGCCCCTACAGCCATAGTCTACTTCCATCATATCGAACAATGTCACTGTAATTGGCTCACCAAAGGTTTCCAATTTTTGAGGCGTGAAGGACTCATCTCTATCAAAAGGTAATAGAATTTCTACAACTTGTCTCCAAGACGGGTTCTGTTTTGTGGTTGGTCTAGTTGAGTATGTCTTCCCACAAAATGTTATCTCGACTTCAGCATTTAAAGTGCTTGTATCTTTAGGTGGCATTCCTGCATGTTCGCCAGAAGGAGATACAAATGGTACTAGATCCGATTTTAGGCGTCGAATTGGTGGAGGAGAAGAGAGAAAAGGAGTTGAGCTCGTAATTATGATTTCTTCTCTTATCGGAGTGTCCAAAGCACCAATAACTGTTAAAAGTATTTGGCTTTGTTGTAGTAACTGGGTCCCCTTTGCAACAACAGCCTTTTGGTCTTGTTTGGGATAGAGCGCTCGTTTTCTGGGAGGAAATAGCATTTTGACTATCCATGATAAATCAAGCGACGGGTCTTGCGCTATCCGGCTATGATCGTGAACAACATTTTCAAATTGTGTGATAGCTGGACACATATTAGGATGTCCATTCTCTTGTCGAGATTGTCGTAGGCATGTAACGTATTTTTTGACACTCTCTCGATTAGCCGCAGGTCTTTCTTTGCACGCAGCCTCTACTAAATCCTGTTACATAATGGTTTAGCAAATGCTAATAGAGTATTGTTGAAGGTACATAGTCGTTCACCGGAATCGGTACTTACATCATCATATCTATATCTAGTTTTGCGATCAGCAATTATACATTTGATTGTGTCTTGAGAATTATCAGCTTCGCTGAGTGGCACGGAAGTCCTGTTGGATCCTGACATTTCTCGCTGCCGGATGAGATGGTGGCGAACTGGCTCCTGGAATCGATGCGGATTGAGGTAAGAATGCCTTGTTCCACTCATACGAAAAGACATCGAATCGTCATTCAATGCCATTGTGGACGCCCTCGAAAAATTTGTGTTTGTAATACTTGAAAGCCTTGTAATTGTCCCCTGTAGATGATGTTTCTCATAACTTGTATCAACCATTGGATAATCTGGCTGCCCAATACGATTAGGATTCGGAGGAACTTCTATCCACATTGTTTCAACCTCTAAAACCCCATCCATATTGTTCACAAGATCAGAAGATTGAAAGTGATACATACCTTTCTTTGGAGCCAGAATGGAGACCAGTGAAGGATCCCCACAACTCTTACCATTGCAGCCAGGAAACGATACAAATATTGAGCAAATGTATGTGTCGGGTAATATTCCTCCAAATGAACGCTGAAACAATTGTATACAACAAGAGGATGGAATCCTCATCATTGTACATTGGAATGTGTGATTGAATGAAACTGTCCAGCTCTTCCAATCGATGTTTTGGGCACTTGTCGAACCAACCAAGCGACCATTCATAATCAGTTTGGCCACATAACTGTCTGTTTCAATCAGTTGTCTGCGACGCAGTTCTCTTGTATTTCTCATTATGCCTGATCCTGTATCATATTTCTCCGAGGTCAGAACCAAATGCAACCGTGATGATCTAGACGAGTTCACACCTTCCACCAACTGTACGAAAGTCTTGACTTTGTCGTCAGTGCCTTGACCTCCCACCAACATGTCTCTAATCCAAATACTCATGCGATCCAATGAGTCAAACAGTTGATTGATTACGATACTGCATTCATCGTGGATTATCGTGTCTTCTTGTCTTCTTTTCCCTAAAGATATAGATGTGCAGTTGAAACCCTGGCCAGTCCTTGCGCTACAGACATCACACCACTTTTGGAGGACGGACGCGTAGGCAGTGTACGCTTGTTGCTCAATTGATACCAATTTGGAGATAGAAAATTCTATCTCCGCATACAAAGCATTCCTTTCATCTTGTGTACAAGTGGAAGCTGAAGGGTCTTCCTTACTTTCCTCACCACCAACGTGATTTACCAATTTCTCCATTTTGCATATGATCGCCACAGCCTTTTTCAAGAAGAATTCAAACTCTGCTCTTCCTTGAATATCCTGAAATACACAGTATGCCTGTTTCAATTCTATGGCGTATCTTTCTTCGGGCAAGAAATGTGGATGGTTGTACCATTCGAGTTGCTGAATTTTAACCACAAGGTTCATGTCACGAACATCATTGTTGGAAATAAATTGGCTGCTAACTTGAGTCCCAATTTGTCGAACAGCAGTTTCCTCGTCAGCTGTAAGGATTACACAGTTCAAGTTCTCGTTGAGATTTGAATCCTCAATTCCATCTCGTTCCAGTCGATTTACGAGCCGCGAAGATTGCTTCACTTCGTTACTGATTTGGTTAGCAGTCCTCACTTTTGGTTGACACAAACCATCATTTCCATCCTCGTCTTCATTCTGACTTGATAACGATAATAATCCACAAAAGTTTGATTTGCATTTATCAAAGGTTGATCGTACTGAAGTCCTTATATCCGCACGAGGAGTAGGTATGATAACGTTGGCTTTATCCTCGCTTGTAAATTCTTCAGTGGCTGCTCCTGGAAATTGAGGTATTGCTGGCAATTGCAGTGAAGTTAGTCGAGCTCTGATAGCATTTGATGCTAGTAGAGACGGCTGCTCTTGATTTCCTTGCATTGGATTATTGTCCAAAGAAGCGAATGCAAATTTAGCTTCTCTTTTTAATCTTTTCAAATTTAAATTCAGAAAAGTGCCCACGGGGGAATGAAAAACAGTGATTTTAGATCTCCAACAGCAGCACCTGATATAATATGATTGACTGGCGAGGAGCAGGACATCCCTGATACTTATGGTACTGTTAGTCCTGGGAAAGTTGAGTGTCTTTTTGCTGAACAGATAATCATCAATGGTGAGAGATAGAAGACGAACACTGACTAATGACTATTTCGTCAACAACAAACATTACTGTATAGCTTTTTGTGAAGCGATCGATCGCCGTTCGATTAAAACCAACAAAATTTGAAGAAATCAGTGAAAGATATTCATCAACTAGCTACCTAGCAACAAACACCTCCCAGTAATACCAAAATAATCATCAAACGTCAAGGTTGGTCAACAAAAACTTTCAGCTGCAATTTATCGAACTTGAGGTAACTTTTCCTAGCATTAACTGCAGACTGCAGTACACTTAGGTACAACTCAGTAGTAGGTTTGGTGACGATCATGACCACATTATTTTCTCATACAATGGGTATATCTTTAATATAGAATATAGATACAGTATCAAAGAGCGAGCAGACAATCGCTCATAGTTTTGATATAGAAAAGAGGAGAAAGCGGAAAGGATGCGCTCTCTGAGCCCTGAAGCATCATTGATCATTGATCATGGCCTGAGTTGGCGTTACGTCTGTCGTCTTGGGAGAGGGATTTGGGTTGGGTTTTGTGTAGGCTGCTCGTTGCACAATGCACAACACATAATATAATGCAAAGTCTACAATCAAAACTCAAAGGATTAGCGGAAACAAAGTTCTAACTTTGTTTTGCCCCATGATTTGCCGATAGCAGTATATTGCTGCTATCGTGACTAGCCCATTGTGTTTTGGGAGGTTTTGGGCTGTTTTGGGCATGTGTGCTTAGAATGCTCTGGCCCACTTTTCACACGGTTAGCATGGCTGGAGATTGTGTCAAAATCATTTGTCGTTATTCTCGAATTCGAACCATAGTTTCCGTCCCCAGTAATTGCGTGAACCATTTCCTTTTGATAAAGAGATAGGCAGTTATGCACAATTTTCAGAGTACAATTACGGGGAATTAATCCTTTTGGTGAGTAACAAAGTGGAAGCAGGTGGAAGTTTGATAGGTAGTTTTGCATCATCCACGGATGTTACCTCTCTCTCTAGAGAGACATTGGTTTTAACCACCGACTTCCAGACCAGCCAGAGTGAACATTTAGGCTATTAAATCTATGAAAAGAATTGCTCTTCTTCCCCTGTTCTTCCTTCTAAAAAGATAATCCGGACGTTCGGATTAAATCCCCGAAATTGGAATTTCAACTGACCGAGAGGCTGTAAAGTAAAAGGTGTTTGGTGTTTGTTTCAGCGATCTCTAAGGAAGTTCCAACACCAGACTCTGTGGTTTTCAATCGTACATCGTACATCCTGCAATCACAAAAAATAGAACTTATACCATACCAAAAAAGACCATCATCATGTGCTGCTTCATCCGCATGTCCTGCAGCATTCAGCTATGGTTGATTAGGCATCCAAATTGCATCACCAAGATGCTCCTTAGCTTGTTTTACGTTCGGGATTTGATCGCCTACTCGATAAATCCGAAGAAATTCCTTCAGAACCGTCAGGCCATCTTTGGTCAGAACTTTGCTGCCCTCGGTAGAATTATTGTGGGCGATTACAAGGACGTGACGGAGATCATTGCATCCCCTCAGAAGCGAGCAGCCTATTTAGGAAGAGCTAGGTTGATGCCACGCAAGTTCTCGAAGAACTTTCCTCTTTTTCTTTCCGATGAGGGCGCTGGGGGAAGTGCACTTCACGAAACCCTTCACAATCACTTTTGGGTCGACGTTGTGCCATCTGCAGTGACTCTGATTGACACCAAAGAGACGGAGTTTACTCAGTACATCCAAGATGGAGTTAAAGTTATTCAAGATGGAAAGAAGAAGCAGGCCGAGGATGAGATTTTCAAAATGACTATCCGTTACATGTTCCATGCTTTCTTCGGTGCCCCTCTTACCGAGAAACTAGTTAATGACATCTTTGATCTTGCAGTTGGTGGGCCATTATCAAATCAAGTATTGACCGGAACAAAACCTTTTGTCTACTTCACTTATTGCTTCCAGTGTTCTAGATCCAGCAAGATCAAGAAAGTCATGGAATACATTATGGGATCCCCTTTGTTGGCAGAGTACGTTCCCGGAGAAGCGAATGGTAACCAGGATAGCGAGGACTATGCATCCATGCTTTTGGATGTTCTTGTTATTGCCGCTACGCTCGGTACTTCCAATCTCATTGTTCAGGTTATCACCGGTATCCCTGACGATGCAGAGATTGATTTGAATGATAATAAAGAGGTCATGATGGCTATTCTTGAGGCGGCAAGGAGAAAGTCTCCTGTGAATACTGTTAATCTCGTGCTCTCTGAGGAGCGGAAATTTGTCGTGAATGGTAAGGAGAAGACTATCCCTGCTAAAACTCTTGTAGGTGCTTCCATCGGTCTCGCAAGTCTAGACGGGTCCGTTTTTGCATCCCCTGATGTTTACAATCACAAACGCGAAAACCTTATGAAGGCGGTCATCAACTTCAATCACTTGGGATTCGATGCGAAGGGATCTGGAACTCGTCAGTGTCCTGGGCGCAATATCGCCATGAAGTATGCCAGTGATATTCTCAAGCTTAGTAGATCTCATAAAGCTGTTGCCTACTAGCTAGCAATGAGAGATTTTCATGATTATTTTATTTCCTGGAGAGATTGGGGAGATCTCTCAACAATACACAGTACCAATTAGTGCCCATCTTATACGTTAAGAAGATTAATTTATAGAAGAATATGTTTCAATCAACAAGTTGGTACTTTATATTTTCATTTGTTTTATTCAACATCTGAATAGATTGTATTGTAGTGCGTTACCTTAGGCGCCTAAAGATGGGGCACCCAAGAGAAAAGTTGCAACCCAAGATCGTAATGCGTCATCTGATAGTTTGGCTACTTTCACGTCACTCTTGAACACCATCTTGTCATCTTCTTCGTCGAATCCTTCGCCAATACCTCCAGTAACAGGGATTTCATCTTCCTCTTTGTGTTTCTCATCGCCACCTGCATTCCAGGCTTCCTTGCCAGCATTCAGATTCTTGACGAAGTTCAATTGAGTCAACCTTTCTTGCTTTTTCAGTGCATTCCATACATATCCAACTTCATTATTATCAATGACTTCAAACTTCCCTTTTTTCACTTCACCTCTCAATCCATCCTTTACTCCCCTCTCTCCCTTGATCCATACAGAAAGACCACTCACAATCAAAAAGTCGGTAGGCTTCGCCAAACCAGCGCTGATTGCTGATATTGCTTCATCCTGAGAGCATTGCCAAATTCCATCTTTAGAACCTACATTCTTCCCAATTTCAGCTTCGCGGAGAGTTTCGCTATTGTACAGCCACACAATATTTGCCTGTCCACGCATAGCATATTGCCCACCAAAGCGAACTGGAAGATACACATCACGCTTTTCATTAGTATTTCTATCGACCAGCTCCACTTCGAGTCCTTTGGTAGATGGCTGATTCATAATGAGACCTACTGACGTATTCTCATCCTCTGCAATAAGCAAAATGATGGATTTATGGAATTCTTGATCTTCCAAAAGAAACGGGCTTCGCTCTGCAGAAGAAGCACGTAAAAGGGTGCCAACACCAACACCACTTGCATTGACAGAGCCAACTGTTTGCTTCATAAGATCATCAATGGTATCTCCTTGTACAAGATCCATCTTCGTCGAGGCAACTTCTTCCGGTTGAAGTCTGATACCTGCGTTACCACCTGCCTCCATGGATAACAAATTTTCTCTCGCCCACTCTTTCAACATCAAATCTTCAAAATCACCAGAGCATTCATCAGCAGTGTCACCCCTCCCAATCATTTTCATCAACATTTCCCACGTATCGAGGCCGGCATCTCTTGGATCTGTATATGCCGACTTCTTCGCTAACTCTTTCAACAATGTTTGACTATCAGTTGCGCACATGTACCAACTCTTCCTATCCAATTCTCCCATGAGCTGATTCGGTCCCCAACCGGCATAGCCCGCGAAACACCAAAAGTCAGAGGTTTGAGCTTTCTTCTCCTTGACCAACATTTTTGCCTGTTTGAAACTGCAATACTGAATATCTTTCATGACCGTTGTGGATACTTCGTCCACTAACGGATCTCTTCCTTTCATCGTGTGCATGCACACAATCTCCGGCATGGGATGATTCAAATTCTGCACATCGCCACCGAACCATATTCTCCACTTTTCATCATCCTCATCCACCAACAATAGATCTGTCGGCCTATTGAGAATGATCCCCTTGGTGAAAGTTTCATCATGGTCGAGGACGAGACAGACGACTTTATGGAAATATTGCTGTCTGAGGCCAAATCCAAATTGCTGCTCTACACCACCTAGAATGACTGCTCCCTTTTCAATGACATGTCCGGCATCATAGGCCCACTGCGATGGCTGTAGGGGAGTAAAATTATCTGTATTCATGGGCGTCTGTTCGTCAGTGAATAGGGATCCGATTCCATCCAGATCATCTTCGTATATCATATTCATATTGCTAGTATCTTCTGCAAGATCAGGAGTCGAAGAGGATGATTCGGTTGTTCTTCCCACGATTGATGAATCCGGAGTGGAGGATGATTCGATGGAATCACTAGCGGAGGAATCAGAGCCTTGCATAACTAGTTGGGCTCTAAATGCTCGCCAGTCTCTATTTGAAATATCAATATCACTATCTTCTACATCATCCTCGTCGTCATCCTTGAGAAAGATTTTGATGGATCTCCTCGATGATCCCGGATGAGGTTTGTTCATGTTCATGATGCAGCACGGAGAACACGGCACGAAGGGATTGGCTGCGTACTTGGGCATAATCATTCTACTGCTTCTGGGAGAAAAAGCCTCCAGATGAAAGCTTGGGTTGTTGCTGGATAGTAGAACAAGTACAACACATGATCCGATCAGAGCTTGAACTTGGTGTATCATTTAATTAGAATGTTACTGCTTGATGGGATGGCTTGATGGTTTTGATTGATTGTGTGTGTGCAGAAATGGCGAACAATCACCAAATAACTATTCGATATTATAATATTATATGCAATCAGCTATCAGCATGATGATGTCAGTTCTCAGTAGTTCTTGATGTTTGATGTCGTCCTGTCGTCCTTAAATTATCCCTTTCAGTTTCTCTTTTCGTGAGATTATTGCTGACAAAGTGAATGGAACTTTCTTTTCTCTTTTCTGTCCCTTTCCCTTTTTATTTCCATCTATGAAAGAGGGGCTGACTTTTCAAATACCCCACCAATTCAAATACATACCCTGTTGATCCAATACGGAGGATGCATCTTTCACCTCAATTTACAATCTCAAATCATAAATCATCGATCGACGTTTCCTGACCACAGGAAAAACTGGTCAAAACTGGAAATTATATCTAGATCTTCACAATTACAAATACTGTCACATGAAAACTATGAAATGATTCCACCTTTTCTGACAACAGATTCACCGTTCCTATTGGATTGCCAGACTAGCAGAGTCTAGGGTTAGGGCAATAACCGGCGTCCAAGCAAAGGAAGAATATACATTCCTGAACAGGAGTCAAAACTTCTCTGTCCTGCCCACAACTGTTTGTACAAAACAAGTACGTGTCATCGTTGCTATAAAGACGTGCCGTAAATGTTATCATCTCATTGTCAATCACGCACTAGTGGGACATTATTGAATGAAACCAATGACTGAAAACACGCATGAAATTGAAGCTTGCGTCACCAAATTATACATCTCAGTGACGATTAAAGGTGTTCGGACTAGAGTATCTGAATTTACAGGGGTAGTAGCCTGATCTGTAGAGAAAATTTTTCCTTGGCTGTCCGAGAGATGTGGTGTGCAAGCTTCATTTCAACACTAGTTCATCGTGCCTGTGCATGTATATCTTATATTGACTCAACACTGACTTTCTTTCTCCTACGCTCACAACAGCTTACAACCCACTTTATCTTGGATCAGGAAGCACTAGCCGCACAGCAACAACTGCTTACTATGCGTACTAGTCATCTTTGAACTTCAAGGCATTCTCATCCGGTCTTTACAAGTGGTAGTGAATGACTCATCGCAACACCACCCAAGCAAAGGAAGAATATACATGATTCCTGAACAATCCGAATCTCTCTGTCCTGTAACCTGCCTGTACAAAATAAGTGAGTGTCATCGTCGCTACAAAGACATGCAGTATATTTCATCATCTCATTGTCAACCACGCACTAGTGGGACATTATTGAATGAAACCTTATGCCAATATGACTGAACACGCATGAAAACGAAGCTTGTGTCACCAAATTATACATCTCAGTGACGATCAAAGGTGTTCGGACTAGAGTATCTGAATTTACAGGGGTAGTAGCCTGATATGTAGAGATAACCCAAACGAGAGATGTGGTGTGCAAGCTTCATTTCAACACTGGTTCATCGTGCCTGTGCATGTATATCTTATATTGACTCAACACTGACTTTCTTTCTCCCAGGCTCAGAACAGCTTACAACCCACTTTATCTTGGATCAGGAAGCACTAGCCGCACAGCAACATGTGCTTACTACTATACGTACTAGTCATCTCTGAACCTCAAGGCACTCTCATCCGGTCTTTACAAGTATGCAGTGAATGACTCATCGCATCACCACGGCAGTGCCTTTTATTCCCAACCGGCACGAACAGAGGTAAAATGAAAATATTGAAATAAAATAAATACGCATTTTAACTAGCACATGCTGTTGGCCATCTTATTGTGTATTATATCGTTTCATGACGAGCTCATCTCCGTCCACCAGACATATAAGTAATCCATCATACAGAGTCTACCATATAATCAGACGAAGCCAATGCCATGCTTCCATTTTATATTTTATAATTACACGGAGTAACATTGAATGAGAAGGGTCGAGACATTCGAACCAATGGTCATAGTTAGATATGTTGTAGGTTAAATGCATGATACCATGGAGGAAAGAAAGAAGTCAAACATGATGCTACTCTAGAATCAAGCATTGTCTAATGTTATCGCATCATGCATTCGACACTAAGGAGGGTGGTGTCATAACTTATTTCATTAATATTACAGTAGCGAAATTTGCGAGTTGTCTTCACCTGAAAGACGTTTGAGCAAACCGTTGCGAACACCAGAGATCATAAGCGTGTGGTATAAGCGTGTTGTATACAGTCGGGGTTCCCAAACTCATGGTGAGCGGTTGCATATACATGGATGGCTGCACATCCACACTTAATAGGCCAAATTCTAGAATGCACAAATGCTGTGTTTTTTTGACGGAGGAATCATGGCAACACGTCTTTTATAAACCTCCTTGTGGTCCCGGCGGCTGATGAGGAGGTTCTTTTGGAGGTCGTTCCCAAGAGATCATGATCTTTAACCGAGCAGGTGGTGGCATTACCACAACCTCCTTCTTGAATAGATCCCAAGACGAGAGAATCTTTTGCCGTTTGAATGTTGGGCGTGCTGCTACAGCAGCATACGACTCAACAGCAGGAAGTGTGTTATCCGTTTCATGATGGTCAGAATCAATACTTCTATTCTTCGGACTGGCAGCACTCCTCTTCAAAGAAGTTTTTGTACACATCTTCTCTTCCTTGTCTACCCTGTCTGAATCAACTTGGTTGTTGCAAAGAAATTTTTTCGTAGTAGTATGCTTTTGATTTTTGGACATATTTCTAAGATTGTGATTGACATATTATCTTTTGATCATAATATTCCGGGTTCACTTTGGAATAATCTATTACTTCATCTTCAACTTTCCATGGTTTTGTCAACCGAGAACAACCGAACTGATAAAGTGCGGACAAATGTGTCCCCGTTAAGCATAAATTCGTTATACATTTCAATATTCGTCGTTTCCTGACACCCAGTGACTTCAACTTCAACCTTGAAGCTTGAAGCAGATGGTTGATGGCTAATTGCTACTGGCTAATGGTTGATGGCTACTGACCAATGGCTGTGAAGCTGGAGAGAAGCTTGATAGGTAGGTATGGTAATGTAGGGTCATGACTAATAGGCTAGCTTATAATTGCTTGAATTTGGGAGGTAAATTAACTAGTGAAAGTGTACGAGGGCTTAAACATGGTTGAAAAGTCGAAAATTCCGGCATAGGTCATGATCCTAGAGCTAGAACATCAGGCATCAGGCATCAGCAGAACAGAACACATAGATATTCACAATGCTCGTAGACGCCTTTCCATCATTCTGCCG
>Ga0306864_1000402_pt1 | contig 20508 bp, 20 predicted proteins | sample AntRauTorckE5430_FD_190448 | JGI IMG/M metagenome (GOLD analysis project Ga0306864, IMG submission 190448) | Saline lake microbial communities from Rauer Islands, Antarctica - Metagenome Torckler E5 #430 (v2) (version 2) | ecosystem: Environmental > Aquatic > Non-marine Saline and Alkaline >...
GTACTGTGTTTGTACGGTGTTGTGTAGTCTTTTTCTCCTTTTTTCTTCTTTTTTTAGAAAACCCGTCACTCTCAAGAGGGGTGAATCGCACCTCGTACAGTACTTGAAACAGCTCAAGAGCAAGCACCACCTTCACCTATGATTAATCAATAGCCAAAACCATACCACAATCATATATGAAGATTTCCTTCATGGCTCAGTAACAAGTTAATCGAGGATAAATATCAGTCATTCTATTAACATATTGCTGTCCATATGATATGATATTATGATACCCTTCAATTGACAGTCAGCGAAGAGTGAAGAATGATGAAACGGTTAAATTGTGAGTTGACAGAGGACGTTAGGAAACGACCTTTTCAGTGCTCCAAATAATCAAGATTTTTTTCACATTTCTCCTTTCTCAACCATCAACCACCGTCCACCGTCAGACATCACTAGTCACTAGAGCGACTAAATAGGAGATAGGACATCACACATCATATATTACATATTTGTACATCTGAAGGCAGTGCACACTAATTGCGTTGCACTGAAGCAAAGCTAAGATCAGCAGTAGGGCTAGCTAATTGTTTATGAGCGTCCCGACTAAGATTCCCAAAGAGCTGCAAGCCCCGAGACGCCGAAACTCTGCAGCAAGATGTCACATCGGTGAACTGCATGCAACAGAAGTAACAACTGATATGGCATGCAGATGCCCGCATATCGATGCATTCTTACCTAAATATCTTGATTCTGGGAGTCTTGGATTGGGGAATAATAGGCCTGTGCATACGGGGCAAGGTTCAAAAAGAATCAAACGGCTGACGATTAGTGACTTGCACTTCTCATCTATTCTTTCGAAACCTGCATCAAAATATCATGTCAATAAACCTATCATTGGTAAGACAGTTGTTGAAACATTAGATAAACCCATTTATGCTTTTGGAGAAGAAGAAACGAAAATGAATTACATCATGAGTGGTGGAGAAGGGTCCTATGCTCCGTTTTTCCCTTCGACATTTGTGCAACAAGTGCACAAAGAAAGGGATTTTGAGAGGATGTTATGCGTTGAAATTGCAAAAACTAACGGAAAGAATATAGAGCGAGCTGAACATGAGGGCCATAGTCTGCTTCACACTAAAAATACTCAGAAAACATATATCAAAGTCAAAGATGCCAGCCATGAATTCATATCAAAGTCAACGACAAGCGACTCTTCTGACATGAAAAACTCAGCAGAAATGCGATCATTGAATATTAATAGATTGGAGTCAAATGGTCCAAATGGTAGGAAACGGCAACTGAAAGAAAAAGATTGTTTAGACCTCAAATCATTAATCCGAATGCGGGATCAAAGAGAAGTAGATGTACATGCTGCAGAGTTAAAGGTTGAACAATGGCTAGAGGTCATTCGGCAAAATCGCCTTAGCTACTGGAATCGTGACGATATGAATTGCAGCAGTTGTGTGAAGAAATCCAAACCTGGTAAACTCAAGTCATGTCTGCCATGCGGTGATTCACTGATGCAATGCTTGGATTGTTCGCTCATTGGTTGCGGATCTATTTTGACAAGTAGTGATGGCTCTAGTAAAAGGCATCTGCAACAGCATTTCTTACTCTCTAATCACAATTTCGCAATAACGTGCGGAGAAAGAGGAGAAATTTACTGCATGAAATGTGGTGATTTTGTGTATTGCGAAGTTTTTGATTCTGAGAAGGAACGGGTTGAAATTAATGTCCATCTTCCGTGCTTTCAATGGGATAGGCGTCGTAAGCTCCAACGAAGTTTTGCCTTCAGGGAAGAGGGCGACGATTTCTATGTCGTTCCCAATCATTGTGATGATGGATCAATCCATCATCAATCTATAACTGCAATTTGGAAAGGTTTTCAGGCGACCTACCCACAAGATGTATCAAACAACTTTATTCTCGCTGGGCAGAGAACATTAGACCGGTTACAACTTTTCAAAGGAGATATTACTAAAAGTCGCTTTATGAACGCATGCAGCACCACTGCAGACATCGTGTACCGACAATGTAAACGAAAGGGTCAGTACTGGAAAATTGACTGTCCTGTAGGCATTTATAATGCAGGAAACATCTGCTACATCAGTTCCGTTATTCAATGCATCTTTAATTTGCGGCCTATACAACAATTTTTCTTACGAGATGCCAAACATGATTGCAGGGCTTGTGAAATTCTGCGTTCCTCTAACAACGATTCATCAGCCGTGAATTTGTGCCTCGTTTGTGAAATAGATCGCCTCATTTTGACTTATTATGGAAGTAGTCAAGGGCTAGACCTAGGGGTTATCATGAATTCCACGGACTTTTCAGGACAAGCTTTCCAAGTTCAATCTGAACTTAATAGCAGTGGAGGGGCAGTCAACAATCTGGAAAATTCGGACTACGTCAAATTCGCTGTATCAAGTATAGAACAAGGAATGCCGATAGTAATTTCAGATTTTCTTGCAATCGCCTGGAAAATGAAAGAAATGGCGTTGTTGGCAGGCAATGAACAGCATGATGCTCACGAGTTCATGCAAGTCTTTTTAGATATCATAGATAGAGACTGCATGAGATTTGAAAAGAACATCACTGCTGCTCGCAAAGATGCTGAATGTAAGCAGGTGAAAAGTACTGTACTTTCTACAGGCAAAGAAGCACTGTTCCCTGGTTCAGTGACATCTATTTTCAGTGGCAGTTTCAGGTCTGTTCTGATGTGCAACACCTGTGGATTCAAACGATCGAGCTCGGAACCATTTCTTAATGTGTCATTATCATTGCCATTAGGAAAGGTCGCGGATGCAACCAGAAGAACCTTCAAAAACGGTGACAATGACAATATTGGTTCTAGCAGAAAGCGGGGGCATAAGTTGGATGTAAGGACCTGTGAGTATCTTAATTCATACCTTTACATATTTTCATGCAAATCGTACCAATTTGCAGCTCATCCAATCCCTGTTTGAAAATGTGTAGGTCTTGACCACTTCTCCGATCCTGAACAGTTGGGCGATGAAGTACATTGTGCTTGGTGTGCAAAAAGAACGAAAACGCGGAAACAACAGACGTTCGCCAAACTTCCGACAGTGCTCTGTCTTCATCTGAAACGTTTCGATTCACTCACAAATAAAAAGATTACCGAGCCTGTCACATTTCCTTCTGCACTCGATATGGGTCCCTATGTGCCTCATTGGCGCGAAGTTGAACAGACTGAAGTTATGGGATGTCCTGTTGCAGAGGACATAACTGGCACCACCCCAATAATTTTATATGACTTGGTTGGAGCAATAAACCACTCTGGAACCTTATTTCAAGGTCATTATGTATCAAACGTTAAGGTTGATGGTCAATGGTATTCTTGCAACGATACTGAGGTTCATCGATTCAGTGAAGAAAGCGCAGAGAAACATGTTCTGAACAGCGAAGAAGCGTACATGCTTTTTTACATCCGTAGAAAATAAGCACTGGACAACTATGATAATGCCAGACTGACTCGTACGACGTATACTTGAGAGACATTTGGAGTTCAAATAAAAGTAATCATTTCTAATCTAATGAGAACTTCTATTTTAATATGTGCAATGAGGCAGAGCTCTCTTTTCAAGGCTGCTCTCATTTGAACCTATACTACAAAAATCAACGCATCTTGTGCGGCATCTATTAACCTCCACCGTTGTGGCTACACGTCTGCAATCACTGTGGCATCAAGAGATTCATAAAGTTTGTCAGAGGCCTCTTGTCGAACCAAATAAAGATATTGCTTGGTATACTCAATATCAATGTCAATTAAATCATCGGGCATCCAGACATCGTCATCGTCAACGGCATCAGGGATGCTGTCATCACTGTGTCCACCTTCATCAATCGTCTCAAACGAGTCTACATAGAATATATCAGGGTCTTTGGCACATCTTTCTTCCAAGTATCGAATATAATGGCTTATCAAATGTTCATAAGCTGCAACCGGTGCAAAAGCGTAAGGCAAAGTATTCCATGCAAAAGACACACCGCGGAATCCCAATTTCTTATCGCCAGCATGTAGCCAAAATGCCCGTGCCATATTCCCATCCATTTGCAACGTATGCCCCACATGGTGAAAGGAGGGACCAGGTAGTCTCGCAGCTAAATCGAGACCATTCACCACTGCGTATTTTGGCAAAGATTCATGTATAGTTTGAAGTTAGTTATTGCATAAGTGATATCCCTAGAGTTAGAATATATTCCAAGATCCAATGCAATAAAATACAATACAGTACAGTACGAATCAATATGACTCACCTCGCCAAATGCCCAATCCATCCATCTCATTCACAAAATCCCTCCATGCCCTATTTCCAGTCTTTGGACAACCATAATTGATACTCAAAACAAGCTCATCTTTCCACTCATCCTGCAACTTCAACGCTACAGCTGTCAATATTGCATCTGCCGCCCCAAGCGAATGTCCTGTCGTGAGCAATCTATAATTTGGATTGTCCCCCTTGATCAATTGTAATTGATGATTAATCCTCTTGAATAGATCATGTTTAAACACGGCGTTGTTGAACCCTGCATGGACACGAATATCGTCGTGGGGTACGAACGGGTGCGTTCCATTTTCTGACGTTGGTCCAAATGTTTTGGTCAAGATATTCGTATCGGTCAATACAGAACGGAAATCATCTGTCCCTGCGTAAATGACTGCAACATACCCCTGCTTTTCTTTATTTGTTGCAGTAGTAATAGCATTATTAGTATTAGTAGCAGATGCATATGATGATGGATCGATTTGTTTGGATAGAACGAGTACTTGTGTATCCTGCTCATCGCGTTCGTACATGTGGCATGTGTACGTTGCATTACTGTTGATGAATGTCGATGGTTGGTATTCGTCCACATATAATTGATAGATGGCTGGGAAGGATGAACAATTTTGTGCAGAATGGGTGCTACGGAAGCCGTATACCATGGCGGAGAGGTGGCCTAGTTCTATGGTGTCATCTACTGATGGGATGATGGAGGAAGTAGTGAGAGCGGATGATGATGATGATGATTCATCATCGTTGGTGGTTGAATGGGACGACTGAGAAGTAGTGCGTGATTTTCTTCGTAGAGATTGAGATGAGACATGAGATGAAATCGCGAGAAGGAGGAAGAAGGTGATTGATTTCAAATGATTGAGGCTCATTTTTGTGTTTATGATGTGCTGTATTTTTGTTTAGGGATAGGTGATACTACTACTACTGTTGTAGGTAGTAGGTACGTATGTGTCACAGGTGTCAGTGTGATATTATTGTAGTTGGAATCGAGGCGTAAGCTTCTTGAATTGAATTTGAAAGTATATGATTACAGAAGCGATTGCTGATCCAATAGCAGCAGCACATCAAATTCTGATGCATTGATTATCGGAAGCACCGATGATTAGAATTCTTCGTCGCCAAGTACGAAGGTTCAAGATTCAAGGTGTGAATGTTCTGTCCTTCTTCTTGTTCTTTTTATTTTTGTTCTCTCTCATCAGTGGCATGTTTAGGCCTTTTAAATAGAAATGTCAATTCATAGCGCGCAATGCGGCTTATTTATTCTCATGTTCCGTCCGTTGGACGACTTCCTTCTCTACTCTCCTACGATACAACAACAACAACAGTATCGTACGTAGTAGGTACCTATCGTGTATCGTACATCGTACCGCAAGAATGTAGTAGAAGCATCATTGATCATTGATCATCCAACTTTAACTATACTCACCTTTAACTAGCACCACCACCAGCACTACCACCACCACCAGCACTACCACCACCACTACCACCCTAGAGAATTAGAACCCTTTTATCTCTCCATAAATACAACAGGACAAACCATGGGCATGTTTGGAGGATACAGTGAAACAAAGATCAAGCCAAGTGAGTAACAATGTGATCCTGAAATGGACTGATACATAAAATATTATGTAACATATATATTGTTGCATTCCAAATTGTTTCATTTCTATTTCCAATTCCATTTATACTACTGCTCGCATGCTTCCTTGCTTTCTTGCATGTTATCGGCCATGACTCATCAATAAAAACTAATCCTGTCTTTTTCTCAAAACACAAACGCAGTGCTTAAAATGGCAGTATCAAGATTCAACATTGCAAGCAACAAAAAGACTGCCCTCATGAAACAGCAGATGCGAGAAATATCCAAACTACTCGCAGAAAATAAGGAAGAAAAAGCTAGAATTCGGGCAGAAGCATTGATCCGTGATGATAGTACCCTCGAAGCATATGAAATCTTGCAACTCACCTGCGAGCTTCTCTTTGAGAGAATCAAACTCATTTCAACTTCCAAGACCGTGCCAGAAGATCTCAAAAGCAGCATTTCCACCCTCGTTTGGGCAAGTAATAGAGTAGACGTCAAGGAACTGAACGAAATCCGAAAACAAATAAAGGCCAAGTTTGGAAAACAATTTGATTCGGATGCGTACGAGAATAAGAATGATATTTGTAATGAACGCGTGGTTGCGAAGTTATCTGTTCAGCCGCCTAGCGCGTATTTGGTACAGACTTATCTTGAAAAAATTGCTGATCAGTTTGATGTGGCTTGGTCACCAAAGAATAAGTTGAAAGCGGATCAATTGGCAGGACCCATGGCAGCTCCTGTCGGTTATTCTGTTAATATTGCACCGGGCACTGGGCTTGTGCCGGTGCTTGCGTATGCAGCAGAAGAAGAAACTGCTACTGATGCTATGAGTGAGATTAGAGGTAGTATTGGAGGAAGTTCACCCTCTTCGGAAGTGGCACCAGCGACTGCGTCTGTAGCATCTGCATCTGCCGCGTCAAGACATTCAGGACATTCAAGAGCTTCCGCTATTTCGGAGGAGGAGGAGAAAAGATATAGCAATGAAATTCCTGTTGCTCAAATTTTTTCTCAACCTACTGAAGATTCAGATATTTTTATTCCTGCAGCCCCTGGAATGGAGGATAAGAAACCGCCTGCAGATGACTTTGATGATCTGCAGGCCAGGTTCAACAATCTCAAGAGAAAATAGTCTAATGAATTTATATAGGTTGAGACATGTTTTTGATATTACGAAAGTGTGTTTATTATGCACACTGACTGCACACATGAGAAGGTTTGGTATTGCCGCTTTGGCATTGTTTACTAGTGAATATGGTAATTGTGCGTCTCGCCAGATGCCCGTCTTTGACTCCACCATTCATGCGTTTCTTGTGAAAATATTGCATATATGTACTCTACCAAGGTTAGGTATTACAGAAATAAAGGAAGCAATACCTACATTATTTGCTTTGAGCAACTTTACAACATCTGCTTTCTACAATTATGTTTGAAGCACTTTAGTGCCATATGAAGATTCCAACAGCCCTTAAGAAGCTGATAATATGGGATCGTGCATAATAATGTTACCTCGGGCGCTCTGCCAATATCGTCGCATGATAAAGTGTATCATCATACACATGAAGTGAAAGCTATCATCGCTGGTTCTTCCTTCGCGGATTGCGCTCTTCTTCCTTCTGCCGCTTCTTCATTTCGCTTCGATGCTTAACTTCCTTGTAAAAGTTTTCATATTTCCGTAGCGAATCATCCTTCTTCTTGCTCTCTGCTTTCTCCGCCATGAGATCAGCAGCTAACTTCTGGATCATCTTATCTCTCTTTTGCACCTCGGTCAAGGCCTTTGATTTCACAAAATTGCTCCTGGAAACGACATTATTTCCTGCTATTCCTCCATTAGACCCATCATTTCCTTTTTGATTGGGTTGCTCACTGCGAACCTTGTCCAGGGCAGCTTTGAGAGTATCAAATCGCTTATTGTATTCTGCTTTGAACTGCTTCATTGATTCTCGCGCTGCCTTTGCTTCTATACGGGATTTTTTTGCATCCTCCACCTCCCTCAATAAAGATGAATTTTCATCTCCTAGAGTTTTAAGAGAGTCCAAAAGCCTCATGAGTTGCTTGGTATTGGCTGGTGATGCTACAGTGCCATTTGTGTGGATTTGATTTCCTGATCGAACGCCAACCATGCTATTACTTAGGGACGTGGTAGATGAGGCGAGCGCAGATGCTTGACCCCACCAACTCGATTCCAACCCTTGATGATGTTTTGTGCTTTGAACGTTACTGATCAAGTGAGGATTCTGGTGTATTTGGTGAGTGCCCACAGAGGTTGACTTGTGCATTCCTGCACTGGATGCATCAAGGATTGTTCGAACGCGATTAGCTCGTGCTCTACCATGTAAATGCCCATGAGGTTGAGCATGTCGTCCCCCTCCAATCCCAGAAGCCCACATCATGGACGAGGACATGAAGGAAGATCCACTAGCACCAGCACCAGAACCTGGAACCACACAGAAACTTCCATCCTCTAGACTTTTCTTGGTCATAATCGACGAGGTCGATGAACTTAGGTTCACTCCCATGTTTAAAGTAGCATCCATATCCCTCAACTCTTGCTCCAATTCCATCATATCATCTACAGGATTAAAGTTCGATGTCTGACCTTGCGCTTGCACGGTAGCAGATTCCACTAATGACAATGACTGTGTTCTCTCTTGCACGTTTGCATTTGCATTCGCTAGCATTGGTTGTGAAATACTGGTCGCCTTCCCCAAAAATGTCGAATCCGTCATATCTGCTTCTGCTGTATCCATCGAAGCCCGAATCTTGGCTCTCAATCGATCCTCCTTGCCAGCAGAAAACCGTTTGCCCGTCTTCATCCTCCTACTTGATCCACCAACATGAGTTCCATTTTCTCCTTCATGTTTATCATCTCTACCTTCTACTGCTTCCTTACCATTCCCATTTCCATTCCTGTCATCGTTCCCATTACCATTGTCATCATTCTTCACGATTGCTCCTAAATTGACACTAACACTTCCACTCTTGACCAAGCAATCAGCACTGCGAGCCTGCGAATTACTCAACATGAGTAGACTATATGCCAGGAATTTGACATCGCCACTCCAAGTACCTTGAGTTTGAGCTTGACCTGCACCCATTTCTTCTACATTTTCACTAATAGTATTATCATTATCTACAACATTCTCAATCTCCTCCTTGTGATTGTATTCATTCTTCAACAAAAGCGCTGCATCCCTGTAACATTTCGAAGCTTCCAAATGATCTCTGGCAGCAAGATTTAAATTTCCATCTCTTGTCGCCTTTGATGCCTCTTGGGCTTTCGTTGCTGCTCTCTGACACAACTCCATCATTCCATCTAATGAAGGAGGTGATGTCGATGTTGATGTTGATGTTGATGTTGATTTCGATGTGACGGAACTCAATAAAAGCGCCAATACATCCGTCTGGTGTCCATATGCCGCATTCGTTTTACTGACAGAAAGAGAATGATGTTTCGAATGCGATGGATATTGATCTTGACTTTGGTAAGAGGTGTTGGAGGATGTGGTATGGATCGTGATATCGTCATCGGCATTGATCTTTACAAAGTCTTCTTCCATTATAGATTGGGACTGTTGATGATACTGTGGCTGATGCTGATGATACTGTGGTTGATGCTGATGCTGATGCTGATGCTGGTGTTGATGTTGATGTTGATGCTGATGCTGTGCTTTGAGGGGTAAGTTTTTGGGAGTGTAATAGTGGGGATGAACATTGTCATAGAGTGCGACTCTGTGAAGGGTATTTGTATTACGAGTGCTGGAAGAAGATGAGGAATTAGCAGTAGGAGTTGCAGCAGTATTCTGATGTGATCTATTAGTGCCAGTATGTGCACGTGTATTTGTATTTGCATGTGTATTTATGTTTGCATGTGCATGTGCATGTGCATGTATATGTGTATTCGTATTCGTATTCGTATTCGTATGCAACGAAGGTGAAGATGGTAGGCTGACATTCTGATAGGTGGGCGAACTAGTGGGAAGGGAAGTGCTTACATCATCAGCGTTGTCTTCAACAGCAAAAGGCAATTCCATCCTTCAAAAGAGAAAATTACTCGATACAATATGTTGATGAATATTGAATATTGGTTGGGATAGTTACTGTAGTTAGTTCAACAGGAAGAAAGGAACTTCAATTTTGTGTTTCAATAATAAATACACAGATTTGAGATTTGATGCATTTATTTGTTATTTGTCTCTATTTGTCTACGATAAGTAGTAGATACTACTGGCACTTTCTGTTTATGCAGCCCACTATATAGGTTATGATATCTCATTTTCCTTCCTGACGAGACCTCGTCTTCTATTTTCACTTTCCATTTTCATCATCCATCATCCAACATCCATGATCCATCATTCCATCAATAGTCCATAGTCACCGGTACAATACAACAATCGCCCTGCGTACCAACCAGCCGCATCCAGTATAATTCAACAGATATGAGTACCGCTAGACCTGCAATCATTACATTTGAAGAAGGATGGGATGAAATTCGAACCAATGTAAGTCACTCACCGCACGAATCTTGAGATCTCTCTTTTGGACTGCTTTTGGATCTGAGTCAATTTGGGATTGACAGGCTGTCGATTATTAAGCATGAAACTGAAGACCGAAATGAATATGAAGAAGAATGCATACAATCAATATATCAAACAACTTTCGAATAACGGAAAAGTGCCATTGTTCCAGGAAAAATGATTATCAAACCGATTATTCGGCTCTGCCGTAGCTGCTGCTATTAATAGCGGATGAGATCTTTTCCTACTTTGATTACTGACAGTTGATCATTGATAAATGATAGTAATGATTAAGGATCATTACACCAATGGGAATAGAAAGAGAAGATAAGAGCTTATTTCCAATTTTCATTGATGCATTTGCAAGATCCTTCCATGAAATTGAATCGATTCCATTTCCGAATTCTTCTTCTTACTCACCTCATTCAATTCAATCAATCAATCAACCCTGATTCATGGCAATATATTAATTATTCTCTCCTCCAACGCAACATCAACATCAACATCAGGCCATCGACAGACTGGAAGACATTCTAGACAATGGACTCAGGGAAACAGGAGGCAGAATGTTCGGAAACAATGATTACATCAGAGTATACACGTGAGTCATCATAGTCAATCTAATACTGTGGCTTTTGAAACTTTCACTTAGGTTCTCTTTTTTCTAATTCCCTTAATATTCATGCTCGTCCTCGTACAGCCTCTGCTACGACATGTGTACCCAGCGCTCACCCTATAACCACTCTCGTGACCTATACGCACGACACGGAGAAACCATCGAACACTACCTCACGCGAACAGTCCTGCCCGCCCTACGCGCAAAAGCATCACAGGGCGGAACCATCCTCCTCAACGAACTGCAACTCAGATGGTCTAACCATCAAATCATGAACAAATGGATGACCAAATTCTTCAACTACCTCGATAGATTTTATGTCAAACATCATTCCCTGCCCACACTCTCCAGAGCAGGTTTGCACCATTTCAAGGAAAATATTTATGAAGAAATCAAACGGGAATCCACAAATGCCATTATTGGCCTTATTGATCAAGAACGTGAAGGAAACATGATTGATAAAACACTCATCAAGACCAACATTGAGCTCTACGAAAATATCGGGATGGGGATCCTTGAATCCTACACCACTGACTTGGAAGGACCGCTCTTGAATGCTACCAGAGAGTATTATGCCAAGAAAAGGGAGGAGTGGATTGTGGCAGATTCTACACCTGAGTATTTGATCAAGGCTGAAAAGGTCTTATTGGAGGAGAAGAATCGGGTCCATGATTACCTCAACCCTGCTTCCGAGGGGAAGCTACTTCGTGTTGTAGAGGAAGAAATTCTCGAAAAGGTTGAGACAGTTTTGCTCGAGAAGGAAGGGTCCGGGTGTCGTGTTCTACTTTCGAATGATAAATCTGAGGACTTGCAGAGGATGTTTCATCTCTTTTCAAGACTCGAGAATGGTCTGCAACCAATTGCATCGATTGTTGAGAAGTTTATTTGTGATATGGGAAATGAGATTGTGCAGCAAAGACAGTCTCGTTTGGATAGTGGTGAAATGGATAAGAATGACGATCCAGCGTTTGTCAAGGCTTTGCTTGCGCTTCACGATAAATATTTGGGTGTCATCAAGACTGACTTCTCGGGTCATTCCATCTTTCAAAAGGCTCTCAAGGATGCTTTCGTTGAGTTTGTCAACAAGAATGTTGGAAACTTTACAAACGCCGAGTTCATGTCCACATACTGTGACCGTATCCTGAAGAGTGGAGGAGAAAAATTGAGCGAGTCTGAAGTTGAAGATAGCCTGGAGAAGGTTGTTCAATTATTCTCCTACTTGACGGAAAAGGATTTATTTGCTGATATTTACAGAAACCAGCTTGCAAAGAGATTGTTGAATGGACGATCCGCCAGTAATGACGCTGAGAAGGTAATGATATCCAAACTGAAGATGCAATGTGGAACGCACTTCACTTCAAAGATGGAAGGTATGCTGAGTGATTTGGCGGTTGGCGCTGACCAGAAAGGAGAATTTGATGAACAAATAAAGCAGCACAACTGCAAAATGGACTTTTCTGTTCAAGTCTTGACCACTGGTTTCTGGCCTACTTACAAGAGCCCCGCAATCACCGTCCCAGACGAAATGACCAAAAACATGGATATTTTCAAAACGTGGCATGACAAGAGGCATCAACAACGCAAGCTCAGCTGGGTCTTTTCTCTTGGAAATGCCACTGTCCGTGCAGTCTTTGGAAAGAAAACATATGATCTTATGGTTACAACTTTGCAGGCAATCGCGTTGAATGCCTTAAACGGTGGCATGACCAAAGAATACGAGGAGCTGAAGAAGGAATTGAATCTCGAAGACGGTGTCATGAAGCCATTAATGCATTCCTTGTCTTGCGGAAAGCACAAGGTTGTGAATAAATCCCCCGCCAGCAGTAAAATCAACAACACAGATAGCTTCATCTCAAATGCCAAGTTCTCTAGCAACATGAGAAAGGTCCGTATTCCGATGGCTTCTCTCGATGCATCCCATAATGCTAAGAAGGTCGAGGAGGACAGAAACCACGCAATTGAAGCTTCTATTGTGAGAACTATGAAGGCCAGAAAGACTTTGAGACACCAGCAGTTGCAAGCAGAGGTGCTCTCGCAGCTTGCCTTCTTTAAGCCAAATCCTCGTGTGATCAAGAAGAGAATTGAAAGTTTGATCGACAGAGAGTACTTGGAGCGCAGTGCTGATGACATCCAAGTGTACAACGTAAGTTCTATTGGCGTGTCAACCCGCTTATTACTGTTGATATTTAGTTTCGATGAGTCTAACCTTTTTCACTTTCTCTTCAGTACCTTGCCTAAATTGATATCTTGGGTGCGTTCGCAATTTATACAAATATCACGTTGACTCTTCGAACCATCAAAAGTGTTTGAAAGAGGCAAACAGAGAATAATTATGAATTAATTACAATAACCCTAACCCTAAATTATTGCAACACTGTTACAATCACTATGTTGAGTCTACTAGCTAGAACCAAGACTGCCATCTATTTCTCTATTTTGGGCGTTTATCATAACCTTGTTCGCCCATTTCAATGCCAATCAAAAATCGTCAAACACTGAAGTTTCTAAATAGAACATCCGGAACCTACGCGTTACCTTTATTGCGAAGGCTCGAATTAAGAAACATTTTCTTTTCCTTAGTCCTTGTGGATCTGACCTTGTGAATCATCTATCTAGAATAGAATTATAAACTATGAGAAAATTCAGTATAGTTTTTGTTTCATGGAGTTTTCTTTAGCTTATTTATAGTGTACTGTTGTTCGAATTGTTTTAAAAGCCAAGCCACCCCAACACTTGGTTCCAAACGAGAGAAAACAATCCAGGTAGGTAGGTGTGCAGTATGTAGACTCGATTGTTTTCATGTATTTATTTTCGGACCATAGCAATCTTTCCTGAAAATTGCCTAGTTCTTAATCTTGTTCCTATTCTTTCTACGCAGTCTGAATCCAAATTTCCGCTTTCTCTTTGGTGAAGCGGCTCCTGTTTCCAGATTAGCCTTGGCAGCTTCTTCCTTCATTTTCATATCAACTACATAGCGAGGAGGAGTAGGAGGAGGCGATTGAAGGAATGTGGATCCGTCATCGCTTTCTTCGCTAGCTGTCTCTCTCGCATCCTTCTCGATCGCTACGGGCTCTTCAGTGACAGAAGGGAGTTCGCTAGCCTGTATATTCTCGTTAAATCTATTCACGATATTTTCAGTTGCGCTGTTAGTAGATTCGAAAGCATCATCATCAAATCTCTTTTTCCTGAGCTGAGCCTCAACCTTGGCAAAATTTCTATCATCATCCTTGCTAAGTTTTGCAAGAGTCCGCTGGTGGAGTTCAAGAGAAAGTACAGCGAGAGCAAAGATGGCTGCAATCATGAGAGCGATGCCATTACTAAATCCAGCTTTCTCCGGCAGAACATGGTCCGCAAAGGTGAAACGCTCGTTAGCAAAAGACATGATCGTCTCAAGGAGTTGTTGAGATTTTGACGTGGTGGTATCGATGGTGTTGACGATTTTTTTTTGGGTAGAATCAATGGTTGAAGAAAACTTCTTTTGGCTGGTGTCAATTCCAGTGGTTATACCATTATGCACCATGGCAATTCCACGGGCAAGCATACAACGGGCAAGCATTACTCCATCAGAGAAGGTCAACGAGTCGCTCCTATAAGGGTTTGTGGTGAATGCCATCTTACGTCTGTTAATAGGAGCGGGCAACATGGTGGGACACAAGGCATTGATGCTGAGAAATTCCTTAACGTCCATGAAGCTCTCGGATTCCACTGCGACATCATTGTGGCACAAGGGAGTATCAGATACTGTGGGGGGAGCCTCAAAAGCCAAGCCAGTTGTGCCTGGTATCAAGAAGGCAATGACTAGTCTTTTTAAGATCATGGTTTATTCTTTTGTGGATGAGAAGGATAGCAATAGCAAGGCAATTCGTATTGTAGTAGTCGTGGTCAAAAGAAAGGTTTTATTCTCGCTAAAAGTAATTTGTAAATCAAAAGATCGTTGGAACACATGATTTGGAACAGGGAAGCTAAAGTCTTAAAGTCTGTAATAATCTGTACTTTCTGGATAAAATAGCGCTTTTAGCATAAAGGGCATGAGTAAATCAGTAGTGCTGCAGGCATATTTTTAGTTGCAAGATCTGTCAAGATCTGTTCCGACAAAGGAGGCTGACGTAAGCGAAGAGACAGTGCGCCAGTCAATAGACGTCACGTCCTGGTCACGTCACTACTTTCAATTTTGCATTTTTTCAGTGGAGAAAAGATTCCTAACCTAGAAGGTACCATACGAGTACATTCTATTCTTTCTTCGTCGCCCGTCCACCGTTGGTCCAACAACCAACCATCAAAAAATCCATCATCCAATCGGAATTCTTATACGAAAGACACATGATCTCCAACAGATCCTCAGTTATTAGCTTTGCATCGATTTCATACACCTATATTATCTCCTTAGAATGATCTCTCATGTATCCCGCCGCTTGTTGGCTAGTTCCCTTCGATGCAGAAATCAAATGCGAATGCCAATATCGATGCGCCTATTTTCTAGTCTCCCAGATCATCTTGTTGTCGGCATGCCAGCGCTAAGTCCCACGATGGAAACAGGAACTATATCAAAATGGAATGTCAAAGAGGGAGATTCTTTTATAGCTGGAGATTCCCTAGCTGAAATTGAAACTGATAAGGCTTCCATGGATTTCGAAGCACAAGATGATGGAGTAGTTGCAAAGATCCTTGTAGAAGCAGGAAGTGGGGATGTCGTTGTTGGGAAGCCAATTATTGTGACTGTCGAAGAAGAAGACGAGGTCGCTGCATTTGCAAATTTTGTGGTGGAGGAGGAGGCTGCCCCCGCACCACCTGCTGCTGCTGTAGAGGAACCTGCTGCTGCTGTAGAGGAACCTGCTGCTCCAGAACCCACACCTGTGGTAGCTGCTGCGCCAGTTCCTGTTGTAGAAGCTGTTCCTGTACCTTTACCTGAGCCTATTGTTGCTGCTGCACCAGTTGTGGAAGACGTTGTTGTTTCATCTGCGCCAACTGTAGGACCTTCATGGGGAAACTTTGCGCGTGTCAAATCTCCGCTGGCTTCAATTTTATCGGCTGATCAAAAGAAATATGTCGATACGTATGGATCGACGGGACAGGTTCCTCTTTAAATATATACCAGTTGTCGTGCATTATAGATTAATAAAGGTGCAAGTAGTTGTGTAAATAAAAATGACTGCTTAACGTTTACAATATCTTTATAACAAAAGTCCATCTTTATTTTTAATTCTGCTTCCCAACTTCCATTTTCGCCAGCGTAAGTGAATTTCTAAAACAGTGATGATCCTACAGCAGACTTCGCAAACCAAACCGTGCACAAATCGAAATATTTGGATTCGTAAAAGGTCGCAATCAATCTGCAAGATCGATCCACAACAACAACCGACGACGCCGCCGCTCATCACCGATAAAAAGAAAAAGAGTTCGGACTTTTCAACGGCAGATGATTCAGATGAAAATATTTGCGGGAAACACAAAACGCCTTTTCTGATCATTTGAACGACTGAAACAAAACAGATCGTAAAAGCGCAGGCGGCGGGCGGCGGCGCAATACAATATCACTTTTACCTCTTTTACGGTATCTAGAGAGTATCTGGTATCTCACCTTCTTGCGCTATCTTGTCCGACGGCACACATACCACATACGGTACATTACAAGCTTGTTGGCAATAAAGAGTTGCGAACTTGCATGTTTGGAGGATTGGAACAGATTATATCAAAATTTACAAATACTTCTCAAGATATGGTAAGTTAGTTGACTATGCAGAGGAGATGGGAGTTACCGACCGGGAACTACCGAGGAGTCCCATGAAAGGATGAACAGAAAGAGAGAAGTAGTGCTCCGTTCCCTAGCTCAAGCCATGGAAAGAATACCACTGAATCTAACACATTTGATCTTTCTGCCTTGCCTCATTCGAAAATATTCTCACCACCCCTTACAATTCACCATAACTCTTACAGGCTGACATTAATTTCTGGAGGGACTCCATCAATAACGAGATAGATGCTGTACGTTCCAGCATCAGCTCGGCACCAAAGATGACGGATGATCTCGAGCGAACAGCAACACTCGAAAATGCTGAGAAGAATCTACGCTCCATTAAGAACAATACTCGTTCATTTAAAGCAGAGATTAGACTCTTACCCGATCCAGATGAAAGAAATAGATATAAGAAAGAACTCAGCAGTTATGAGGCAACTGTTACGCAACTCACTACAGAATTAAGAGGTTTGCGCTCTGAAGGAAATCGTCAACAACTCTTCATTGGCGCTCAAACAAATGGGAATACCGGGATGGGAGATGATCCTGTGGCTACTGGAGATACATTATTGGATGAAGCAGGGCGTATTCAGGATAAAACGCAACAGTCACTTTTTAACACGAAAACCATGATTGCTGAATCCAAGCAGGTCGGAATGCAAACGGCTGAAGAATTGCAGAGACAACGCGAACAGCTTAATACTATTGATGGGGATGTCATGAGAATGGAAGACAATTTGAATAGGGCCGATAAGTTGATCAAGACCTTTGGTAAGAGAATGGCAACAGATAAGCTTATCCAGTGCTTTGCTTGCACAAATATTTTGCTACTTGTTGGAGTTGTCGTATATGTGGTTGTTAAGGGAGGCTTCGACGGTGCTAAGAATGATGGTGCTCCAGAATCACCAGTTGGAGACGGTGGAACTACTTCTGAACAAACAAGGATGCTGAGGGGGGCTTTTGGATGGTAGATTTTAAAATTGATGCTGGCTGTTTCAGTACAGTACGGCCATAAATGTAACAGTAAAATGAAGATGCAGAGTTTCGATTCAGAATTGAAATTAGATAGAAAATATTACACACGTGAACCTGCTGTAGCATCAAAAACATGTTATCGTATGAAATGATCGTCTACTTAGTACAACGGCAATGAAGTCTTGCCTCTGCTAGTGTTGTTGTCATAATAATGCGTAGTTTTCTGTAGTTTTCACGCGCAAACATCTGAAAACTATGGGTTTTTTTGCAAAATCTTTTTTTTCGCTACCACCTCTCGTGACGACGACTCCTCGTGACAGGCCATCTTTATCTGTGTTGTTCAATTCCCTTTATGTATGGTACAAAGATCTGACGAATAGAGCCAATGCCCGCACAGAACACAGAACACAGTCAACATATTCATATTCACATTTTCTACACAAACGACAACGACGACATGCTAATGCTTGCCACAGCTGCTGCTCGCAGACAGATAGCATCAACTTCTATTAATACTGCATCAGTGTCATGGAAATGTTTATTTCAGAAGGGAAAAGTCAAGAATGCCAACAAATATTTCTTTTCCTCCAACAGCAACAGCAACAACAACAACAGCTGGAACTGGTCTCAATCTTCCGCGTCGGCGACCCCATCATCCGAGGATCTTGAAGAACCTGAAACAATATCTGCATCTGTGCAGACTAAAATAATGGATGGATGCTCCTCCTTGCATGCATCAGTAATGCCTTTAAACTCGAAACTGGTCGGACCCCTTGCCAAAAACTCTGATAAAGGAACCTCCCTCCCATTCGTATTCCTCGTCGGAAATCATTCCTCTGGTAAATCATCCTTTATAAATTATGTCATTGGACGCGATGTACAAACTGCTGGTGTGGCACCGACCGATGATTGTTTTACGGTCGTAGCTCCTGGACCCGAGGACAATGATCAAGATGGTCCTGCATTGATTGGTGATCCAGACATGGGTTTCAGCGCATTGAGACAATTTGGTCCTGCACTAATTCATCATACACAACTTAAAGTAAGGAGTGGTATCAGCACTGATGCATTTATGATGATTGACTCCCCTGGAATGATAGACAGTCCTGTAAGTCAATCGGGCGTGCCCGGATATGCAAGTGCTGGGTCTACAAGTCCCAGTGCAGATCGGGGATATGACTTCCAGGGAGTTGTGCGGTGGTTTGCAGAGAGAGCTGATGTTGTATTGCTATTTTTTGATCCTGATAAGCCCGGAACAACTGGTGAGACACTCAACATCTTGTTGCATTCTTTGGGTGGGATGGATCATAAGCTGTTGATTGTTTTAAATAAGGCTGATCAGTTCAAGAAGGTGAGTTTTGACATTGCGTCAGCATTGGCCTCTTGTATGTTCTCACTGAACTCACTGATGTTCAATTACGAACATTTATATTAGATTCATGATTTTGCTCGTGCCTATGGAAGCCTCTGTTGGAACCTCAGCAAAGTCATCCCACGGAAGGATCTTCCTCGTATCTATACAATGTGTTTACCCAACAAGACAGAGGGAGCGGAGAATAGTTCGCTTGGAGCAGGATTATCAGACTTGCATCAAACACGTGATGATGTAATTGCTGAAGTTATGAAAGCACCCAAGCGTCGTGTGGACAATGTTGTAACTCATTTGAATGATTCGGTTCACTTGCTACTCATGCATGCACAGATCGCTCAAGATGTGCAAAAGAAATATTCAAAAATGGTTTGGAACAATCGTATTCAGGAAATTGGTGCGTTGACTGCCGGTGTCGGACTGAGCGTCTTGGGAGTATATGCCCAATTGCCAATGGAGTTTACTGGTGCAGCTGCTGCTGTAACTGTTTTCGGAGTGGGTGGCATGAAGTGGTTCAATGGATCCCAGTTGCAGGAAGCGGAAAAGAATTTATTAACCATGGAAGAATTAAGTGTTGCGTTCCAAAGAACTCATTCGAGGGAAATAAGCGAAGCTGACGAGTTCACTGCCAGTGTTTGGCAACGTATTAGAGAAAATCTTCAATTATCATTGAAATCAGAGGGATTAGATGGCTATCCGGCTGTGTCAGATGGAGATTTGAGAGATCTACGCAAGATCTTAGATGATGATATACCAAGATTGAGAAGAATGGCATCACCAACTCATTTTGGTTCGAAACCATGAATCTGAATTCTGCTGGTAAAAGGCTGACTCTAACACTCCAAAATTCACCTAATTTTACTAAAAGTTTGCATTTTGTGGCATCGTCAAATAGACATTGATAGATATTGTTCGTGTCTCTGCGGGAACACTTGAAAAATATGAAGCTGTTAAGAGGTGCCAACCGTAAGCGATAAACCTATCTATTATCCTCTCTCTAATGATATTCAAAATACCACGATAGCGCGGGCAAGATTACTGAAAATGATAGTAGTAGTGTCGAATCTAGTCTAGCACAAGAATATCACCTCAATTTACTAAAAGTTTGCATTTTGTTGCATCGTCTTGGTCAGATAGACATTGATAGATAGATATTGTTCGTGTCTCTGCAGGAACACTTGAAAAATATGAAGCTGTTAAGAGGTGCCAACCGTAAGCGATAAACCTATCTATTATCCTCTCACTAATGATATTCGAAATACCACGATAGCGCGGGCAAGATAACTGAAAATGATAGTAGTAGCGTCGAATCCAGTTTAACACAAGAATATCACCTCATTTTACTAAAAGTTTGCATTTTGTTGCATCGTCTTGGTCAGATAAACATTGATAAAGAGATATTATTCTTGTTACACCTATCTATCATCCTCTCTCT
>Ga0306864_1000403_pt1 | contig 20465 bp, 18 predicted proteins | sample AntRauTorckE5430_FD_190448 | JGI IMG/M metagenome (GOLD analysis project Ga0306864, IMG submission 190448) | Saline lake microbial communities from Rauer Islands, Antarctica - Metagenome Torckler E5 #430 (v2) (version 2) | ecosystem: Environmental > Aquatic > Non-marine Saline and Alkaline >...
GCCATGCTCAATCCTGATCCTATTGAACGCCTTAATATTCAGCAAGTGCTAGTTCATCCTTGGATTTCCTTACAATTTGTGAAAGCTTTGTCGTAGGGATTACAGCCAATTCCCAGCCTTTCTAAAATTATAAGCTGATCCAGTCCATTGTAATACAATTTGTACCATACTCAATCCCCCCACTAATTCAACAGATATTTGACTATTTTCTTGACTTTACATGTGTTCTTGGATGTGTCACTCGAAACATGTTTCTGGAAGTGTATAAGTACAAATAATAAATAATAATGCATGGATTAGAAAGGAGTTGACAGTAAAGGAGCGATGGCTGCAACTTTCGGGTGGAAGAGGCCAAATCCTAGATGGGCAAGTTATGATTTAGTCGGAATGATAGTTCAGATGGCATAAAATGAAAAAAAATGTCAGGTTTTTTCAGGATTTTTTCAATACGACGAACGACGACGGTATGGTAAATAGCTGGTAAATAGGTGGTAATAACATTGAACACACGGTCAAAAAATAAATTGTATTACTACTGGTTTGCTTCGCTTCGCTTGAAGCAAAATTTCCTCGATCTTCTTACTCTCTCTTGAATAGGAGAATTGAGATAACTGTTCTATAATATCCTGGCATCATGACCTATGACTTAGATAATATAAGTTCTTGGACTGCATATAAATCGAGGGCACTTGCTGAAAGTGTGGAAGCATCAGAACCAAACTCTAGAATTGAGCAAATCGATCTCATGGGCGAAAGCCCATCTCACCATCCAAGTCGAGAAGCGTTGCAGAAGAATCTGAACTTATCTAATGATGACTTGCAAGTAAGCTTTAAATGGATGAGGCCACACCCTGCCCTGTTTCTGCAGGCTGCGTCCAAATCAACTAGCTCAAAAGCTGCGCTTGAGGCATCAAGGATTGTAAATATAAACCCATCAAAACAGACAAAGAAGCGAGATCGAGCCACACCGATTCAGACAAACATAATTTTTCCAAGTGAGAGTGATATTCCACAGCAAATAGATAGTTCCGTTGCTAGGCCAACAATATCTGTTGATTTGACACAATTTCTTGACCCTCCTCTGCTTTCTGAATGGCTTCCTGGTCAAGATATATCCACTTTGTATGGTGAAAGTAATATTACCGTCGATGCCAGTGCAAAACGAAGTGTTCAACAGATAGCTTCTGGTTATGAAAGGAATGATCACGATCTACCTACACATCATGAACTGAGGAATGAAATAATGAATATCTTTATTACAAACTCAGCATCCATATCAAACGAAACGATGGAAATGATTGAAAATTTGTCTGACGTAGACTGGATGGAGATTTTTCCTTCACATGCGCTTGTGAATGCGCTTGATAAATCTACACCATACAAAATATTGAAAGCCCTTGGACGATTGCTAGCAATCTCTTCGTCACAAGGTGTGGGAACTCACGTGATGAAGGTATTGATACCAGTCTTCTTTGAGTCGTTGGAATCTGACGCAATGCCAAAAGATTACGAAGAATGTCTTAATGAAATTGCATTACATCTCATTGATAGGTGTGGATTAGGTAATCTGCCAAAGCTAGAGGCGTTGAAACTAATTAATGGAATTCCTAAGAATACATGCGGGATAAAACTGAGGCTGAGCCTTGCTCGAGAGTATTATTCGTACAAGAAGAGAAGTTTTTCGTAATCAGTATTGTATTTATTGCAGCTAAGAAATTGCATGCATCTGACATTTGCAACAAGTGACAGGATTTAATACATCATCAGTATATAAATATCGATTCAATATTAGCTACTATGCCCTCTTCTAACGCAGGAGGAATCCCTCCATCACCGCCAACGGCGTCCTAGTCCAGCAAAGATGAAAGAGCTTTAAGTTTCTTTTCATCTCTAAACTGATATCTAAATGTATCGGTCAATACACCATTCGCATCGACACAGCTGACTTTATCATCAAACAACTCGGGGCTAATATTGTGATCGTGTCTTTCAGCATCTATAATGCAAAACCAATTCTTCTTCAGCAGTGCTTGCTGTGGTCGCACTTGATCTATTACATTGATGCGTGGTGTGAAAAAGTGGTAGACTCGTACCTCAAGCGCTTTGATGGATCTGCTGGCAACACTTTGGCTGATAACTTGACCATGTTTCACTTATTCCGTCAAGCTGGGTGCTGTCGGCAACGTTCTGGGTGCATTCGCCCTGCTACTTTATTGGAAACATATCTCTATGGACGTCGGCGCTTCAACAATAGTGATCGGGAAGCTGTCTGTGTTACTGTTGTCTATTACTTCAGTAGTGGCTGGCGTCAACTCCAGTAATCATAGGCAAAGCTTGGGATCTGGAGAATATGAAGAGTATGATCTCATTTTGAAAAGCCACGTAGTGTACCAGAACTGGTTGTAGGTGGAACAGAAAGATCTATCACACCAGAAAGCACAATACTTTCCACGTCACATTTCTTGACAAAATTTTCTGCCCTACTAGTCTATCTCGTCAGCTGATGTTGGGACTTTCGGCATTTTAGCAACAGCTCTCACGCTGCCTCTCAGTCTTGAAAATCTTGAACAGTTAAAATTTCTTGCGTTTTCTTTGTTCGGAATATGGAAAGCAATATGCTTGCTCTGTCAAATCATTTTTATCATACTTACACGAGTCGTCGTCGTCTTTAGAACAATGTTCTCTTCATAGCACATCTGAATATTTTCCATTATTGCAGATTAATTTGATATAACCCTACAAATTGCATGAGGTAGCTGATAATAATCTATCACTACATGCATTGTGGCTCAAGTTTGAAAATAAGATGCATCAGATCCAAAATTATACTACCGAAAAACCATTGGTGCGTAAAACATTTGTCTTTTCAGAGGGTGTTGAAAAGCTTCACAACTTGTTTCAATGCATTGCCGTCATTAGTTCAGCATATCCCAGGCTTGTTGGCATGTGTTCTTTTTGGAATAGTGTTCAATGTTCATCACAACATCATGATTTATGATATTCTTGGTTCATGGTGTTGTTCATGTACGATATTACTCACCATACTTAGCTAACCATACGTACCTACTTACTACGATACTGCTGTTGTTGTTCTTGTAAGTACGAGGTAAGTATCGTAGGTGCCGCAGTGTGCCGCCCTACGAGTCTAAACTAGTAAAATTAATTAAAGTAGCCTTATTTCAAGAATACACGTCAGTCGTGTCTGTATTATTTTCCTAAAGAATAGGGCAATCAACACCAGCTACTTTTTACGAATTCTCCAGAATTCTCATTCTCATTCTCATCCTCTCATTTTCAATCACAAATCACAGAAACACACAGCACACAGATCACAGCACACCCACCAGCCAACCACCCATTCACCTATTCACGCACAAACCCCAGATACGAAAATGTCCCCAGTACTTTCGATAATAGTTGCATCTGCATCTGCAGTTGGCAAAACGTTTCTAATAGGCCTTTCAGGATTTCTAGCTACTCTGTATCCAAAAAGATCTCCGCTGATACCACCTTCCTCTTTGTCATTCTTATCTCGGATGACGTTCAACATGCTCCTCTTGCCTCTCATTTTCACAGGAGTTGCGAGTTCTGTAAAGCTGTCAGAGCTAGAGAGACTGTATCCCATTATCATTTTATCCTTTGTCATCCTTGGAATAAGTCTATTCGTGACAATGGCTTTGGGCTGCGTATTTCGTATGCGGAAAGAGGCTTTCTTCATCCCCCTCTGTGTCGCTTCAACTTTCCCAAATATTGTGGCTTTACCTATTATCATTTTCCCAACATTATGCGAATACGACGTCGTGCAAGATTTGGCTAGAGAAAACACAGGAGATGATGAAAATGTTGATATGCTGGCTGTTTGCAATGAACAAGTGAATGCTGTGGTTTTCACATATTTTTTCGGCTTTTCGGTAGTGTTCTGGAGCATTGGTCATAGGACTCTCAGAAATCTAAAGCACCACAGAGATATAGATACAACAACTGCAATCAGTGCCACCAACTGCAGTACTGGTTTTTCTGAAGAGACGATACTACCGAGTTCCAGGAACGATGAGCAGGAAACGAAACAAAGCGGATTTTGCGAGAGATTTAAAACAAGACATAAATCATTTTGGTGCTTTGTCAAGACCATAGTTGTGGATGTCATTACTTCATCTGGCTTTGTTGCCCTAATACTTGGTTTCATAGTATCTTGTATAGAGCCTCTGCAACGAGCTTTGTTCGATAATGGCAGATCATTGAGAGTAATTGGTTCCGCGCTTGAATCGCTGTCTAACGCAGGTACCACATTTGCTACAATCGTTGTTGCTGCCTCCCTAGTTACAAGGAAGAAGGATGCAAATAGAGTTGAAAATGAAGATAGCGATCAAGATTCAGGTGAAAGAGACGATATTCTCGGAAGTACAATGAATACTAACATAGAAAGAACAGACGAGAAGGAAGATGCAGAGATGATAATTGAAACGCCAAAAAACGAGGAAAGCAACAGCGCGAAGACTTATGTGAAAGATTGTCAAGAGAAAAAATCCCCGATCATTGCAAGATTCAAATCTGTGGATGGTAAAACGTGGAGAATTTGTATTTGGCAGATTCTTTCAAGATTACTGGTAACTCCAGCCATAGTGTTTGCTTTGTTACTCAGGCTTGATTGCTCGGGCTTTCTTGACACTATTCCGCATATCGCCAAATTGGTGCTTCTAATAAATAGTGCCGTTCCCGGGGCATTGGTGGTTGTAGTTATCCTCAAGGCAGAAGGGTTGACAGAAGAAGCCGCCGCTGTGTCCAAAACTTATCTTCCAAGCTACACATTTTCCGTTTTTACTCTTGCAATGTGGTCTTCATTAGGACTGATGGCATTTCGACCAGATGCCGGCATATGTCAACAATAACCTTTCTTTTGCTGTGAACTAAATTGAAATCAAATCAGTATCATCGTGGTTTAATTGAGTGCTTTGACGTATATTGATCGTGATCAAAATTGATTGATGACGAGTGGAAGAAGTGAACCCCAACTCACGTGTTGTCCAAAGTTCAAGTTGCTGATACCTCGGAAGATATCGGCTATAGAGTGGAAATATGAGTTGTTGTAAAATAATGCATAACAAAAAGAGAAAGAACAACAAAATTGATGGGATTTCTATTGCTGTCTATTATACTGCAAAACGCCGAGTAGAAAACTCCTTTCGCTCTTGCGAAGAAATATAATCATTTTCAAATGTCTCTAATATTGATTGATGGATTGACAATTCTGCTCCTCCATTGTATGTCTCCGGACTAGAATGAAGTGTGCTTGCCGATGATGGCACTGCATAACTATCTTCGAAACGGTCTGGGCGAGAATACCGGTCCTTAAGGCTCATTTTCTGAGATATATGATACTTGACAACCTGGACCTTTGGCGATGGACCAACTATTCGACTGTTCTCTCCCAGCACTTCTTGAACGCCTCCTGCCACCTTTTGGTTCTGAGCAGTCAAAGGGCTCACAGAATCGTACACTTTTAGTTGGTCCTCTACATTTTTTAGAGGCTGACGTTTTTTTCCACGACCTCTATTGAGTCTCATTGTTTCTTCAGAACTGCATTGATTTTGAATGGGCGACAAAAGTGAAACATTTGCATTTAGTCCGAGTTGATCTTTGCCCTTTTCCCTTGGTCTTGGCGGACTAGATGGTGACTCAAATTTATGGTGAGATGGTAAAGGATCAGTCGCAAGGTCGTCATGCCAAGATCGTATTTCAGCAGCAAGTATGGTCTCTTCAGCTATATCACCCACATTTCCACCATTAGCACTGCTATCAAATTGCTGCGTGAGCGAACGATTGGGCATTGGAGATTGCTTGTTTGAGGAAGGAGATGATAAAAATAACTGTCTACTAGTATCATTGTTGCTGGTATAATTATGATCACGTTTTCCTTCTGTTGCTGAAGACATAGGCGATTGTGGTATCTGGGGAGAGGCAGAAGGCCAACCCACTTCATCCTCTAGTTGACATTGCTGAAGAAATTCAGATCCTCCTATTTGGGGTGTAGAAGGAGGAGTGAGGACGCCGCTGTCAATTTGGTCTCCCCCATCATCAATGGGAGTCCCAAATGGAGAAAATAGTATATCCTCTGCGCCATTATCACTACCGACCAACTCCTGGGGTGAAGAGGGCAGCCTTCCCAGAAAAGATTTTCCAAACGGTGAAGAATAATTTGCTGACGGCAACTTGCTTCCAATGTCACTTGGAGCAATGATTTCGCTAACATCCACATCAAAGTCACTGTGACCAAAGTCACTGTTGGCTTTCGAATGCATATGCATGTTCATACCTTCACCTTCACGATCAAGGTCATGCCTGCTCATCATGGAGAAATCTAGATCGCGATAAGAGATGAAGCTAGCTTGTATATCAATATCCATTTGAATGTCTGTAAAGTCATCACCCTCCTCATCTCCGGTTACCCCATCTCCACGATGACAAAAATCCATACTACTTTCTTCTATCAACGGTTTCCGATTCAAGTGCACAACTGACATATTTGGCTCATGAAAGGAAATAAAGCTCTCCGCGACGTCATCTTTATCAATCTCATTATCTTCATTTCCAAATGCCCCCTCCCGAATACCTTTTTCACCCAACCGCATCGCAGCATGAAATAATCCAATCATCCCTGATTGTTCCAAAGTATTTTCTCCGCTCTCGGAAACGGAACCACTTTCCGAATGGCACGCACTATCATTTCCACAGCTTTGAGAGGAAGTGATACCCCCTGATTCATCAAAATCACCACGACCATCGCCTCCTCCTCGTACATCCACTCCAATGCCAAGCATTGCCAAACGACTCGCTTCATCTACAAATTCCTTGTTTCTTTCAGGAGTTGCAAGATTCTTCAAAATTGTGGAAGAGTTAAAATAATCACTTTGATTCTCATAAGTGTCCATGGTGTAAGAGCTGTTATTTTTGTGATAGGAAAAGGAGGCTGATACATGCGAATCGGCGATAATGGATGTGTTACAGGGCACACCATCCATGAGCCTTTCCCATTCATCACTTGTACTTTGTGTTGTGGATCTAGTGGGTGATGATGATACATCGTCAGTGCTATTAGTGCCCTCGTCACCGTCTAGACCATATTTGTTGATGCGATGTGTTTGTTCGTAGATTGCAGCTCTTGCTCCGATGCTCATGTTGAGACAATCAGATGGAGCAAAGACTGAGGATCGATCGGGAGAAGAAATGGATAAGTTTGAATGTCTACTTTTGTTGCTGCTGGCACCTTTTTTACAAATGTTGTGATTTTTGTGGTGGGACGAGTTTAGTTTGAATACGGCATCAATGCCTGGGTAATTGTTCTTTAACTGTGAAAAAGACGTGAAGGGATTCATGGGGAGATCTTGGAGTGGTCCCTTCCTCTTTGCATTACTTCGATTCTGATTTGGTGGAAACATTGCTGATGCTAATGCTAATGCTAATGAAACTGATTTCAGATTCTGCGAGCTGCTCTATTGTTGTGTTCTTTTTCGTTGACTCGTCTCATAAAAATTGAAAGTAAATACCAACCAATATCATTTAAATCTCCCTGTCTACTTTGTTTGACGCATTAACTGAGGAAATACATTTAAGGTGTATCCTAGGAATGAAATTCAAAATTTGTGACAAGGCGTTTGTTTAGGCCTAGAGACTGATCACACAAACTGCCAAAATCGACACAAATGTGACAGCTAAACAGAGCTAAAAATGAAAAATGAGACCCATAAGAAAATAAGCCTCGGCATTTTCAATTTACCAATCAGTACAATCGCAAGCAAGAAGCAAGTCGCAAGTACGATACATGATACGATGATCGATGATACGTGATACGTGATACGCCATGCGTGAGCCCGCACAATAGTTCACAACAATTCACAATACGGTATTATACCTACTATTGTAGACATTACCAATATCCAATTTCCAACATCCAATAAAACACCACAAACCACAATACCGAACGACATTCATGTCACTACATAGTACACTCTACATCAATTTGAACCACACACACCTGATTAACGTTTCTCCATAATCTAAAGTTAACTCTAAATTCAGAAATGAGATATCTGATACGGAAAGCAAAAGAAAGTATTCGACATCGAGACATATATGCAGCAATTTTTGCCATCATATTATCTCGCCTTTCCCATATGTACAGCCAAGGATCTGAATCTATTCAAGCGACCATTAATCTCTCCTTCTACTCTCAATACACTTCTCACATTGATATTCATGCACATACGAGCACGAGGAATCTAGACTCAGTCAATTCCAATACAGCACGTCACTATAGTGTAGCCAGACCTGTTCCTTTTGATCTAGATGGAGATGGTATCGTCGAAGCCATTGTGGTGCCTTTGCCTCTTTCCCCCCACGCCCACGCTCAAATAAATGGCGAATCACCGTCATTGTCTGACAGTACCACATTGTGGACGCTTCAAGTTATGGACTTGAAACCATTGCACGCTACTCATGATTCTTACATTGACGACGAGGGACTGCTTCCCATGTATCCAAACACCATCTTCACCTCAAGCGCCAAACCATTTATTCCTGTCAAAATGACAACAGGACAAATATTCCTTACAATAAAAACAACAGCATCGACTTCGATGACAGATTCCACATTCGATTATTATTGTGGAAAAACATGGCAGGAAGCGAACGAGAGTTGTCACGTGCCCTGTCCGACTGGATTGCAATCCGATTGTCCAGATGGTGAAATATGCTTTGCGGATACAGCCTGTGGTAGAAAAATAATGACTGAAAATTTGAGAAAAGAGCAGGATGGCTATGTGAAGAATACTTTAGATGGAATACCGAGTGTTGCCACGATTTGGAGCAACGGTGACGTGACACTTCATGGTATCACACATAAGCCTTGTGCGGATGATAATAACGAAGCGTTGGGTTTGATGGAGATGTGGAGCGTCAATCCCTTTGGATTGGGGCAGGAGCTAACTTCATGGATTGAATTCGTTGAAGTTGACTTGCTGATGGAAAAAGATGCGCCTCTTGGAAAATACGGGGCTCTTGTGATTGCTGCAAGATATCGTACTATCGACCATGATAATGATGGACAAGGGAATGAGCATGGACACGAGAAGGAAGAATCATCCATCTATTTTGCTTTGGATGCGTTTACTGGAGAGATGCTTTGGCTAAACGATGCTCACCATCGGCACACCAGCAATATTCACAAAAACGATAAAGATACGGGCCAGCATTCACCACTGTCGTCCATGGGTAGAAGACGTTCGAGGCTTTCGCGATATACGGAGGCTGTTCGCAAGGTAGCCGAATCTGAAAGTTCTGAGGATTGTCTGCAACATTTCGGACATTTGATTGTAGACAAGGAAGCGGGAGTACTGCCCCATTCATTCTGGCACCAGAAAGGCGATCGTGGATCACTTGAATGGGATACAATGTTAATATCGAGTCACTTTGATCGCAAACGCTGGCTACAAAAGAAAGAGACAAAAAGACTAAGTTGGCTAGCTCAAGAACTATCGGGTGCTGCGAATACGGAGGGCAAGAGACAAGAAAATAGGCAGCTTCACTTTGGACATCCGAACGTTGCTGTCTTTCATAATCGTCATGGGGTTAACGTGTTATCGCTTCGAAATGGAAAACAAATTTGCCATCTTTCACTTTTCGAAAATATGCTACACGCAGATATCAATCAAGATGGTACCATATATAAGATTGAGATTGTCGCGCGAAGGTCGCAACATGGTACAGAAGAAACTGAACAATCTCGTTGCAATGCCATCATAACATCAGAGACGTCTGAAACCACAATTGACATTTGCAACGATAGAGATGGCCAACCAAGGAATGAGGCAAGACACATACATGGCTTAAGCGCAGCTCTACCTCTACTTGTTGAAACATATGACAAGGACATCATGACACATGATATCGTAGTTGCTCTCAGCAATGGACTACTAAAACGCTATGACATTCACGGTCGTCGGAAATGGACTGCCAGAGGGTCATTTAATGACATCCCTAGTTGGGATCAGGGACCAGGTGCCCACAATGGTTATCTTTTCCGCATAGATTTTGATGGAACTTCCACATATAAAATACCTGCAGCAGGTCAAAGACCAATATTGCTCATCGGAGATGATAAAATGGCTCTATTTACTGCTGGTGGTGGACGGCTATTAGACAAGGCAACGTATCCTCAATCATTCGCAGGGAAGCCAATTCTTCAAGATTTGAACGGTGATGGGACCACGGATATTTTGATAACAACTGTTGACGGGGTCTGGGGTTACTGTATTGATATTACCAAGGGCGGCTCCGCATTTTTGAAAATAATGAATGGGCTATTGGCATCATTTGTGGTAGTGGCTTTTCTCTTCAGTTACTTTGACGATCCAAGCATTACGAGTCGACGATCAACTGATGCATAGTTTGGACAGTGACGATTTTATTGATTCTATAGCATTGATACAGAATAATAAATCGAAAAAATGCTAATTGCTAGTACGTGTACCATTTGAGAAGTAGCTGCATGCACCATTGTACCAACACTTGGTTAGTGAAACTACAATCCTCACAGATACTATGTATAACATAACTAGGTATGGTAGATAAACATGATGTGTGATGAGATCGCTCCATTTTGAGCGCGAAAATACTTTCAAAATTCAAAATTATCTGTTGGTTGCCCCCACTCATCTATACCCACCCCAATCAAAGTACTCTCGACGACGACTCCTCCTCCTCTCGACCATAACGCGCGATCTGTAGGTATGGTACTACGAAGGTAGATAGTTGCGGACCTTTGCGGCCAGCGGGCACATCAACACCTTCCTCTACCATACTCTCTTTTGCTACGTAGCTACACTAGTTTAGCTAATCCATCTCACTCTATTTGCGCATTTGAAAGAGTTTCTTCGAACAACAACAAATCGTTGTGTCAAGGGATAACAGAAACCTTAAATAAAAGATCAATAAAGAGCCAGTAAAATGATGGACCAAGAAGCGGACAATGATCGGCACAAACAGGAAGAGAGAGATCGTCAGCAGAGGCGTCGGGTAAGCCAAGAATGATCATTCCATCAAACATGCTGAATATAGTGAATTCTTTGTAGATAACGAATCTAAACGTCTTTGCCACATTCCTACTTCTTCTGCAACACAGGAAAAACGTGCTAACAAATCAGATGCGCAGCGAGAGAAGGAAGCGCGTAGGAAAGATCACAACCAAAAGATCCTTGCAGACTCAAATAAAAACCGAAAGCCATCCAGGTCCAGATCCCCTAAACCACCCCCACCCAGTGCAGATAAGGGGACATCCAAATTCCAGGCTCTATTCAATAAAAGGGCAGAAGGATTCCTCATCGACTTAAACTTTCGAAACGCCGCACCGAGACCTCCTGTCGGACCTTGTTTTGTTGGATCAGGTCTAGAGGGAGAGCTGAACGACAAGTGGACTAAGTACAAACCGAATAATGCAGTTGAAGCTAATTATTCTTGGAAACTTCACGCAGAACCTGATCTTGGTGTTCCGCTTGCGCCCTCTGCCATGGATCTTGAGGGTTGCTACGTAGATCCAACCAAGGAAGATAAAAAACAAAAGGAAGCATACGATGAACTTTTCGATGATGATGAAACCGATGAGAAGAAGGAAAACATTAAAGGTCCTGCCCCGCTTCATCCGGATGATGAAGCTCTTATCAACTGGAAAGGAAGTGTTGGTGATAGCGCAGCGAAAGAATTGAAGAGGAGAAGGGACGTTGCTAGGGCTGAAGCTAGAAAGGGCAGTGGCACGAATCTGACTACTGGACCCCAGCAACAAATTTCACTTGCGAAGCGGAAAGAAGGATTCCAGACTCGTGTTTTAGATGAACAGAATCCGTTCTTTATGAAAAAGACAACATACCTTGCAAACGATCCAACTCAATCTGTTCACATGTTCAAATCACTTGCCGAGACGAAGGCAAAGGCAGCTATTGAGGTTGAGAAACAGCTTCAGTCTAACAAGCTATCCGATAAAGATACCGCAATCAAGTCGTTTGAGATAGCCAACAAAGCAAGCACTAAGCGTGCCCATCCTACGAAGAAGAATGTGGAAGCCATGGAGGAAATTTCTTTGTTGCCTGATGATATTACATGGGGATATACATTTACTCACGTTGTTCTTGACAACTTACCCAAAATGGATTCCAAGCGTGAGCTGACATCGAAACAATTGGAATCAGCTTATATTGCTGACGTTAGTAAGGGTACAAATCTCCGTATGGAATGCAATCTTCTTGTGACTGATGACGATGATTCCAGTACATTGAAAGGAATGTACAATGCAGTGCAAAGGTATGACTTGGACGTAGTCCCTCTCAAGGAGGTAAATACACCTCACTCTAATTTCCTTTTTGTTGTAGATGAAGAGAATAATGTCGCACATTACCATCCAGTTTCATCTCGAGTACAGCTTTCTACTGGAAGGCCAGCCTACAGCGATGCTGGCACCCGTTCAATTCTGAAAAGAAAGTTGGAGGCTGTAGAAGTTACCGATTTGGAAAAGACTCTTGCGGAGGTTGATGCTGACATGGCGAAGAAACACGGGATTGAAGAAGATAATGCAGACGCCCACAATTCTGTTCCAAGGCAAAACCCCTTTAGCAATGTAGACAGCTCTGACGAGTCTGATGAAGGGTTCTAGGCATAAGGTACCTACTCATCTAATACGTTCCGCTAAAAGAGATGTTTTAAAGTAAAAATTGAGCAAGTATGCTTTTTACTTTTATGTTAGAGAAAGTCATCATCTTTATTTCGAAGGAAAACATTGCGATTCTGCGACGCACGCGATGATTGGTCAAGTTGACGAGACTTTTTTGCAGCATCTTGCAGAAAAGAAGCATTTCCACCACCGGCATCTTTACGTCTTTGAATTTCCTCATCGTACAGTTTTGTATTTGACTTTCTTTGAGCATTGGAAATATTTCTTGATCGAGCTGATGCATCTGCCTGCATTGCCTTAAGAGTTTCAAGTCTTTTACTTTCTGACATTGGCTGTTTCCCATTGCTGTCACAGTCACCAGCTCTGATGCGTCTATGACGCCCCCTTGCTTCTACTTGCTCCTTCCATTTCTGCTCCACCAACGCCTGATCAGGGCCAAGATCAGATGTCGAAATAGACTTTGGTTTGGATTTTCCCATAAGGCCATAACTTTTTGATAATTCAGCTTTGTTATCTTTATCGATGGAACGAGATCTCACTTTTTCATCTCTAGATCTATTGCGTCTCTGATAGCTCACGCCATGCCTGGATTCAAAGTCGTCTCTATCCCGACTGCGGCTACATCTACCACTTCTATTACGTCGTCTATAGCTACCATAATGGCGGCCACTAGAACTGTTATCGTCAGGCGACCTAGACCTGCTGTCGCTCGTAGAGGATCTACGATTTCTTCGGCTACTGCGATGTTTATATTTCCGGCCTTTTCTATGGCGCTTTGAATCCTCGCTTTCGGAACTGTACGACCTGCGGCGGTTTTCGTATTTGCTTTCTTTTCTGTATTGTTTGCGCTCACTGCTGTCGTCATCGTCATCACCACGTTCACGCCTGGATTTTCGATGCTTCTCAGTTTTCCGTCTCTTTCGATCCCTATCCTTTCGTTTCACCACTTCGGGATCCTCTTTATCGTTCACTATGTCAAACAAGCGCTGCTTCTTTTCTTTCTGATTTCTGATTTCACTCCTCTGTTGTTCAACCATGAACATAGGATCTTCGTGCCTCAAATGAAAATTTGAATTCCAATCTTGAATGTCATCTCTCTCTGAACGTTCTTTTCCCACTAAAACTTGATCCACTGAAGTACTCTCTGCAGTCCTTGTTAATACCATATTGACACCAACAGAAGACTCGGCTGTAGCCAGGTCGCCCTTTTTCACCTTGTCTGGATTGAACTCCTTTCCCAATAAATAATCTTCATGCTCTTTTTGCTTTTGCTCATTTTCAAAAGTTGTTGATTTGCCATCACACCTTGGACCACCTTGATACATCCAATCAATCCCTCGGTCTAACCGATTCGACTTTTTACCTGAAATCCTATTAAGCTCCTCTTCTTCTCTTTCTTTCTGTATTTGTTTTGCGAGTTCTTTGATTTTGATGTTTTCCGCCTGCTTCTCCTGTTCTGCGATCCAGACTTTCTCCTGGTTGCACAGCTTTGAAGTGTGCCATGACTTTTTGGAGAGAAAAGCTAGTCCTTTTGGCATGATGGCAAGCAAGACTGATAGAAAGGGAAATAACAAGTACAAGATTGAGAGATGGAGCTATGAGAACTTTGTTACTGAAGTGAAATGCTCCTTCTTAGAATTATGGATTATGGATTATGGTGTTGCTGGTTGCTGGTTGCTGGTTGCTGGTTGCTGGTTGCTGGTTGCTGGTTGCTGGTTGCTGGTTGCTGGTATCGTAGGTAATAGGAGGTATTTAATAATAGGTCATATTTTTAATTCTGATTTCGATTGCTGTCGATTGCGCATAATCTATGAAAGGCCACCCAAACGCAGTACGCAGTACAGACGGGAAACCGGGGTCAATTTCTTCGGAGCCTCACAAACGTTGCACTTCGCACGTCGACGAACAGTATTTACATCAAACAACAGTGTTTAAAACAAACATAAATTTATCATCAACTAAAAAGGAACTCCAGTTATCATGCCTATTTCCCACAACTCATATTTTGAAGGAAGAGTCCACAGTGTCGCATCAACTAGACATGGAAGGAAGTTCTCTGTAGGAATAATCTCTGAAGGACAAGTCCATTTTGGAACTGAAGCAGCAGAGAGGATGACAGTGATCAGCGGACTCCTCACGATCAAGATCGATGGAACATCTGATTGGATATCCTTCCCTGCAGGAACCAACTTTGAGGTTGCTGCCAACTCCGGTTTTGACGCCAAGGCGAGTGGTGATACTGCTTATCAGTGTGAATATCTCTAGGTTAGAGTGGCCCCAAAATAATTGTTTGTAGTAGGAACAAATCCAACAAGTTCTAATTATAAGACTCTTTTACATAAAAAACTGTCCGAGTTGTGAAAGGGAGATTTCTTTGAGGACATGTATGTCGCGGTGCGATGTGCTGGACATCATGATGATGGTTATAAAACTATTCTCAAGTATCTTATATTTCAAGCCTGATGTTCTTAAAGTTTTGAAAACATCGATTGATATTCTAATTTCAAAATGCGTTCATTAGCAAGATCGCGTGATAATTGCCAATGCAGCAAGAAGAAGGAATCTAAGCTATGGGCTATGGGGTGACAGCAACATAACGGATAAATTTTTGCGAAAGTAATTCGTTTTCCCTTTCAAAGATCTCTACAAAAACTGTGTCACTTTTTGATACTTCGTTCATGTTGAATGTAAATTCTTGAAAGTCCGAGAAAATTCATGGCATCATACGAATAAGAGGCGTTCATTTTTGTTGGCTGCTGGAGCGGCATCTGTTTCGAATACCAAAAATGTAGTTAGTATGGCAAAGAAGGTCGTAAAAAAATATACGCATAGGCAGAACTTTGCTTTTCGGTCGCAAGATATGAGATCGACAATAATTGAAGATTCATTGACTATTCAAAGAAATGCTTCCTTCGGATTGGAGTATGACTCAGTAGGTCCTGGAAATTTTAGTGACACAGATACTCTAGACTGCACTCCTCAGCTAATTACACAAAATCTTTTTTTGGCAGTGGCTGTTCGTAGAGAAGGCAGTAGCACTTGAAATGGCTCCAAACCTTAAATTCAACTCTTGAAAAGCACTCAAATGAGTGCCTTCGTGTACCTTCTAGATAGATTCCCGAATCCAATTGCACTTATGGTTTTCTTATTATACAATCTACTATGTATTCCAAAGGACTATTAAATCAAAATAACACGAAGGTGCACTACTTATAGCTAGGTGCTTAGTACTTCATAACGCACATTTATTTAGTTATCAAGAACAGACACCAAAAATTATTCGGCACACTACTGCTGAATAACATTAAAAAAATCCCGGATTCCCACACACGATTTTTGATGAGTGATAACGAGAACAATTTTAAGGTTTAGGTAGTAGTCTGAAGAAACACGCAATGATTTGTTCTGTGATTTTTCAACTGGCACACAGACACATCAGTTTTGGGGAGAATAAAGGCATCACGGCATTAATAAACAAATTGAGATGATGGGTTGAGAATGAAGAGCGAGAACGTGTTGGTCCTCCTGATGCAGCTCTAACTGCAAACACTGATCAAGTTATTGAAATCATTCTATCTGATTCATCTGAAAAGGGTAGTGAAGGTGCTGATTGGAAAGTTGCCTTGGTGCATGAAAGAAGCAAAAAGAAGTAACATCTTGATGTAATTGATGATGCATATGTCTGCTACTATAATGTGCATGTTTTGGTATGTGGTTGTGTTGTATTTTTTTCTCTTGGATTACCGCTGTCTGTTATTGTCCGAAAAAAAGGCTTGACGGAAAAACTATGTGTAGCAGGTAAACTGTTATTCCGATATCATTAAATATATTACTCCGGATATAATTGAGAAGACTGATATGATGGGAAGCGAAGCCATCAAGGATGATTCGAATGGTCATCCGTGATCCTTCCGCAGTGAATATTTGAAATGACGTTACTTCATCTCATATTCAATATTTGCAAAACCGAAAACACTGATAACAAAGAAAATGACACCACCTTCCGAACCTGTACAGATAGACCTAGAGGTCACAGCGGCAAAGACTCTTACTAATCTGTGTAAATACCCAAGCACCTCTCCATCTGCACACCAGCCAGTTCATCAGGCTTCATTCTCTGATATGATGCCTGCCTTAAAATTACCTGCAGCACCATTACTAGAAGTACTAGTAGTACCTAATGTTGTTCCTGCAGCAGAACAAGACGACATGGTTCATATTCCTTCTACTCGCCCTCCTTTGCCGGCGGTACAGTCTGAGGTGAAAAGGCATATTAAACTCAACTTTCCTCAGAAGCTGCTCGAAATATTAGAGACTCCAGAGCACTCTAATATCCTCAAGTGGCTCCCTGGCGGTAAGGCTTTCGTTATAATTGACAAGAAGCGCTTTGCAAGCGATATTCTTCCTACATACTTAAAGCCGTCCCAGTTCACCAGCTTTACTCGTAAGCTTTGTCGCTGGAAGTTCGTGCGTGTCCCTCGTGGACCTTTTATGGGAGCTTATTACCACAAACTGTTCAAAAGGGATCACCCTGCTCTATGCGAGCTCATGTCCTGTGATAATAATGCCCCTAGCTTGGATTTACTTGCATATGCAAGGCATCAGGCAATGGAATCGATTCGAGCAGCGGCGTCACCAAGATCTAACGCAATTGGCCTTTGTTCTATTCCTCAGCAGAACGCATTTCAAAGCTTAGAAGAAGCCAATAGAGTGTCTATGATTAAGAAAGAGCTTCTGACGATTCATTTGAAGAGAGCTCATCTTTACGAGCAGCAGAAAAGGATCTTAAAATGCGCAGAAGATACACGGGAGACAGCAGTGTACACCAGTAGGCATCAACCACTTCCACCAAGCCAGGTCCCAGCTCTTCAGCAACAAGTAGTACTTCGAATACGTCATCCTGAGGTTTACATGAATGACAATAACTCTGCTCCTCAGCAAGTTCAAACACATCATCCTCAGTTCCACATGAATGGCTATATTGCTAGTAACAGCTCAATGATTCTTCAAGACGCCTTTAGAGCTTTAAAGGGTGGGAATACAATTGCATACAATGCAAACATGTCTGAATTAGCTAAACTTCGTCAAACGGGAATGCTAGATCGTGCTGCCGCGACACGGACTAACCATATGCGAACACGACTTCGACAGACTCAAGTCCCGCAGGAGCCTAACGACGGAAACCAAGGTGCTGCTCGGAATTCTAACTATCGTGCTTCAGCAGCCTAGTGCAAACTAGTACCTGCTCTGTTTGACGCGCGGACCAACTGATCCCTCAAGAACCCATCTGAGCAGCCTCTTTCAACGGTACTAAAGACTGCGAGGACTACTAACTCTGCTAAATGAGCACTCTGACATCAACACGTGATGGCTCCATAGTGGGAAGGCCTTTATCATCGTGGACAAGAAGCGCTTTGGAAGCAAGGACCTTCCTGCGTATTTAGTAAAGCAGACACAGTTCGTCAGTTTCGCCCGGAAGCTTTGCCGCTGCTGGAAGTTTGTCAGTACCTCATGGACCTCTCCTCATGCTGCTGGGCGCGTATTATCCCGAGCTTGGCTATTATTGCGTAGGCAAGACAACAGGCAATAGACTCAATTTTAGCACCACCAGTACTAGCCCCGCCTAGACCTATCGCAACAGGGGGGATGTCGTGCCTCACCATAATTATTTGCGAATCATCCTAATAGAAGAGGCTAGTAATAGAGTGTCTTTGATCAAGGACGAGCAGCTTTTGGACATTTGTTTTAAGAGAGCACATCGCACATCTTTGCGAGCAGCAGAAAGGGATCCTAAGACCTAAGACACAGAGAGGGAGTTAGGTGGACAGGACCAGGTCCGCTAGTTAGGAAGCAGCCATTTTCAAAACAGAGCCTACTACCTGACGAACAAGCATTTGACGCAATTGGCAAAACTGCGTCAAACAAGAATGCTGGATCGCGCATCGTGCTGCTACGACTGACCCTGCATAATGTGACGAAAATAAAGTAAATCATCAATGTTTCACGAGATACACGAGCAAGCAACTTCCACCTGATTTTGAATAATAATAATCTTAGGAATAAGAAAATTGTATTTACGAGTTTTTCAGAGCTCTCTGAATTGATAACTTCTATTTGCCAGCTCTTTAGTATCACGATGTCATAAAAAGTCAACACAAGCATTGCTGTGGTTTCAAAAGTGTTGTTTGCGGCAGAGTCAGTTAATCTTTTTTGTCTCTCATAGTATGGTAGTCCACCTATCCTGAATCCTGATCCAATAAATAACAACAATTTTTTAGATTTTGTTAAAGTTTGTTGCTCTTGTGTGGTGGAAGGGATTGGGCATCGGGCATCTCATTCAAGTTATTATTGCTATGCCCTGATGACTACATACTCTCTAGAGATGACCTTCTGAACAATCCAGAAAAAAGAAGGTTTTTCAACTCAAGTTTGCACGTGTACACTCCTGTGTAATATTTTTTTCTCAGCTTACGATACATCTTCATCTAGAGAGGGAGGGGACAGGCAGGCAGCAGGCAGGCGTGATGAGGGAAGGAATAGGTGCTTACAGGAAAGAGAAGGGGCTGATTAATTTTAACCCCGATATTTTAACAACTAAATGAAAGTACCGTACGTACGATGGAGGGAGGGAGGGTTCGCAAGGATGGATAAATCGTGTGACGCGCCTCAGCTCGAGTGCACGAGGTACGAGGTGTCAAGAAGGCTATCAGCCTTTCCTGATTCCGGGTCATCGATTTCCCTAACGCCTGTCCTCTCGCTGGCAAATTGATTTAAAAAACAACATGATGTGATTATTTGTCATCGGGGCATAGAGGTGACTACAGCCTACAGCAGCATTATGACCACACAAATGGTCATCGAAAGCATACAACAAATACTTACGTCTCATAAATAGTTGATAATATACATATCTTGAAAAGCATTTAGCAAAGAATAGAATGAACCTTTCAGAAAAGCCCATCCGCATGAAACAGGAGCTCTCAGCAGCAGAGACTCTGACAAATCTCAACAGATCATCATCAAACACTTCCCCTCCTTCTTTACCAGTAGCAGTTGCTCAGGATCAAACCCCAACTAGTATGCCTACTCTTCCTTTCCCTACTACTCAACGAGCCATTGTGACTGCTCTAACTTTGCCTGCCCAGCAAGATGTTTCATGTCCTACAATCTCTGGTTCTACTCGTCGGTCTGTGCTTGAGCAGCCTCCCCCAACAAGGGTAAAGACTGCTAGCAGTAGTACTAATAACTCTGCTAATAAATGTCAACAAAAGAACTTCCCCCAGATGCTACTAGAGATCTTAGAGACACAAGAGCATTCTGATATCCTCAAGTGGCTCCCTGGCGGGAAGGCCTTTATCATCGTGGACAAGAAGCGCTTTGGAAGCGAGGACCTTCCTGCGTTCTTAAAGCAGACTCAGTTCACCAGTTTCACCCGGAAGCTTTGCCGCTGGAAGTTCGTCCGTGTACCTCGTGGACCATTCACGGGTGCGTATTACCATAAGCTGTTCAGAAGGGATCACCCTGCTCTATGCAAGCTCATGTCCTGTAATGATGATGCCCCGAGCTTGGCTATTATTGCACATACCAGACAACAGGCAATGGACTCAATTTCAGCACCAGTAGCCTCGCCCAGACCTATCGCAACAGGGGGGATGTCTGTTCCTCACCATAATTATTTGCGAATCTTAGAAGAGGCTAATAGAGTGTCTTTGATCAAGGAGCAGCTTTTGAACATTCGTTTTAAGAGAGC
>Ga0306864_1000405_pt1 | contig 20428 bp, 23 predicted proteins | sample AntRauTorckE5430_FD_190448 | JGI IMG/M metagenome (GOLD analysis project Ga0306864, IMG submission 190448) | Saline lake microbial communities from Rauer Islands, Antarctica - Metagenome Torckler E5 #430 (v2) (version 2) | ecosystem: Environmental > Aquatic > Non-marine Saline and Alkaline >...
TTTGTACGAAGATAACTAGCAAAACAAAAACTTGATATATTCGCATATTTGGAAAATGGGTCGCAAAATTAAACCCAGGTCTACGAAGTAACCCCGTAGGGTTGCACCCAAATTCCATAAATGTGGTATTCTTCACGGTCATAAGTTTTGCTGACTGCTTTTGCCCTGGGATGACGTCAGTTTTGGTTAGATAACGGGATCTACAGACAGACCGTCACCTTTAGGCTTTTTCGGCAGTTTTGCGGTAGCACGTAAAATACAATGAAAATTTCAAATTTTGGAAAGTCTGGCATAAAATACATGATACAAAAGCTGGAAGCTGAATTATTCCTGACGATTGGCAGAGGCTACTCTTCATTTATCTAAAGAGATACATACAATATTTTACAATTCATAGAATTATTGCAGTGTATAGCACGAGGGGAGATAGAACAAGAGATATATTTGAAATACATTAGAGGTACAAGTAACAAAGTATTTCGGGACACTCTTTCTCTTTCAAATCCTTTAGAAAGAAATTCGGCCACACCATCCAGAATGGATATAGAAATCTTTACGTTGTTCTTTCGTTTGGCATAGACAGAAATACTTTAACTTGTTCCGTAAACATGTTTTGATGATGATTGAAATTACACTACCATACGCGTGGTGTAGAAAGTATTTTATAGAGTAAAAAGATGACAATCCGCAGTTCATAATTTCAATGACACCAACGGCAAGATGAATAATTGCCTAATTGTTTGCGATGAAAGTGGCACTCCATAATCCATAATCTCTGCATAGCGTTAAAGACTTTTTCACTTTTCAGGTATTGTCATTGTTCTTCAGCATTTTTCTCTTCACTCATCAGTTCCTCCAGGTCGGATGCGCTTTTATGAAACTTATAATAGATCGTCATCATTGTCATCGTCGGAATCATCAGAGTCAAAGGCATACTTTTTGCGTTGTATGTTAATACTCGAAGGCTTGGATTGTTGAGCACCGATGCCCTCCAACATTTCAATGAGCTTTCCTTCGGTGATACGGGCTTGAAGTTTACCGCCAATGGCCATGTTTGTGATTAGAGCCTCGACAGCCGACGCCTTTGCAGGTTTGACAAGCTGAATTATGAAAAACAAATAGTATCCATGAGAAATGAGTGGCGCGGTTCTGGATACACAGCGGAGTGGCGCATTTGAAAAAAGCGTCAAATCACGGTTGAAATGAATGTGTTTACCCTGGTCATTGATTCTGTACCACCTTGGCCTTGGACGCAGATAATACTGCGAACGTATGAATCTGCAGTAACGCACGCACCTTGATTGTTCCCAGCCTTGCAAAAGCCTCCGGTGTCAATGCCTGGTCAAGAATAGCTTTCCTTTGCCCCTCCTTTTCTTGATTTTTAGCCTCCTGGGGATCACCTCCTCCTCCTGCTCCGCCATTGTTTGTTGGATCTGCGGCTGAGAAGCCATCCGGTATTTCATCGGGTCTCACGTTCCTTTCCATTTTGTCTTTGCTTGCAATGAATTCAATGTTTTTTGTTTTTACAGCAGCGCTGTTATCGCTTGCTATGATTGATGGTAATAATTTCTGTTTTCAAAATGTTCGTTGAAGTAAATTTACTGAAAAGAAAGAAAAGAGATAGGAGAAACAAGTTTCTTCTTCATTTTCAATTTGACTTGTATTTACTAAACGTTGTAATAACGGCATTATTGCAAGTATACCTTTCTATTTTTCTCTATCTCTACCACTACTACTGTAGGTACCTAGCTCTCTCTCTATCTAGAATAGAGTTATTGCATCGGATTACTGATTGAAACATGCATTCACGCATTTATATGTTGCTGTGGGAAGGGGGACACATGTCACTTATCAATTATCAACATGTAAATCTCGCCCCCTTTCATCCCTACGTCTTACGTGCACCTTCTGGATACTAAAACCCGATCCTCTTGACGGCATTTGGATTGAGTACGGCCATTAATTACATTCATACAAGCTCAAGACAGCAGACCTTAAGTTTAGTAATTAGCAATACTCTGATCACTTTGTCGACAGGGGGAATGAATTCATGATTATGACCTATTTCAATCCGAAATCCTAAATGTTTCGGGAAACTGAAGGCTAACGGATGGTCGTAGCGAAATACAAATAAGGACTCGCTTCAAGTTACCAAAAGCAACCCAAAGAAGCAACCCAAAGAATCCAAACATAACGGATGAAGGTGATGGTACTCATGTATATTTGGGCCAATCTCAACATTACGAACTCTCTCTCCAAACGAGGGCGATAAAAACGTTTATAAACGGAAAACGTCATTTGCAGCAGCGGCAATTCTTGAGGCATTAAAAAGACAGTGCAGGCACTGGTTACTACGACTAGAGAGGAGCGCGAGGCCACTTAACTTCAACAATTAAAGATGTTGGCAGTGAGTGGTCTTCATTATGTAGAATATTTAGTAGTATGCAACCTTCCCTAGCAATCAGTGAAAATGAGAGGTAGTATGGAACCTTTCCGGTAATCATTGTGAAGGAGAGGTAGTATGGAAAGTTCTCAGTATTCTGTGTGATAAGGAGAGATAGCATAAAATCCGTTTATCACTCTAGGGTGAGAATAGACCGTATTGAAGATTCTCAGCAATCATTGCCTCTCAGCATTTATAGAATTATTTAATCTTTTTGCCAAGTGTCAGAACCATGAAAAAGCAGAATACTACTTAGACGAGCTTGAGGCTGACCGGCACGGTGCACATTTTACATTTTACAATTTGTGCACCGTGCCGGTCAGCCTGAGAGAAAAATCAAAGAATTGCAAGTGGAATCACTCCGACCAAATGTTGCATGCTACAACGCTTGCCTCAGTTCCTTCTCCAAGGCTTCCACGAAAGATGATGCTTTGAGAGCTGAAGCTTTGCTTTATCGAATGACACACCAAGCTGTACTTAGCCCCGATTACCTTTCCATGACAAATGTGATTTCAGCCTGGTCCAATAGCAATCATCTAGAGAGGGCTGAACATGTTCTAAATACTGTGCAATCAATTTACGAGTAAGGAAACGAAGCAATGAGACCAACAACAGTTTTATTTGGTGCAGTGCTTCAAGGCTTTGCGAGAGCTGGAGACACGAAGAGAGCAAAGGCTATTGTAGAGCATATGGAGAAGCTAATGAATACCGATGGATACGGAGAAATGCGTCCTAACACGGTCATCTATAACATTTTAATCAATGCCTATGCTAGAAGTAGGACACCGGGGGCGATAGACAACAGAGTCCTTTTGATTTTGGACAAGATGAAGAAGTATGGAGAAGAGGGTCACAGTGATACCAACCCAACAATTATCACATATAACGCATCCTATCAGCATTCGCCTCAAGTGGAAGCAATGAGCTTCAAGAATTGGAAGAAGCAAAACGAAGTGAAGAGTCAATTTCTCCCAACAATATTACCAGATGTTACCTATACCACAATTCTTAAAATACTCACAACATCCAGAGTACCAAAGAAAACGATGAGCATCATTTCAGTAATGGAAAAAGATCTAGACAACCCTAAGCTCCGTCCTAACAATTTTACCTACGACGCAGTGATCAAATTGCGTGGAAGGCGATCTTCTAACGATGCAAAACTTTGACGTCATGCTCTGATTCTCGCTTCAAAAACACTTACCAAGATTCAGGACCTACCACATATACAAGAGTCACCTTATTCATACGGTGCATTCTTTTCCACTCTCGCAAAGCTGACATCTGGTCAAGAATATGCAATGTCACCTGAGAAATCGTTTAGAGACTGCTGCATCGCTGGAGTCTTGGATGAGAGGGTTCTTGAGAACCTCATCAGGACAGCTCCCAGAAATATTATACAATCGCTTCTCAGCACCAGTGAAAGTCTTCGCAAAATTACTTTGAAAGATCTACCACTAGGTTGGAGTCGCACGTCCAGGGGTAGCATAAAGCATATCAACACGATCACAGAGATCGACTGAACGGACAACACAGAACACAGGACGCACTAAGATCAAAAGATAAATAGTGAAGGGAGAGGCCATAATTATTCTTAGCATTGCTACACCCGTCACTATCGATGCATTTGATGCATGGCTTTTCAGGACTGTTTATAACGAATCTCATTCGTAACTGATCAAAGCAATCTTGTACCAGTTTCACAGCCTCTTCCCTTCTTGTCACGTCTTTTTTATAGCTTTTATCCAAGACGTAAAGTGCAAAATTGGATCTTGTAGAGATCCATGATACCAACATGCGTTCTCATCCAAATGAGATGACTTGCTTCCCTCCCAGCAGAACAGATGGCAACGGGTAATAGAAGAGACGTCATAATCAAGCCTTTAAATAGAACCAGAAGACAGGTCCTTGGTCCTTCAAGTATATGTAGAACCAGAAGACATGCCAAGCAGTCCGGGTAAGACCGATCTGCTCACAATAAAAATAAACAATCAAACAATCAATTCAACTACAAGTATTAATACTAATTATTCTCACACTCAGCTTTAATATACTGAGCCCGATTCAACATTTTATCGGTAAGTATAGCGATATGCATTGAATATAATCACACATTATCGAGCTAGCGAGGTGTTAATGAGGAATTGAAGTTGTGTTCCCGGTTTAGGTTTCTTGGAAGATCAATTGAATTAGACTACTCATATGCAACAGTATTTCACTTGGAATCAACAACCAAGTAGCAATTAAGTACTACGTTCTCTCTTCATCGACAACTAATCTGACCTATTACATAAACAGCATGTCACAAAGATTCAATTAGAAATGGTGAAAAAAAATCTAAGTGAAACCGAACCAAGGTACACAAGAGGTGACATTAATCTGGTCGATGTGAAGCTGGAACTAGTAAAACGCGACGCGCAGAAATCTTATAACGTACGTATTGCAGAAAAAGCCGCAAACTTTCTGGAAACAAATCTGGAGACTCAATTGGCACAAGGCATTAAAACCCCATTACCGAACCCAACCTTGACACTTCATGTACAGATCACCAGATGCACTCCAGGAAGTAGGGCTGGCCGAATTTGCTGCGGAGAGCTTGGATGTGGGTGGGCTGTACTGTTCGTTAAATGGTCAATATCGGAAAGTGGTGAAATGATAATCGCATCACATACTGAAAAGTATACTTCATCTGGATTGTGTGGGCTTGAAGATATTTGTGAATCAACCGTTGGTGAAGATTTCATTTATGAAGCTGTTCGTGCTATTGCTCCTGGAGACATTGTTAAGAAAGCGGTCATTGCTCTCGGAGATGTGAAAAGAAGGTAGAATACCACCACACCAGGAGAATGAGATATAATGTAGATCATGATCAAGAAACAAGAACCCTAGTTGAGGAACCCAAACGATCTACAATAAAAGTGCTTCTTGCAGCATTTTAACTTTTTGTATTTTATGTTGAGAATACTGCAGGATGTTTGAGATGCTGTTAAATCTATTTATGCCTGTCCATTTGTTAGGAGCAGAATAGCGTACCATAATAGGAGTATAATGTATTTCATTTCAAGAAGAGTAGTTCTTGCAGATTGCCGTATTACTCGTTGACAGTAAACCTATCATTCAAGATAAGGCTACTTTTGATTAACCTTATTAACAACGCTGCATTGTCAATATCACACTGTTGCAACAAGCAAAACTATAGATTTCGGTCATTATGAAAGAGATTACGTTATTATAAACGCCCATTATAACTTTGTCAAAACTTGTTGCGTGTCTACTGGGATCTCTAGAGACCAAAACGCCTCATAATGCTCTTTGCAGCTGCTTTCGTCTTGGATAAATCTTTGATCACTTTGATCACTTCCTCATTTTCAGACGAATTCAACATCATGGTAACCATGTCAATCGATTTCATCTCACTGAGTACCTGCAAAATCTTGTAACCTTTTGATTGGGCAATTTTACCACACGTCAAGACAAGATCAAACAACATATCACTGTCTTCCATTCCACTTCGGTAGATGGTCGCAAAAGACTGAGGTCGCATAATCTCAAGACAATTTCTTTTTTCGTCTTCCTTTAAAGATTTCCATAGCTGCTCGAATTCAAGCCAAGAGCGAATGTTACAAATCCTCTGAGAATCTAAATCTGGATTGGTCGATTGAAAAATCTTCTCTGGAACTTGTAAGTCCTCCTTGGTAGTTCCTCGGGGAGAGAGAGCCGTGGATGTATCACTTCCTCTATTTGCTCTAGTAGGATTGCTAGTAAATCGAAGTGTAACCTTCTTTTTTGGAGCCTTCAGAATCGCTTCGGTCAACATTGCCTTGACCTTCTCGATGTCAGTATAGATCCTCTTGAGGATTTTGAGACCTTCATCAGAGTTTTCTGCGAGTGCCTTGGCCTTGAATAGGTCTTGAAGAGACGCACGGATCTTACCAAGCGATGATCGGGCCATTGAACGTCTCTGGTACGACTTAAAGTGAGATGGATCAATATTGAGAGCGGAAGAAGCGTCAGATTCGGCCTTTGCCCATTGCTTCAATTTCAGATGTGCCATTGCTCTATTTGAATATGGTACAGGGCTCGTGGGATTCATTTGGATGCATTTAGTATAAGAACGAACAGCTTCAGCATAGTTTTGGGATGAAAAGTGTTTGTTTCCTTTAAGTCTTTCTTGTTTAACTGCGATTTCACTCAAAGCAGAATTGCAAGAAAGAGAAGGTAAATCACTATCAAATATCTTGGGGATTGGAGCTTCGGAACTGAGATTCGGAGTTTGACCTAAAAGAGATTTGTCTTTCAGATCAGAAATGCTACAGTAGTTGCTTTCGACTAGTCTCATCTCCTGCTCCCAAGAACTAAGATCCTTGAGAACTGTGCTTTGCTCATCTGCGTTTTGACGAATGTGGACTTGGGCGTTGACTAGCGCATTACGAGTGTCCATTTCCAAGTTGCTTGTGGTTACTGACAGTGTTAGTGGCTTAACCAGCAGCTGGATTAGCAGCTAATCGATATGGTGTGTTGTTATATTTTAACAGAAGTAACAACACTTGAACATGAATATGTACTTACCTTTCAAACGAGTTCGAAATACACGTGAATCAACGACAGGAGTATTGTAGCGCATGAATATAGATTTCAAAATCAAGATTGTTAATGGACATCTGATGGACTACCTCAATCACCCAACGAGTAGTGAACAAAAAGTACGTGAGCAATGCATTAGACAGCAAAGATGTCAAATACAATCTACTAGTAAGGAATTATTGGAAAGTTTTACGTCGGGGATGATATTTATTTGGATTTTAATTCTCGATTTCCGCCTCCCTGTTAGATTTTTTAATCATTTTAAGAATACACATCTTCCAAAGTTAGAATTGTCTCCAACCCTTTTCCATTGAACCATTTTTGAAGAATCATTCCTACATTTCTCTTTGTCAACCCTGTTTGCAAAGTTACTCTTTAACTTCAGTAGTTTTTGATGCGCCTGCTCTTCCTTCAGCTTTACTTCTCTTCTGCATTCCTCTTCATAATTGCTTATTTGTTTACCAGACCTCGTCTTGTCTTCTTTCAGGCTAATTCGATATAGCGACAAGATTCTACTATGTCTCGTATAGTTTTGAGGTCTACCTCCTCGAGACTCCTCTTCAATTGGACATTCAACTACGCAAGCTTGGCTTTGTACGACTCTTCCGCAAATACCGATTCTGCCTTTATTTTATTGTCAATTCTTTTTTAAGCTTGAGTCGGAGATCATCCTCAAACTTATCCATGTGTAATTGCAACTTGAATCCTATATCATTTCTTAGACGTGTCTTATTTTCATTGTGTTCTTGCACCAGTTTCCTCAATTAAGGTTCAAGGGCGTTGGCGGATTTTACTCTCATTTCACTTCCTATCGACTTTAATAAGCTTGGTTCTCTCCTCAACCTTCCATCGTTGACATTCCTTGAACAATTCATCTGATCCTACTTGTTCTAATTGCCTGCAAAGACCAGGTGTTTTCTGCTCAACATTTTTGCTCTGTCTTTCGAGACTGCTCTTTTTCCGATACAGATCAGATGAGGATTCTTGATTCTTTTAACTTGGCGTTGTAGAATTTGTTCTTTCTATACGACACCATGAAGGTGCAATGGTCAGACCTCCAATGCGTGTCGTTGGCGCAACAGGAATGTTGTAGACAGATTGCTACCTTACCTTTTCAAATTCTTGCTTGAGACTATCTAATCGCGTCTCACAATCTTCCTTCGTGTTTCGCACATCACTTCCCTTTGAAAATTTCTTTCAAGCCATTATTGTTTTCAGCTCAGTGACCTGCGTTGATTTCGTCTTGAGCTCATGTTGCAACGCTCTGATCGTTTCCTTGATGTCTTCTACTACAGTTTCGACAGTATCTTGGTGGCCGCTAGCAGCAGCAGATCCAGTGTCCCAAATGCAGTTTCTAGAAGTTTTGTCTACGTATTTCTAGGATTTCCTGGTTGTCATGATCTCCATCAATGCCTTCGTACGTACAAGTTCAATAGATTCATGAGCGATGTCATGCATGTTAAGATATTTCGAGGGCGATTATTTTGCCTTGTTTCTTAATAATAATAACTCAAAGATTATATGAACACATTTAACATTTCTGTTCCTTTGTATTTAACACATTTGAAAACTTTGACACTCTTTCAAACACTAATAATTTGAAAATGTGCGAATACAATGCTATATACTGGCAGTGGTATAACCAGATATACGACAGTGAACTTCATCCATCCCTTATACAACAGCTTGTTCTTGTGGATCGATCCAACAAGAAGTTGTGGAAGGCAATGAACTTTGATGAAAGAACTGCTTCCTTCCAGGACTTTTTGGATGGAAAGCTTTCTCCCCAAAATGGCGAGATTATGGACGCATCAGGAATACTCTGTAGACAATCGTTGCGAAATTTAGAACGAGGCTTGGCCGGAACCCACTTGGACTTGGACACTATGAATCAGGGAATTCACGATACAATGTGCTCAGTTCATTGCTTGACAAGTGACAAAATGAGAATTGCCGTCATGAATATCACAGGATGCTCTTGTTCGGAATTGTCCACGACACCTGTAGATGAATTATACAAAGAATCGGGAGACTGGTGCAAAGAATCATCGGGTCAATATCTGTGCGACGAGATTGGGAATTGCGGAAAGTGGAAATGCACGCTAGATGATTTTGAATGTAAAAGAAAAGAATACAACACGATGTATGTGCCTCTGAAAGGATACGGAAATGATTGCAGCAGCTCCATAAATAGTCATCTTATAGAATGGGGAGTTATTGGCTTTCTTTTGTCTGCTATAATCTTTGGGATATAATTCTATCGATGGACAACACAAGGCAAGTGGATCTACGAATAGTTTAAAGTTTAAAGTCTATTAATACTATGCCTTCAAGGCATTCTGGTCACAGAGAAGTCCTCTACATTTTGCATCGTTAACAAGTTTAGTGATGGTTTGTGCACCTGCATTGAGCAGAGTATTAGAATCTCCTACAAAAAAGAGCTGATACTTTGCTCTTGTAAGTGCCACATTGTTTCCTGGAAGAGCTTGAGGATTTTCCATTCGATGTAATACGGAAAGTTTCAGCAATCTCAACATCTTTTGCGCTCGAATGACGATAACTCTCATCAGCAGGGCGAAAAAAGCATGGAAGAAATGTTTGACATCCTTTACAAGGTCCCAAAATAATTGAAGATTATCAGCGTTGATGATTATCAAGGAGATTCCCTTTATTATTTAGTACCGTTGTGGCGGAGGGGAGGGGTGATGACTGAAGGACAAATTTTCCGGTTGTCATGAGCAAAGCATTCACATGGGGTCGCTTGATAGATGGTACCATAGGTAGATGGCGACATGATGAATAGAAAAGAACCTTTTCCACCCCCGGTATAGGATTATACCTAAAACAAAGAGCATGTTGCGGTAGTATGTATTCTATTGATAATATCACGCTTATTCCAACTAAGGACAACATTTAAATCCACACAAACCTAAATAAATGATGGTCGTTTATTTACAAGTCATCGTCATTGTCATCGTCCGTCATTTGAACATCGTTGACTTTCAACACAACACCATTCTCCTTCCTGAAGGGCATTATTTCCTTCTCTAATTCTCCGACTCCCATCATCAAATGCTGATTATTCTTAATCAATTCCTCCCATCTATAATTCAATTTCCCTAATTGATTCATAGCCTGAACCTCCTGCATCTCCTTTCTCTGTGCATTAATTTGATCCACCTTAAGAAGTTGGGCTTGCAACTCATTATCAGTAGCTATTGCCGATCTTTCCAATATTTGCACATGATGCTTCCAAAGAGAAGAAGAAAACTCATTCTCGAGGTCAAGATTTGTCTGGCGTATTCTTTCATGTTCCAGTTCCGTCTTTGCACATTGTACGGAATATTGCCAGTCTGCTACCGAGCCATCACTTTCACTTGGTGCCGCAGATCTTATTTTCATGATTTTACAAAAATCTGTGTTATCTTTCCGCGGTTGACCATTTCTTTCGACCAGACTTTTGTATTCTGACCGATTGAGGCCATTGCTACTTGTGCTTGATTTGAATTCAGGGACAGACTCGTGAGAATAAGTGACAGGTGCCGGTGGGGTCATCAATTGCATTTCCTCTTCGATGAGCGTGAGAGCATAGGCTTCGTAATCTGGGTGGACTTGGTCAATGTAAGGAAGTGAGTCCAATGATATATTTCGCGGCTGCGGTTCAGGTACCAGCGTTGCGGGCTGTTCAGGCATATTGATTGAAATTAGTGATCTACTGTAAGTACCTATGATAGAACTCAATTGTATCCTGAGTTGTCTTGTGTCCTCCTGCCGAAAGTTTTGGATTGGATTTATTTTTAGTTGTTTGCTGTTTGTCGGTGACTGGTGAGTGGTGAGAATGGTGAATGGAGTCCTTTGGTAGTGTACTAGAGATACGTCTACAGACAAACATAACAATCAGCTATCAGGTTCTAAGCACCAAATATTCTGTCATCCATCTTTTAGGGTACGAGTACAACCTTATTTTTGAAACAAATAGGGGAACTTCTGGAGTGGTAAAGTTAGTGAAATTACATAGTATTGTGTGGATACTGCAGTGGCGTGAATGTCGGATGTGCATATTCAGTTCGCATCTATCTGATAGAAATCTAACGCACTTGACTAGAAAGAATGAAGAAATTCTAATAATATTATAATGAATAATGATAATAGACCTTTTATGATAAAATTAAGAATAAACATTGTATAGCTAAATATAAATGAAAGCAATGCAACACACAGTGAAAGAGAAGAGGATCCTCGTGCTCGACATTTGCTTAACCATGAACTCTTTTGATACAACTCTTTTCTTTCAACAGCAAAGCTAAAAGCAGCTCTATTCATCTCGAATATATTCCTCCATATTGCTTCCTCCTCTCAGTCATAAAGTTAGTGATGCCTTCAAGAATCAATTTCTGATTTGCCGAATTGGACTTTGTAGCCAAGTAAAAGCAATCGCCTCCGTTGTTATCGAGATGATGAATCCCTTCTGGATAGGAATCCAACAGATAGCTGATGATATTAAAAGATGCCCCATTTCTGCAGCAAAGTTGGAGTGGAAGCTTTCCTTCGTCGTCTGCCATTTTTACAGATTCGGGATACACATCAACCAATTCCTGGAGAATAGATACGTTCCCAACGATCCCATTTGGAATCCGATTGCCGTCTGTATTGTAGGAATGCTCAGGATAGCATAGACGATGGATGGGGAGCATCCTCCATGACAATTTCTTGGAATCGAGAGTATCGCGGCGATACACCCAAGTTGAAGCTTCCTCAGGATGTGATTTGAGTCGAAGGCGTAATAGATCCCATTTTTTGTCTACAACAAGTTGGAAGAGTACATTCTTTCCTGTATCGTAGTCCACATTCGATTCGTCCTCTTCTTCATCTTCTCTCTCACTACTAGTAGAATCTGGTGCATCTCTATCATCATCTGGAAACATGGTATCAATTTTCTTGCCCAAATATGTTTGTGCCACAGCGCTGTATTTGGAGCATATTGAGGATGTTTTTCCTGCAACAACGTTGACATTTTTACCAAAAGTTACAATGTGAGCCTGTACCTTCTTATCATCGAGGGAACTGTATTCCACAAAAAGGGTCTTTGCTCTAGCCCCCAACTGTTTGAAATCTACGTATTTTGATTCATAACTCACTTTGTCAGATACCATGGTAGATTTATTGGTCTTTTTAGACACTGTAGATACGTGGATGTGTATAAAATGTATTTGATGCTTAATAGCTTGGAGTAGTGGTGGGCAGTTGAATGAGTGAGGAGCGAGGACAAAAGTGGAAAATATGTTAATAACCGGGACAGACCTCTATTAATAACCAGCTGTTAATAACTAACCTAAGTATCATTGAGTTGCATTGTTAATATGTGAGGTGTAAGCTGGTGTAAGAAATGTGACAGTGTTTTGAGCGGGTGCTGGGCCCATGGTGTCCACGCTTTTGGGGGAAGGCAAATAACTACGTAGACCACCGGCGGAGTGCAAAATTTCTTCAAATAGTTGGCATATTTTATGATATTATATTATTGTGGTTATTGTGGGAATGGGCTGTTTTAGCATAAATCAAGATGATTGCATGTCCGTTATACGTTTGATTTGGATAACAGATACGAGTAAGCGATTTTTCACTGGTATGCTTCTACGTACAGTTGTCGTAGAACTTTGCGTAATGCCAGCTGGCATTTTAGCATTCTGGGATCTATCTACAGGTTATAAAGCTCTTGAGCTGGTTCTGTATGGATTTTGGATTTGTATCGTAGGAAAGAAGGAACTCCTGACATTCCCAAATCTCAAAGCCATGATGCTCCATGCTCCATCATCTATTGCTTCATGCTGCTGTGCGTAGATGAAGATATTACAGGAGTATCTACACTAAAGAATCAATAACCACTACTGAGTAATCAGGTAACAATCGAGCTGCGTGGAGAGCAATACTGCACCGCGGACATCAGTGACTCAAGCATTATTTGATATTTGATTCATGTGGTCCATCAATAATTTATTGGCCGAGGCAGAGGCTGCAAAAGAACGCATCGCCTCTGCCATCGGACAACCAAAATCACCAGAGAAAAATACGAGCCTTGAGCCCAAACCAACGATAGAGAATGATTCATCCCATTTCAGTCCCACAATCGCAGCCATACCGACCAAAAACGAAGAAGTTCTGCATTCCCTTAAATCATCGTGGACGAATTTCACGAAAGCGACTCAAAATGTAACCCAGAATGCTATTCAAAACATTGAACGGGAACAAGCTCGACTCTTCCAGAAAGGACCTTACAAGCGTGATCTTTCCCTACCCCTTGACACTGTGTCACTTCGAGATGCAGAAGTTGTCTATATTACTGATCGCCTTATTACCATGGGTCATCCAGCGATGCAATCGGCTGTGGATGGGGATATCACTCCTGACAGAAAATTAGCTGCAGTCGCTCACTTATTGCAGAAAAGGCATGGTGGTAAATTCATGGTTTGGAATTTGAGTGAATTGGAATATGATTATTCTGTCCTTGACGAGCAAGTCATGACTTTTGAATTTCCTGGTAGTCCTTCTCCGCCCCTTGGGATGCTAATGAAAATCTTACTTAGCCTAGAATCTTGGCTCAAAGCAGACGAGAAGAATGTGGCAGTGATGCACTGTCTGACCGGAAGAGGAAGGACCAGCACGGTCATGAGCTCATTCTTGTGTTGGATGGGAGAAGCCGGGTTTGTTAATCCAAATAGGGCATTGGAGTACATGGCACAGTGCAAGAAATCAGATTTAGAAACGTTGACCATTCCTAGTCAGAGGAGGTATGTGGGTTATTTTTCGAATATGCTGGACGGTGTTAGGCCTAGCCAGCCGCCATTGGTTCTGAAAAGAATCATTATGAGTGAGGCCCCCAAGGTGAGTAGAACGTGCTATGTTAGCCTACAGAACTATTGCAACAGCTTCATAAATAAATTGTACTCATCTCACTGTGCCTCTTTTTAGTTTGAAAAATATCAAGTGGTGAAACGAGATAACATGGATGACGATGGTACTGATAAGCAAGGATCATCTGATCCACTGTCTAAACATGCAGGTGTACTGGGGTGCGCTCCCTATTTGCAGATATTCAAGGCAGGGAAATTAGTGTTCACAACCGCGGCTTCCAAATCATTCAACCAAGGCAAAGACGATTTGCCGTTTTGCTTCCCTTTTGAAAAGTCCATAACTTTCCCTGTAGAAACTGTTGTGCAGAGTGACATCCTCATTCGATGCAGGCACTTGACAAGAAAGGGGCAGAGAGTTTCCATGTTTCGGGCGGCAATGCACACGGGATATATTCCTCCCAAGGTGTTGAGATTGAGGAAGTCAGAAATTGATGGAGCTTGCAGTGATAAGAGATATGCAGATGATTTCTTTATTGATTTGGTGTTTGAAGAGTGTAGCGCGTCCATGGCTAGCAAGCATTTACTGTCAACCCCTGAAAATGAGGATGAGGATGAGGATGAAACTGAAATGAAGTTTTCCAAGGACGCAAAAGGCGATGTGCACAGTGAAGCCTCATTAAGAAGAATGGGAGGCACTATTGTTGGATCAGAAACTTCTGGGGCTATAACTGTGACTGCATCTGCCTATGACAGTATGCTTCATCGTGATTCTAGATTTTGGGATGTAATTGCGCAAAGGAGGAACGAAAAGAACCAAGCTGGCACAAGTGCGCCTGCGTCAGATCCAAGTGGCGAGGCTAATGTATGTAGCCCTTTCTACGGCCCAACCATTGGTAGAAGAAGAGAATTCCTGGATGAAGCTGCAAGTTCTAGCAAGTCAAAGGACGACGAAGATTCTGGAAAACTCAGCGTTTCCTCAAAAAAAAGTGCTCTCCAGTCATTCACCATTGGTGGCGAGCTTGACTTTACGCTAGCTGACGAGGCGTCTTCTGGCTCATCTGCTCATGAGACGTCAGTCCTTACTACCACAGAAGATCTATCAATTCAAAAGAAGGACGATTTGATGGATGCTTTGATGGCAATAGACGACGAACTCGACGAGGAGGAGGTTGACGATGAAGAAATTGAACGTATTGATCAAGACAATTCTATTGTTGAAGTGCCGAACTCGGTGATGACTGAAGAAATTGTATTTGGTAGCACATCTGTTGCTTCTCTAGAAAGTAGCAACGAAGATGTAATTATAGCTCCACTCAAAGCGGATGAAGCATCTTTCGTGGAAGTAGCCGAAGACGAAGCTAAGGAAATTCTTCCCGCAACTGTTGAGGAAAACTCGATGAATCTTGATGACCTCGTTATTAACGGCACGGTTTCCGCAAATATCGACAATGAAGGTGATGACGGTGGTTATGATTTTTCAGATGATGATGATGAACTTGCTGATATTGAGCAATTCCTCATGAAATCTTGAGCCTTCTTTGTATATCGTAGAAATATTTCTGCAGTACACGTGAACGTGTCAAATAATGTGTCATTAGAGAACCATTTTTAAATCCTCAGTGCAAGAAAAGAGAATCTTAATCATTTTCAAGAAGTAGCCGAAGATGAATGCATTAAATTTGCAAATTATAGGTTCTGACTCGTAGAAGCTCGTAGATTAGATCAAATAATTCTGGAAGGAGAAGAGACCAACAAAAAAATTGAGCTTAACTCGTATCGCTGAAGATTGATAAGACTTCAAAATGTTAAATAATATATAATTACAAGTATACGTAGCTTCTATGCACTATGTATGCCACTACTAATGCTAGTAGTAGGAGATACTAACAGCTGATAGGACAAGAATGACATCATACTATAATTATGCAATAACTTTATCTTCCTGGTAACACATACAGTAAACAAAGTAAACTGAAACTGGAGTGAGACTGGAGTGAGAATCAGATTATGATCTTGTTGCGACTTCATAAACGTTTTTAAACTTTCTGATAACATCATGCATGGGTTCACAAAAGATATGCTTTAATGACTGCGAGTGCATGGATCGCGAAGCAAATTCCACCTGCGATAAAGAATTTGGAAGCCTTTGCAACCAATCCGACATCTGGCATAAGAAAAAGAGCTCCATAGTTGAAGGCGACAGCTCCTAGAAGCGCAGAAAATAGGGCCACAATGAAAGGTAGAGGCACAGCATTTCCAGCTTTCAGAAGACGCGCAACATCCTATAAATAGCTGTGGAATTAGTTTCAGGCACATCATGACGCACAAACATGAATATTGAACATGATCAATCTAACTTACCCACAATATTGCAACAAATATAATGATTGTTCCAACAACGTAAAGATACTGCCCAATAGGATGGCCCATAGAATCGACATCTGGGTAGAAAAAGATACTTCCAGCCAAGAGGGAGCCAGCGGCGATAACATACAAAGAGGAGTTTAGGATGGCGATGCATCCAGTTCCTTTTGAATTTGCCAAATCAATGAGAGTAACAGTGAGAAATATTCCTGTCCCTGCAATGAAGAAAACTGCGCAATAGTAGAAGCCACCGGGCGGTGTCTTGTTAAATTGAGCTGGATCCGTGTAGACTCCAGCACAAATAAGAAACACGGCCATGAGGAGGCGTGATAATGCATTATAATAAACAAGGAGAGACGGCGGCCCGCCTGTCTCCTCAGTTGGTCCTTTCTCCTTGCCTGCTCCTCCATCATCCCTGAAGGAGGACTCTTTTGCTGTGGCGTCTTCAATATCACTTGGCATGTTCACGTTTTAGCTAAATTTAATCGTTCTTTCGAAAATATGCGAGCAGCCCAAAATCCAGCAAAATCTTCCTTTTTGAAGCTCCATTTATCTTTGGGTCATTAAGTTGTCAGAAAACTGTCTAGATGGATGGTTGCGCATCAGACTCTCAAGGAATGGCCTAGAAGTCAGACAGGGTTTCAGCACAGACCTTGGAAAGTTTGCCTATTTTGACTAACTTCGCCAATCATACTTCAGTCGTGAACCAAATGACTACCACTGACTGGTGGTCATACGTACCTTTCTACCTTGAAGTTCAAGTTGGAGTTGGATAGTAGTAGTGGAAGCGGGACCACTATCTTCTATCAACTTCTCTTTTTTCTTCTTGAATCACTAACCAGGACCAGCAGCAGGCCTCAGTTTGAGGAAGAAACTTTGGCACGATGAAGTATTGTTCTCTATTCGTGGGATGCAGTCTGTCAGTTATGCAAACTAGTGAATAGAATTGATTCAACTCGACTACCGGTGTCACACTTTTTGATAGTAGTATGGACCATCCTTAGTCAACAATCAGTAGCTTAGGTAATTCTGCGTGTTTCTCCAACTACGATGGTAGGAAACTGTTGTTATTGAACTTTGCTACTATCCTATACTAAGCAGATCCAGAGCTTTTTCTTTCTTCTTGAGTTGAGGCTACAGAGAACGATTGTACCGTACTTGTTCCGCTCCCGGAAACTCGTGCTGCTAATTGTACGCTTGTCCAAATGTCGCATCGTTGCTATGATGTGTTTCACGAATACTGATTCTTAAACGGGACTGCTATTTGTTATTCCAGTGCCCCTGCTAGACGCTAGAGTATTTTCGTATTTTTACGTAGTTCGAAGTACTGTCTGTAGCCTCAGATTCTGCCATAAATGTAACCTCAAAAAGCATCAGACCCACAATTTACGACCTGTAAATTATTAGGAAGATTTAGAATACAATGGTAGATGATGAAGAAACTCGCGACGAATTTGAAGTCCTTGTAAGAAACGACACAATTGAAGATGTTGAATTGATAGATGCAGACAGTTTGGAAAGTTCGGCCAAACTCATCCCCAAAGGTTGTATTAGGAATCGAATGCTTGTTGCTGTCGCGCTATTTCTTACATTCACAGGCTAGATTTTTCATTTGATTCATTCCCAGCTTCAGCAAAAACATCGTTCGACTTCAGAGGATGATTTATCAAGCTTTACATACTCCAATTGTCCTTTTATCTTGGTGAAATTTAATCAGCACTTGCTAGCAAAGAAGGGACCCTTCACATCGAAAAATGATCGACTGATGAATTCCGAAATAAGAGCTCAGTGGGCATTAGACTTCTCTAATAACGCGCATGCATATAAAAGAGTCTTCCATGCCCTGGAAAATAATGCCTTCGATGGAAGAAAGATTATGTTTGATGGTGATTCATTGACCCGTCAATCCTTTATTTCGCTTGGTTGTTTTGCCTGGAATGCAGGATATGTTGAAGATTATGATATTCCGATAGGAATAATCTTGGGGGTACGAACACGATCTTGAATAATGCACACTATGATGCAAACTTCAAGCATTTTCAAAAGGGTTATATTCGTCTAAAGGGTGGTGGAGAACTATACTACGTTGATATGCTAAACGAATCAAAAATTCCAGAACTTTCCAAAAGAATGACAAATACTGCTTGTGACGAAATTGAGAGTGGGAGAGAGTATAAAACTCGACTCAACTTTGGGAATGATTTACTAGCAATGCACGAAAGAGATGTTATCGTGTTTGGAGCAGGCAAGCATGGGAGAAGTGAAGAATTATTATCTACATATCAAAGGGTCTTCCAATGCATGAATGATGCAAATACTACCGACACTTTATGGCCACACATCATGTATCAGCTAAACTCAGTGGCGAGTTTCTGGACAGATAGTTATACTACATTCGGGATCTGGAGAGATGGTTTGGATGAGATAGATAAACAGACATGTCGAATATTTGTAAACACAGATACTTGTCGCGAAGTTCCTCCTTGTCGCGAAGAGGAACGAACCAAACTTGGAGGACTAGGAGTTCCTTTTATTGGTGATACAATGGATTTAGAGAATCTAGGACAGTATCATGTATGGCATGGAGACTGTGTGCATTGGATTCAACCAGGCATCCCTGATGTCTATGCCGGTGAACTTGCAGACTATTTAATTTTGACAAATAGTAGGCCTTGAATACGCAAATAGCAACACAACAACATGATGTACCACCAGAAGAAGAAGAAGAGCAATAATTATAGTGTGCTTGCAAATAGCCAATAAACAATTTTCTGGAACTGCTTCGGTTTAAGGAACGAAGACTGCTTAGATTACTTCAGTTGAATAGTTTTAAATTTCCACCCTCCCCCATCCCACCTATTCTGCATTCTGCTTTCGTCTGGAATAGTTGATAACAGATATTTTATTTAGATTAGTGGGTACAGTAAATATACGGCACGAACCGTTATTTAAAAAGCGACTTTTTCAACTCTGTGCCAAATCAAAAGCACTTCTTGTAAAAACAACGGATTCTGCGACGAGACCAGACGAGACTCTGATGCTAATTAAACTGCAATCACATTTCCCACCACAGCACAGCTTGTCCATATTCATATCGGCAACAACTAAAGTATACAAAATGGCAAGCGAAAGAACACGAGTATCCATCCCTCAAAACGAATATGGCGCTGCACTCTCCGCACTGACAAACATTCTCTCGAACGACGGTAATCCCCCATCATCCCCCCCCAAACACCAACAACAACAAATCAAATCTTCAATTCTAAGCACAATTCAACAATACGTTCAACCGATTCCAAGCACTTCATTTCAAAATATGGAAATATTCGGCTCGACGCCCGTCAAACGACAGCTCCATAAAGCCCTGGACGACTCAGAGGATATCAGCCTCAGCTCTTGTTCTACCCATGAATTTGACCAGATCGAAGAGGAGGGAAACGATTCGTTAGACAGTGACGTAGAATTAGAAGAGGATGAATTATTGGACGAGGGAGTCTTTCTCAAGGCAAAGGAAATGAGGCACAAGGTCCGTGCTGCAAGTTTCAATTTACAGAAGATGAGGGAGGAAAGAATGGAGGAAGCATTGAGGGGTGTCACGACGGAAGTTGATGATCTGATTCGCTTGGAGAAGGAATTGGAACAGCAAATTGAATCAAGAGATGGAGACAATGATGGTAGCGGAGAAATGAAAGACAATGTGCATATGACGGATATGAAGGAGGCATTGTTTAGTTTGAAGGAACGACTGGAAGAAATGGATAGCTTACTCCCAGATAAGTTGCAAGGAATCAGGGATACGATTGAATCAGTTTCGCATTCGTTGAGGAAACAGAGAAATAAGGAGTATAATGCAACTGAAAAGGCTATTCGATCCAGAGATGGTGATGATGCGTGGAGAAGAAATGCGGTTGTGGAGAGGAATAATTCTACAAATGCTGTTCTTGACATGAAATTGATTGGTTCTCAGGAAACTGCAGAAGAAGGCGGCATGAACGCTGTAAAGAGATTTGCAATGTTTGTATACAATTCATAAAGTTGATGATAAAAGGGATTCATTGATATTATTTTTTATGTAAATGGTGCAGTGCAATCTTTCGTTTCTGATGATAGCTGTCAGAGAAGGAAATCGTTCTATTCCAGTTTCGTTCTTATTATTAGTGCCAAGGAAATATTCACCTTTGATATTCTT
>Ga0306864_1000406_pt1 | contig 20410 bp, 21 predicted proteins | sample AntRauTorckE5430_FD_190448 | JGI IMG/M metagenome (GOLD analysis project Ga0306864, IMG submission 190448) | Saline lake microbial communities from Rauer Islands, Antarctica - Metagenome Torckler E5 #430 (v2) (version 2) | ecosystem: Environmental > Aquatic > Non-marine Saline and Alkaline >...
AAAAACAAAAAAAACTACGAATGGATTTATTTAGCCCAAGCTAATCCGCTCAGGATTTAGCTCATTGACACTATAAATTTGCTTATTTGGTTTCATTTAGGCTAATTGAAAGACCATTCTTATTGAAGAATCATCAATAAAAGGATCACCGTCGTACGACGGTGTAAAGTTCGAGATTTTTTCCTCTTTCTTCAGCTTTCTTCCCATTTTTATTTGCCGAAACACAACAATACCTACCTAGAGATACCTCACTAGAGGTACATGATTTAGATCATCATACTAGATACATCATTAATCATTATACGATAGATCATTAATCATTGTACGATCAAACCATGAAACGGAAACTATTTCTCATATCATCATTCGCCTTCTGCAATCGTCTACCGTCCTCCATGGGATTTCTCTCAATACAACACATTAAAATTGCATCCTCAAACCCAAGCTACAAGTACCACCCATCCACCTTCCAAATCCATGCTGCTGGTGTTGATGTTGATGCCGATGCTGCCTTCAGCCATGGTGACGAAGACGGTATCCAACAGGTACACCAAGAACAAGACAATCCAAAGGATTTCCACTTTGAAAATATAAGTGACGAAGAAGCACTCCTGGCATGCAGAGCCTACCTCCAGCGCAAGAATAAACTTGGATCAAACGGATGGACCAAACATCATAAACGGAAGATAAATATGCAGAAATCCTTGGCACTTGGGAATAATCGTCCCCTTAGTGAGAGTAATGGGGCGCTGGATGAAGGAATTGGGTACTTTTGGGAAGACCCCACTGATCTGAAATATCTGAGAACTGGAAGGCCCAGGTTGTATTTTGACAATGGGGTAGATGAATTCGTCACAGATTTTATGAGGGAACACGATGATGATGATGATAATGAATTGGATTGGTTGCATGGTCGGAAGGAAGAGAAAAAGGAGGATGACGATGTCGAGAATTCTGTGATTGTTAACAAAGAAGATTCCTCGGTCTTTACGGGATTTCCGACCATGCCCACCAAAGAATTCTCTACAAGGTCAAATAGCAAGAAGGCATTGTTTCAGAATGAGGAATGGAAGAGGAAGTGGTATGAGGCTAGATGGGGGAATCTGGCAGAGGAGAGGCAGGAGCGACGAAAGGAAAAAAAGATAAAAAAGTTTATTAAGCAGATTCCGAATGATGTCCTCAGAAGCGAGGAGTTAGCGGCTCTATCTGATGCTGAGATCGAGGGTGCTATTCGGACATATATTGTGGCGAATAAAAGACGTAGCAGAGCACAACATAATCGGATGAAGATAAAGAGAAATATGCTCTTGAGTAATACCCTAGATAAAGAGGATATGAGGAGTCGTGACACAGCTGCTGCTGCGAGTGAAGCATCAACTTCGAAAAAAACTGTGAAAAGGTTAAAGCCAACTCTCGATTCCTTCATGATGCAATTAAATGGTTCTTCCGAGGTCAACGGACTTCTTGCAGACCAGATGCAAAGGAGATCGGAACGAGCTACAATGGCATATCAGACTAGGATACAACATATTATGGACTCCAAGATGAAACCGACACCCAATTCAGAATATTCACATGCAAAAAAGGCTGAATATTTACCAAAGAGAGTTGATGCAGCGCTGCACAGGATAAAACGTGCGTTGGATGAGAGCTTACACCCTAAAAGCGCAGACATTGAGATCATACTGGAACCAAAACGTCTGTCAGGCAGAAAGGATTTGTTCAAGGATATTTTGCTGAAATGTTTTGGAATGCGAGGGAAATGCGTTCCTGATCTGCGCTTGGAAGACGGAGAATTTAAAAAGGCATCTTCTTCGGCAGATACCTCGGATGTGAATAAGATGGAGAAAAAATTTGTCACGACATGTTCAGTTCTTGAGGTAGGGCACTTTGTTGCTCACAAGCTACGAGAAGTTGAAGACAGATGACAATCAGTATCTTAACATAGGTACCCTAATCATTTGAACTTTTAACATATTCCAGGTGCCATCATAATCCTACTTTTGAAAAAAAATTGTGATAAACAATTGTATCCAAATTGCCAATTGCAAGGACAATGGTGGAGAGGAAGGATGAGTCATAAATCACCGTCGTGAGAAGACTTGATTAGATGTGAATCAGACAATTCTCGCAATGAAAGAGGTTCCTTGGTTGTCATGAAGATAGGAAAGGAGCTAATCTCCGAATCATCTATTTAGTAAACTTCTTTAATTACTTCCTTCAGCGTAGGCACGATTCTATAATAGATGACCTGATGATCAAGGTGACATAATCGTCTCCTTTGTATAATAGGCCTTCCTGCCGTCTGTGGAAACCCACATGGTCATACTAGTCTTTGCGTTGAAGTGAGGAATGAAGCGTTCCTCCATCATATCTGACTTTAGCACTTGATCCATTATCTTTGAATCCTCTAACAATTTTCTCAATCTAGCATTTTCTGCCTCCAATTCAGAAATCAAATCTTTCTCGCCGTTGATAACAATAGGGGGCATTGTCATCTCTTCAGCAACAACCTCTATTGGTGCAACTTGATCAGCACCGCCTACACTTCCGTCCAAAATTCCTTCAGCCTTGAGCTGTGCAACCCAATTCTGAACACGATCCTCGGTCAGATCATCTTGGTTCACCTCATCACACAAAAGTCCGCAAAACTTATCTCCACGAATCGCTTTGGAATCATCATGTTCATATCCATCCTGAGATGTATAACCAATCATTTGACAACCGAGTTTTTCGAATACGTCATGTAGCTAAGAAAGGAAAGTCCAGAATTAGGAGTGAGTTCACGATTGCTTTTTCGTTACGTTACACTGGAATTTTAAAATTGTTTCATAAGAGATGTTCCTGTGTCACAAGTAAAGATATTCCTGTGTTCTAACTCACCTCTCCTGAGGCATCAGCATAATTCTCAGAATAACTGATCTGATCCCCTAATCCGAAAACTGCCACCTTCTTGCCAGTAATTTGCAAGTCTGGGTGTAGTGATGATACAAATACATTAGAATCAATCGTGTTGTTGATACTGCTGCATCATTCAATTAACAATTTGAAGAGAAACATAGATATTTAGTGCCTCACCTTGCATCTCTCCATAGTAAACCTCATCCCACCCTGTGCCTGAACGTTCGACATCAGCTCCAGTATTCCAAGTTGGGGTTCCGACGATTAAGGCATCGTATTCGGCAAACTTCTTCGCAACAGAACCCTGGATGCTATCGATTTCAATCGCCTCACCACCGAATTCACTGCAAATCATATCTGCCACTCCTTCTGTAGCCCCAGTTGAGGTCCCGAAGAATACACCAACCTTTTCACCGAGGAGTACGATAGTAACACGATCATATTCTGTCTGTTTATTTTGAGTTCGGAACCCAAGGCCAGCATTATTGCCATTTAAATGCTGGTTCAGTTTGTTGGGTGAAAAAGAATTGACTGTTGAAAGGAACAAGAGAAATATTGCTGAGGTTGCTTTCATGATGAGGATAAAGTAGATGACAATTTGCTGTAGAAGTGTGGATCTATGTTAGGATATGATTAATATATAACATATTTGTTGTACAGAGTCCATCACCAATCGTACTACGAGTACCGACTACCGGTACGTGCAGTGAAACTACAATAGAATTCTGCAAAGTGATGGGTGAGGATTTCATTGGATCTAAAAAGATCGGGTGTCTTTCATGGTCTGGCCTTCGAACGATTTAGACTACTTCCCCTCCACACACTCACAATTCTAGAAACTTTTCCAACGCCATCAAATTTTTGGCGCTAAAGAAGGTAATACCGGCAGCAGGTCACGAATAGGCATTCTTTACCACAGATTTTCTCTTCTGGACGCGGGTATAGCGAGCCCCTTTTGAGATAACAAAAATGAAATCACTGGCACTCTATCTATTTCTGCTGCCATTCGCTGTGCTAGCAGACGGTATTAGTGGAAAGGCACAGAGATTTGCGTTTCCGAAAAAGTATCCACACGTGAAAAGAATATCAACTGACCTCTCCAATTATGAGCTGTTGCAGCTAAGAGGAGGTGATCAGGCTGATATCATTCCGGAGTCATTACGTATGCTGGTGGATGATGCCGTAGATGCGGATCGTAAGATTATTGTTGTCACTGGAGGAGTTCTATCTGGTATTGGAAAGGGTGTCACGGCTTCATCTATTGGAGTACTCCTTCGAGCAATGGGCCTTCGTGTAACTGCTCTCAAGATTGATCCTTACTTAAATGTAGATGCTGGAACTATGAGTCCTTTCGAACACGGTGAAGTTTTCGTTCTTGATGATGGAGGAGAAACAGATTTGGATCTTGGGAATTATGAAAGATTTCTCAGCGTCAGTTTAACAAAGGAGAGTAATCTGAGCACAGGGAAAATTTATCAGTCAGTGATTGATAGAGAGAGGATGGGGGATTATCTTGGTAAAACTGTTCAAGTTGTTCCTCACATTTCAGGTAAGAGACGTTTGGTATTTCATACTATCGAAATTATTGCTGCGACCGATTTCTGACCTGAATGATCATAGACGCGATTCAAGAATGGATCTTGAGAGTAGCAAAAGCACCAGTGGCAAGATTTGGTGCTTCTAAAAAGGAAACGCCAGAAATATGTATAATTGAACTAGGAGGAACTTTGGGAGACATTGAATCTATGCCCTTTGTTGAGGCATTGCGTCAGCTTCAAGAGCAAGTTGGGTACAAGAATATGTGTTTTGTCCATGTGTCACTTGTTCCTGTCTTGGGATCACCTTCTGAACAAAAGACGAAGCCAACGCAACATTCGGTTGCCCAAATGCGGCAACTTGGGCTTACCCCCGATTTCATTGCTTGCAGAGGGAAGCAGCCATTGGAAGCATCTGCAAAACGAAAGATATCCATGTTTTCTTCAGTTCCTCAAAACGCAATTATTAGCATTCACGATGTCTCAAATATTTACCGGGTTCCTCTGATGATGATGGAACAAAATCTGTCTTCAATGCTTGTACATCGTCTTCGCATCAAACCATTTTACAAGACAAACACAGCACAGAAATATTCGGCATATGATGAGCATGATATCACAAACATTTCAAAAAGTCAACTAATGAAGGATTGGACTGCTCTCGCTGATAGCGTAGATTCGCCTGAGGGCAAGTGCGTCATTGCAATGGTTGGGAAATATGTTGACCAAGGTGATGATTGTAAGTTATACTGTCAAATTATTGATTTCGAATCAAACCAACCGACTTCATTGTGACCAAGTAATGACTAACCTCTCTTCAAATAGATCTCTCTGTCGTAAAGGCACTAACTCACTCTGCTATTGCCACAAAGCAGCGTCTTGAGATCGAATGGATAGTCGCTTCAGATTTAGATGCCAATGATGAAAATACAAGTAAAGAAGCTTATGATGATGCTTGGAATAGACTGAAAAAATGCGATGGAGTTGTCGTGCCTGGAGGATTTGGTTTGAGAGGGTTTGAAGGGAAGGTTGAAGCAATCAAATATGCAAGAGAATCTAAGACTCCTTTCTTGGGGATCTGTTTGGGTATGCAAGCTTCCGTCGTTGAATATTGTCGTAGCATATTGAAGAGGCCAAATGCCCATAGTTCCGAATTCAAAGAGGAGTTGATGGAGGATATAGAGGACGCGATTATTTTTATGCCTGAAGGCGATCGGGAGAGAATGGGGGGCACAATGAGATTGGGTCTGAGAGAGACCGTCCTTCGCGAAGGAAGCATTGCGCATAAATATTATGGCCATAATAAGGTGAATGAAAGACATCGGCACCGATATGAAGTGAACCCTGCTGTTGTGCCTGACCTTGAAGCTGCAGGTTTACATTTTGTTGGTAGAAATACCGATAGCAGTGGCGAGAGAATGGAAATAATTGAACTCGATGAATCAGTTCATCCTTATTTTGTCGCTTCTCAGTTTCATCCTGAGTTTACTAGTCGCCCTGAGAAACCCAATCCGTTATTTTTGGGGCTATTGGAAGCTTCCAAAAATGAAAATGTTGCATTTCCCTCGTCTTGAGCAATCATAATAAGAAAGTAATTCCATATTTGGCAAAAAAATGTTTATTAACTCAACTCTACTATTAAAATGAGCCCCTTATACCTGTATTTCGCAACTTCCATTGTCAAACGCATACACTATATCAGTAGCTATGATATAGAGGCGGCACTATAAGAGCCTTGATAATGTCCTGATTGTGATAACTATTCAAGTCGTTCTCGAGAGCCTTATTCTGTTTTACAATCGCATCCACGTTGCTGATGGACGATGCTCTCTTTTCTAAAAGTGCATGATATGCCTCCAGGACTGTTTCCAGCTCCGACCATGTACACGACATACTTCATTAAAAAAGAACCACAGGATATGAATTTACGAAAATCATCTACGAGGAAAATAATGTATGATACAATTGCACTTACCGTTCCACACTCTCTAGTAATTTATCGGATCGTGATCTTCTTTCTTTACCATTGCTGCCATTAAGCGCACGCGAGTGTTCATGAGAAATATAGTCAGCACGAGAATTACCACATTTTTGGCGAGATGCATACCGCACAACGCATAACTCACCTTTCATTGAAAGCCTCGTGTATAGCTTGCTGTGTAGCTCGAATCTTTTGCGACAAAGTTTCATCTTCTTCCTTGTGCATTGCCGACGCTGCCGAAAATGTTTGCTCTTGAAGGAGGTCAAATCTATTAAGCTTCATTAGAAGGTTCTGGAATTGACCTTCCAATCTTTGACAATCCCCTTGCAAGCCGCCATTTTTCCTTTTGTCTTTTTCTTCAGATAATCGAGCATCTTCCAGTTCTTGCTTTAGGTCTTCTTTGACCTGTACGATGCGTTTCTTACTCTTCTTTATCCTAATCTCATTCTCGGCGTTCTTTGTCTCGACTTCTCGGTGATCATACTCTATCTGGTCCGAGCTCACTGTATAGAGCACTCTCGAAACAGACCAATCGCGTTCTAGCTGTGAAACTTGATCTTGAAGTTTATTTTTCAGGACATTATAATCCTCGGTCACTTCATCGTGAATTTTGGCAGCATTCTCAATTTTCGCATCCGTCCTTTTCTGCATTGAATTGAGGGAATCGGATTCTACTTGCTTCTTCTTCTCGACCGATGCACTAATATCAGAACTTTGTTTCTCCATTAGATTGCGTCTGTCTTTTTCAACTGCTTCCTCGATAGTAATCAATTCATCTCTACAAAGATCACGAGTAGACGTCATCTGGCTATCCATTAATGCTCTCAAGGAGTCTGCTGTGCTCTCTTGATCTTTTACAGTCTCAAGGAACACAACATCTTGACCCCTCAGCCCATCGCCTATTAAATCAAATATGTCGTCTTTCTTTTGAAGCATGGCCTCACATTTAAATTTTGCCATCTCAAGAGTTTCGTGCATTTCTTTTACATTAGACTTGAATAATACTTCCTGAATCTCACCCCAAACAGCTTCTACAAAATCCCCGTCAAACTCCTTATCATGACAATCATTATCTTCCACCTGCTTCAAGATGTGATTACGGCTCTTTTCAGATTTTGTTTGGAACAGAGATTCTTCTTTTTCTGCTTGTATTCGCACGGAAGTAACACCCTTGGATTGGTTTTCTATGCATCTTTGAAGCTGTGACAGAGACTCTGTAATCTGACGTTCGGTGTGCAAAAGATCGTGGTTACCAGCTGCTATTTTATGTTCATTATGTTCCTGATCAAAATCTTTCCTTGTCGAGCTTTCACATCGTTTCTGGATAATGTCACGACGTCTTTGAATTCTTTCTTCTCTAACAGACATGCTGTTGCTTTGCAGCTTTGAAGGAGGGCAGTCGAAAGCATCTTAATTCAAAAATTGGAAGCAATTGAGTTCGTGATTAACTAATGCGTGTACCAAGAGATAATCAACATCTACGTTTGAGTAGGAATAGTTTTAAGTATAGATTTAGAATAGTAAAGATGCCTTGTTTAAGCTCATTTTGCAGTCTCCCTCGTGCCTTTGGATAAAGGACTGGTATATTAATCCCAGCTTTCGAAGAGACATCACGATCCCATAGCAGTAGGAGACATCGCTATACCAGACTCCTTCTTTAGCAGCAGGCTCATTCGGCTCAGCATCTAGCTTGGTCTACCTTGTGACGGGATGGCTTACAAAAGTAGAACCACGAGACCGTGGGGAACGTTGCCTTCAATTTCTTTTCTTCTCATATTATTGATGAGGCCCTCAGTTGAATTGGCTATTGGTGTTCGAAATTCGAAACAAATTCTAATTAATTCAAACTGTTCTCATATTCAGTCATTCTATTTATAATTTACGAAAGAAAGAGGCAATGAAATTTAACTCGCAATCAAACAAGCGACAAGTGTTCTATCCTCAATTAGGACTGAAATGTAGGCAGGCAAAGAGTTCTATTTTACGACAGCCCTCATCAGATATTGGCACATACTATATGGCTGGTTTCCTTCATCACGAAGAAGTGCAGCATGAACAAAAGGTAAGACGAACACTGAGGATAGTACTGCGTGATGCTGTTAATCCCAACTAATGATTTGTCGGTACTTTGGCAGCTAAGGAAAGCCAAGATGGAATTGTCGAGACTTCCCCGATCACTCGGAGCAAACTCCCCCAACGTCCTGAGCAAGAAGTTTGGCAGAAAGATGATAGATGGGCGTCAGTGTAGCCAAAAATACTCAGAGGAAGATGAAATACGATTGGCTACGACAAGGACGCAATTTCTCCTCAAGTCAAAGCAGGCCCGAACAAATCTTTACAAGTCTCCATATATACCAATAAAGGGTAGAGGAGGAAAGCGTCTCCTAAATGAAAAGATACAGATTCGTTCGAGATTGCTAGAGATTTACTTTGAAATGAATCGAAGCGAACGAGAGGTGCGTTATATCCCCCACATTCGTAATTGATAAACTTCAGAATTATGACTTTTTACTCACAGCAAAACGACCCAAGGCAAGCATAACTATCCAAGTTGCATGGAGGAGTATTCTAGCGAAACGGAAAATGCACAACCTTGGACGACAAAGGCTTTCGGCCATACATATTCAAGCAGGATTCCGTGGATCCAGGGCGCGTTCACAGGTCAAGAAATGGGAGAAAAATAGGCATTACCATATCCCTCGGTGTCAAGCCAGGTTTCGACGACGACTTGCACGGATTAGATGGGAGATCATTCTTATAGTAATGCACAAGAGTGCAACCTATATTCAAAGATCCATTCGCTGCTTCCTTGCAAGGCGATTCATTCAAACAGTCTGTCAAAATAATGCAGCAATGGACATTCAAATGTTTTATAGGACGCGCATGTTGAACTTCCGTGTGTATCAGCGTTTTGAGAGGAATTTGGTTGTTGTGATACAAAAGATAATGAGGAGCAAACTGGCTAGGGCGTTTGTGGCAAGTCGATCCATTGCAATGAATAACGCTACGATTCGAATTCAAAAGTGCTGGAGAGGACATGTTGCTAGAGCACAACGTAGCGCTATCCTCGTAAACAAGTGCTCAGCGGAGATTCGCAAGAATGTGCTCATATTAGGAACAGAAATTGAGTATTACACGAACGATCTTGAAAAAATGATGGAGATATCGAAGGACAAAGAGCTATCGCAGAAAATTGATGACGCAAAGACAGCGTACGCTGAGACAAGAACGAGCCTTCATACAAGTGAACAAAATTCAATTGAGCTAAAACGAATGAAAGCCAACATGACTCCGGCTTCAGTCTCGGATGGGTGGGAAGAACAAGTCAACCATAGCCTACTCCACGAGCGAACGATGAAAACTAAATTGGTCTTGGATATTGTGCTGAACTTGGGAATGAATGTAAGTGTCTTGCATAGGAGGTTACAGCAATCGAGAGGGGAAAGGCTGGCGCTTGAAGAAACAATTGCAAGGCTTAAAGAGGAACGGTATGCTCTGAGGAAACGACTTCAGGATTGTCAGCTTGAGAGATCAAAGAGGGAGGCTGCATTGAATCAAAGGAAAGCTGTTGCAGATGAAATAAGAAAGTGGAAGGTCAATCATAGGACTTCAGATGGGAAGCCGATGAAAAAAATCTTGACCACAGCACCGTCACTGGTCGTTGGCTCGGGCTCTATCAATTCACTCGCAGAAAACGAGGTAATACCTGACCTCGTGGACACGATTGCTCTTAAAAGTCACCTTGGGCAAGTAGAACATTTAAAGGGAATGCTGAAACCAATTGAAAAGTTTTGTCAGTAATGAATTTTAATTGTTAATTTAACAATTTCCCGATTTAATTGTGGTTGCTCAAGCTGAGTCCTTTATGTTTGATTACGGCACCAACATTATCCTTGTTTTTGGAAGTAGGTGTGCCATTAAAATCAATATATGCCAGGCCAATCGCGCACTCGATAACCTTTCAGCATGCCTTCTGCTTCTTGCAATTGCTATCAAGTATGCTTCGCTCAGAGGGATGATTCCTCATTCTATTTCTCATTCAAAAATGTTACGCGCAAAAGCACTTTGTTCTTTCACTTTCCAATCCCTTCCTCAACACTCTCGCATGAAGAGGGGATCAAAATCGGAGCAATGAACAAGGACTCATCAATATTGATTTCTTGCTATCATTCACAAAACTCTAGTCGTGTGATAGTGTTTAGATACTCCCCCTTCTTTCAGCTTCACAGTAATCATCTCTGCTCTCAATAAAACCATCAAAGTCCTCGCTTTTGCTTATTATTACCTTCATTTGTATCTTTTGTATATCTGTAGCCGGTATAGTCTCGTCTTGCCTCTCGAAACTGATTCTATGTTCTGGCAATATTTGTTCATCTTCATCCTCTACAGCACTGCCGAATTCTGATGTGCAGCTGCTGGGAACATCAGTGGCAGATTCATCTTCACTGTCACCGCTTTCAATGTCTCGGCTAGCGCTCAAACATTTATCGATTTCAGATCGTAGCTCTGTGTCCTTAAAGTATATATTATCGAACCTCTGTGATTGAGAATCCCACATGGATGAGACCCCTGATTCTATAGAACTTGTAGAGTCTGTCCTAGACTTCTTCTGAGAAAAGGTAATTGTAGGATATATTGTGCTTTTAGCTATCTTCTTCTCCATTTCAGTTTCATCCAAAGCATCATCAGTACTTCTGTGCGGCCCTACTTGATTTCGCCTTCTCCAGAAGAAGTAAATGGCAACAATCAGGATCGCTATGATAATAATTGAAGTGCCGAAGAGGATTTTGTCGACTGCAGTCTCCAAGCCAAGTGCTGATGCCAGAACCCTGGAAGTACCTGGTTTATTCATTTTCTGACGATAAAGTGTTGCTTATAACTATAATATTTGTAACATCAATGCACTTGCGGCGGAAATTTCTAAAGACAATAGGAATTGGAATTGGAGATTGTGTATAAAGAACACTACTGTTGTGTAGATTAAAAGAATGAAGAAATAGTGAAGGGAGAAGCTTAAAAATATCAAAATGTCACAATGTCGCCCAAAAATTTCATCTAACGTCCGAAATCGTATTTCTCCCTACTTACCTGGGATTGAGTTGGGTTAGTTTGGAAACCCATGTTGATAAGGTAATAGGAGGTGACGACTCCTCACCGAAGCTATCCCAATCCATCTCATTTTATTTTGTATCTTTCTCACTCTCACCGCTTTCAACAATACTTCTAACATCATTCCATTTTCACATAGCCCTCCTACTACTCCAGATACAACACTGAAAATGTCGCGAACATTTTTCATCATCCTGATATTGTCGATCATTTGCTTCGCTCAGGCTAACAACTGGAAGTTACCACCAAAATCAACCGCGGTTGTAACTGGTGGAACGAAAGGAATCGGATATGCAATTGTATCTGAACTTGGCCTCACTTTTGGTTGTAAGATCCTAACTTGTGCAAGGAACGAGAGCGAGCTGAATGGTTGTGTAGAAGAGTGGCGTTCAAAAGGCATGGATGTAAGAGGATGCGTTGCAGATATTTCTACAACAGAGGTAAGTTTCCTAAATTTCCATTTACTGTAATACGTTATCCGTTGACAACTCAAATCAACTCAACAAACACTCAGGGAAGAGCTACTTTGATGGAAGCTGTCGATGATTTGATCAAAGACGATTGTGCTCACCCAGGGAAGTTGGATATCCTAGTCAACAACGTAGGGACAAATATTAGAAAGCCTTCTATTGAATATACTGAAGATGATCTTGAGTTTGTGCTTAACACGAATTTCAAGAGTTTTTTCGAATTGACCAAACTATGTCATCCATACATGAAAAACGAAAAGGTACCGGGTGGAAGTCACTGCGAACAAACATCATCGGTTGTTAATATTGGTTCAGTTGCAGGAGTGGTTTGTATGAAGAGTGGTACTCCGTATGCGAGCACAAAGGCTGCGATGAATCAAGTAACTGGGAATTGGGCCTGCGAATGGGCTCCAGACGGAATCCGTGTCAACTGTGTAACACCATGGTATATTAATACTGCACTAGCACAGCAAGTATTGAAGAATGAAGAATACAAAAAGACTGTGCTAGAAAAAACTCCTGCAGGAAGAGTAGGGGAGCCAGAGGAAGTTGCAGCTTTGGTTGCATTCTTGTGTTTGCCAGCAGCTGGGTACATTACTGGGCAGATAATTAGTGTTGATGGTGGCTTCACTAGAAACTCATTCTACGATTCTTTTTACCCATAAAGACTGTGTTATTGGGGATGAACGAATTTGAAAGATGCAACTACCATCGCCAGCTAGCAAGTTAATTTATGATTACTAGATTAGCTTCGTGACGTGCGACTTTAAAATTGCTGATGAATTTACTGATCCTTTCTTGACTGATCGTATAACATCTTCACCTCGTCAATTATTCGATTTCACCTTTTAATGCAAGGAACAAAGATCAAGATCAGTATTAATGACGCTTACTTCGCTTTCTTTAGACGATGATTTCTCCAACATTGCACGAGAGACAGTATTGAAATGAGAATTCAACAGCTTCTTATTTTTCTCATATTTGCGATCATTCCAGATCACAAACATGGATCCAATGAGAAAACCAAGCGTGGAATAAAAAAAGATTGACGCTGGTCCTTTCACCATTGTGCTAAATTCACGTTCCGTCTTGATGTCATAGTATATTTTTGAATTCAGCACTGGTATAAATTGATCTTCAAACACCAACTGCTGAGGCAGGATTACATTTGAGCGTATACCATTAAGTGCATGGAATTGCTGACTTGATTTTAGTGCAGTTTCGAATTTATCCAAACCTAATGCCGATTCAAATGCCGTGCTTGAATGGTAGTCAACGAGCTTGGTAAGCACCCCTTGACCTTGTTGAACGAAATAATCATTATCGTAAAAATGTATAACTCGTGATAGTGTCAGCACTAAACAGTCTGTTGAAACAATCCAATTCGATAGCGGACAGGATGACTGTGAAATAATTTCCATTGTGGTCTCGTTAAACAGAGCTTCGTATATCGCTTCTTCCACCGAATGGAATTTGTCTTCCTTCAAATGTTGTTTTGTTATGTTGGTTGCATGTGCTGAGGATAAAGATTGAAACGCTTCATGTGCTGCCGAATTCAATTCATTGTCAGCAATATAGTCTTGGGCGAAGTATGCTCGTATTGTGATGGAAGTAAGTGATAATTCTGAGACAGGGGCTGCACACATCGAGCATGAGACCATTGAGAAGAGTATCAGTGGTGTGACATAACGGAGAATATTCTTTTTCAGAATGACATGCATCCTTGTATGTTTGTAAGATCTGTGCCAGAAACGAGGAGTGATTTGTTTATGGACAATACCAAAAGCTCCAAGCCAAACTGAATGCGATATGTGATTCTGTTAGTTGAGCTTTGTACAGTACCTACTACTACAACATGATCTAACATGATACATAAACATACGATAGAAGTGATGTTGATGAAAGAATGAAAATTATCTCAATCAAGAAGGGCTAAATTTATGACATAACGGAAGGAAATAGCCTAAAGGAAGATAGGACGGTGGGAAAAAAGGAGTAATTGAAATTCTAATTCTAGACTTCCCTCCTTTTACCTTCCCCCCTTTTGCATTTATTCTTTTGTGGCTCTCTTCTTTCTTACCACCTTCCACCAAATTACATTTTTTTACACAAGAACAAAATTGCACCGAACTCACTTTCTTGAAACCAACCTCACATTTCACTTCTTATTGAAACCCTCAAAAAAAAGAAATGTCCTGCATTACGAGTAGAGGACTTCTTAATCAGTATGGATCGCGAGTAATGCGTCTAGGCGTTAGGCATACGTCATTCAAACAAGTAGCTCTTCCTGCTCTTACTTCTTTCTCATCAAACAAATTCTTTTCAACGACCACAATTCTGAACGAGAGAAATCGCGATCCTGGTCTCGATGTTACTGGACAGGCAACCTACCCTAACGAAGTTCCTGGTCCAGAAGGAATTCCCTCTCGTCGCGAACAAATTAAGAAGCTCTCTTCCACCACTCCTGATTCTCCTTACGATATTATTGTTATTGGCGGTGGAGCGACGGGCGCTGGAGTTGCTTTTGATGCGGCTTCCCGTGATGGAAATTTGAAAGTCGCTTGCATTGAAAGGGGTGATTTTGCATCAGAGACATCGTCTAGATCCACAAAATTAATTTGGGCAGGGATCAGGTAACTACTTCTTTCAATATGCCAAATATTTTACCTCTCCACTTTTCTCATTCACTTTTTTCTTTTTTACACATTACAGATATTTGGCAACAGCGTCCGCTTCTTTGCTCTCGAAGAAACTCTTCACTAATCCCATTGATACAGTTCAAGATTTTGCAGGAGAAATAAAAATGGTGTTGAGTTGCCATCGTGAACGGAAGTACATGACTCAGAAACAACGCCACCTTACAAATTGGATCCCTATCGCCATTCCATTTGATCAATGGCACGTCTCTCCTGCGCCATTTGGGCATCCAATCTTCGGTTTCTTCCCCATCCTCGCTCCTTTGGTATTGAAAATATATGACGGTATGTCTGGATTCACTTGTCCTCCAAGTTATGTGATGGGAAAGACAAAGGCTAAGGAGGTCTTCCCTCAATTGTCAGACCGTGATATCAATTACTGTGCTGTATTCTACGAAGCTCAACACAACGACTCTAGGACAAATCTGGCAATTGCAATGAGCGCTGCAGAACATGGAGCAGATATTTCAAACTATGTCGAAATGATTGGTTCTATCAAGGGAGAAGATGGAAAAGTGATTGGTATTAAATCTTTGGATAGAATGACGAATAAAGAGTTTGACATCTACTCGAAGAAGATAGTTTTTGCCGGAGGACCATTTACTGACAGTCTACGCGAAATGGAAGAAGATGATGTAACTCAAATGAAACCAGCAGTCAATGGAGCATCTGGAACTCATATTGTTCTTCCAGGTTACTATTGCCCAAAGAATATTGGTCTTCTTGATTACAATACATCAGATGGGCGTTTTCTCTTCTTTGTGCCATGGGAAAATCATACGCTTGTTGGAACTACTGATACCAAAGGTCCAGCTGAAACATTACCAGCACCACCTGAAGATGAAGTTCAGTGGCTTCTTGATGAATGCGGAAAATATTTATCAAAGGATCTTCGTGTACGACGTTCTGATGTACTATCGGCTTGGAGAGGGTGGCGTCCATTAGCAGCTGATCCACACGCACCTCCAGGGACTCCTGTATCGCGTGATCATATCATATCAGAAAATCCAAAGACCGGGGTCATTTTTATTGCTGGCGGAAAGTGGACAACCTGGAGAGAAATGGCTGAAGATGTCGTTGATAAAATTGTTGGAGAACAGGGGCCAAAGAGTAAAACTCTGGACTTGAAGCTATTCGGAGGTAAAGGATATTCTGACAATTTGTCCATCCAGCTTATCCAGAAACATGGTATGTCAAATGATACTGCACACATGCTTGCGAAAACTTATGGTGATCGTGCATGGGAGGTTTGTGAACTATCAGAAGCAACGCACCTAGCATGGCCTAGATTTGGTGTCCCATTGGCACCTAACTATCCGTACATTTCAGCAGAGGTCCGATATGGTAAGTGATCGCAAGAATTTTATTATCATCAAAAGCTTCTTCGAAATGGAATTGATCTGATACTCTCTCATGTTCAAATATCAGCATGCAAAGAGTATGCGTGCACAATTGAAGATGTTTTGAGTCGACGCACAAGATTGGCTTACTTGAATAAAGATGCAGCTCTCGCCGCTGTCCCTATGGTAGCTGATATTATGACTAAGGAACTTGGCTGGACCGCAGATGTGAAGGCTGAGCAGATCGCTGCTGCTACAAAGTATGTCAACTCTTATGGCGGGCGCATCCCAGACAACAAGGAAAGAACTCTACGTGAAGGCAGCTACAAGAATATCGAAGAATTGTTCAATGCGATTGATACGGATGGATCAGGTTTCTTGGATAGGACAGAGGTTGGCGAGCTCGCTTATGTGCTGGATATCACCTTATCAAATGAAGAATTGACAGCTGCCTTTAACCAAATGGATCAAAATGGAAACGATCGTGTGGATTTGCAAGAATTTGAAGCTTGGTTCAACACCTCCAATGACTGTGCATTTTACCAGAAGCTTTCTCAAGAACTGAGTTTAGAAAAGTTAAAAACCATGGGAGGTGGCACTCTTCTTGGATAGGTTGTATTAGTTCCTCAGTTTGATGACAGTAGGTGATATTACACGGTGAACATTCTGAATTCAAAACAGGTCTCAAAGCTACTTTTTTAATTTAGGTATTTTCGTATCCACCTTTAACAATTATTAAGAATGTCTTGATCACTGCCTGTTACAATCAAATCTTTGCAAAAAGAAACAGACATGCCGCTAGGCACCTTTGGAACATCCTTCGGAGGCTCATCGAGGAACAAGTATTGTGAAGAAACTTCATTGAATGGTCGTTTCCCAGACATTGCATATGCCATGGCAAACCATGACTTGAATCTACCAGGAAAAAATGGGTGGCAATTGGCCTTATACCTCCGACAAGTCTCTGTCATTACAAACTGGTCCGAGCCAATAAACTTTTTGATGGAAATCCAATGCCAAAACGTCTCATAATATTTTGGATAGAACTCTAAAAATGCCCGACCAGTACCAACGAACGCATTACCTGCAATGTTCACTCTGCTAGGAGAAGTCAATTTATCATTTCGTACATGAAGGAGAAGCACTTTTTCTTCTGGAACTCCCGCTTCTGTAATATTGACATTTACGATTGGAGTATTGATGGATGGTGCATCTCTTTGTTCACGGAAATATCCAGCATCCATCCATACAAAACCTGGTGTTTCAAATGGATTCAAGTGAATGGCAGCATACATGAATATCTATTCGATCAATGCAAGTTGCATCGATTTAGTGTTAGGAAGTGTAATTCAATGAGGTTGCATCTAGTTTTGGTTGCACATGTATATTACTCACTAGTTTCTCATTCCAAATCTTGTAGACACTACTGCCCTTGTGAACCTTGGCTTCTAAATCTATCGAATGCATAAAATCCCAAAAGCTGGGAAGGAAGGTGGTACTCATTATTAAATCGTCAAATTTCAATGGTGCAATGATTGTCGGTGCATGTGTCCTATGCTCCTTGACAAAGTCAAACCATCGACTACCCGGCTCGACGAATATGATCATTGGTTCTGAAGTGCGCAATATGCGATTGAACCAATTTTCATATTGCCTCACACCATGTTTTGATTCGAATTCATAGTACGCAGTGATAATTGTATTGGATTGGTGGAATGTAGTGGGCGTGGGCGATTCGGTTGAGTCGAAACCCACCATATGACCATTGAGGATTGCTTGCGGGGTCCGATGATCGAGTTGTGGCCATGGCGGGGCAGGAAGATGAATAAAACGGTTTGACAACTTTGCGGCCATGTCAGACTTGCCATTGCTGCTGCTGTAATTATCTTTCTCCACTCTAGCAGCGTCTACGTATATTTCACTAAGAATATGATGGGCAAGCTTCTTTTCTTCAAGAGCAGTCATTCCGTCATTGTTCCATATTTGTACAGTGGAGAAAGCCATGACGAGGAAGAAAAGTATCTGTATTGCGAAGCATACGCATGATTTGTACTTGCTCCAAGAAGACCGTTGTCTCGTCCGCGAGGGATTCCTGAGTGTGGCGACACTATCTTTTCTTTTGTTGCGGCGGAACATTTTATTTGCAGTGATTATTATGTAGCGGTATTATTATTATTGCACCTAGAGGTACAAGCAACAATGCTCAAACTTCCTGTCGTTGTGTGTTCGTGTGTTGATGTTTGTTGTCGTTCTCGTTGTCGATGTTGTTGTTGTTCGATTTCAACCGCTTTATCATCGGGGGATGATATTTTGGACACCCCTTTTTTCTTGAGGGGGGAGCATGGGGCTACTAAAGTTAGAGCTAAACCAGACACACACAGAACATCATGAACATGAAAAAAAACATGAACTATGAACTATGATAGACTACTCGTACGAATGATAATGTTGTGTCATGAGTCATGATGTTTTCATAGCTATTACTATTGAAAGAACAATCTGCCTACGTTGCTTGCACTGACAACTGCTTCCCTTTCAAAATGAGCATCAAGACACTCCAACTGTTGAGAATATCTTGGCGAAAGACAAGCAAGAGCGTTGGCTTCTCTCCATCCAACAGCTTGTCAAAAAAGCTTGGTGACCTATCTCGTCCTTGTGAATACCATCAAGATTCTAATATTCGCCACCATTCTTCTTCTCCAATTGTTCCAGATTTAAGGGACGGTGACGTGGATTTGATAATGCAATTGCCTCCTCGTTTTCTCCGTCTATCATCTAGCGGCTGCTATGATCACAACACACATCAAAGAATTGATATCAATGTGGATCCCATAGATGGACGCTTAGTTCAGCAAAGAACAAATGTGAAATATGCTATACAATCCATTTCTAGAAATAAAGAGAATGACAATTACGACGTGGAATTTGTCGATGGGTATAAAAGCACTGTGTCCATGGAATGGGTACACACACAACTTGATAGATTACACATTAATGAACAAAGGAATGCAAATGATGGCATATCCATTTCACAAAAGATGGCACGTATACCGTGGTCAAACATGAAAGAAAGCGAGCTACGATTGGATCTAACAAACGCCTCATCTACAGTCAATGAACAGAACCGTGGCTTGGCTGTATCATTTCGTAACATCGTTTTAGGCTCCGATCACAAGCAACATACATCACACGCGCTCAAAACATTGTATCAATATGGTATTCTGCTAGTGACATCTACACCAACAAATGACGACGGAGCAGGAGTTGCAGCACTTTCATCGGTACTCAGCGGAGCTGCAATCAAGACTTCACCCGAAACATCTTATCTTGCACATTATAGACATTGCCATGAACATGAAATCACTCCTTCGCCAATTCTACCAAATGCAACTGATGGACCATTCCGAACATTGTACGGTGGGATATGGTCAACTCATTCAACAGAAATGCCAGAAGGGGTCAGTGTTGCAGATTCAGCATACGGAAATGAGGCGTTACCTCTACATACAGACATGACATATTATAGGGATCCGCCAGGTTTACAGATATTGACAATGGTATCGCCAGCAGATGTTGGTGGCGAGTCAATTTTTACTGATGGGTTAGCAATCGCAGAACGCATGCGGAAAAACCATCCTGATGAGTTTGATGTATTGTGTCGAACTGTGAGGAGATATAGGTCTATCGACGAGTCAACTGGGTGGCATCTTGAAGGGAGTGGACCAGTTTTCAATGCCATTGATCGGTGGCAGAATTATCGTCGTAATGGTGTTGATAATATATTTGACCGAGCGAATCGATGGGGAGCAGTTGTTGGGATTCGGCACAATGACTTGGACCGTTTACCGGATCTACCACCATTGCATGCTACAGAAAACGATTTCGTAGATGGTTTCTATGAAGAATTGGAAAGCGCACACTCAGTTCTTGACAATCTTTTATCCAGTGATGAATTTCGCCTGGTTGTAGCATTACAACCAGGAGAAACAGTTGTTGTTTCCAACCATCGTTGTCTTCATGGACGCCAGAGCTTCCTTGCCACAAAGTCACCAAGAGAAGTAATGGGTTGCTATGTAAGCCAAGATGATTTGGAGTCACGATTTCGATGGATGATGAAAGGTCATGGCACATTTCAATGATCCCCAAGTGTATTATTGTATTTCATATTTCCTTTCTACTCGTATTCGCTTTTAGCAGTGTACTCGTAGTGGGTCAGGCAGCGCATACGTGTATATAACCTGCTTATTTTACATTATAAGGTAGATGGTAATCTAATGGTCAAGGGGACGAGGGAGGGACCATTAGTAATCTGCGATCAACGCTAAGTTTGCAAAAAAATTCAATCGATTTGTTTAAATTCGTAGTTGACAGTCAAGTT
>Ga0306864_1000407_pt1 | contig 20379 bp, 14 predicted proteins | sample AntRauTorckE5430_FD_190448 | JGI IMG/M metagenome (GOLD analysis project Ga0306864, IMG submission 190448) | Saline lake microbial communities from Rauer Islands, Antarctica - Metagenome Torckler E5 #430 (v2) (version 2) | ecosystem: Environmental > Aquatic > Non-marine Saline and Alkaline >...
ATTCAGCTGGATACAGTCCTCCATGTGCCATTTTACCTATAGTGAGAAGATTCAAAATTGCGTCATTTCCAGTACTGTCGTCGAGAATACGAAGCGGATTGCTCATCCATTCTAGAAGGTGACTTAAAAAAGTGATTTTCCAAACATTAGAACCGTTTTTAACTGTTTGATCAACGTGCACTTCTAATGAACTATCACACATCGACATTAAGATTGTTTGTAGAGCTGCAGCAGAAATATCATGAGGAAGATCCTCGCTTACTTCATTTCTAAAGCGAACACGAAAGTAACCAGCGACTGAGGAGTCTGCATTTTCTACAATTTGAACGGCGGACGAAGTCTTGACAATGTACCCACCTGGACTTTGAAGAGTCACTAAAAACGCATCGGATGATCCATCTCCAGAACTTTCGAATCCATTAGTTCCAGCTCCAGCTCGAATGTTCCCAAACTTATCCCTAGACTCAAGGACGAAGCTCGTCATTTGCCCAACTGTTGCATAGACAAGGCCATTGTTAACTGAATCATCAATTGTGCTGCTGGAGGCGTGAAGGGCGTTGTGAACTACCGTCACCGAAGCATGCAAAGAGTTACAAAATTCCGGTGAATTGTACACGGTCAAACCATTGTATTCACGATCAAAAATAAAGGGCGCCTGCGAACCTGTACAATGTCTAACAGGCTGGTTGTTTAATGCAAGGACGACATGGTATACACCAGCAATTGGGATCGAGTAAGTTAATTCATATTTTCCGTCATCGCTGTCTGTTAAGTATCCTCGATAATGAGCGCTAGATTCATGAGTATTGCGGAATTGAGCAATGAAATCTTCACCTCCAACATGAAGATTATTTCCAAAGACATCCTTGGCTTGAATTCTTATGGTACCCATTTCTCCTACTCTTGCCTCCGTTAGAAAATCAAGACTTCCTTCCAAACTCTCAGCTTCGCTTGTGCTTGCAAATGCGGGTCCAGGTGTAACTTGTAGCGCAAACGGTGAGCACTTTTCATTTTCTCCATTTCCACAATAAATATCCGTTCCTCCCGTGCGGACATGAACTTGGTACATGCCAGCTCTCATTAGAGTGTAATCAACCCTATACCTTCCTCCTTCCATATAGGTTAAATCTCCAGATGTAAGGACATTACTTCCTGTAATCTCGACAGTGAATTGTTCTTCAGGATGCTCCCAATTGTCATGGATTTTTTTAATGTTGCCATTGGCATCCTTTGCTTGGATATAGAAATGAGTTGGTTCCCCAGCAACAGTCACATTGTATGATGTGCCGGGTATTGGGAGAAGGTCACTGTGCGGATAGTCTGCAGCTCCAGGAACCATCTCGTTTTCGAATGGGCTTCCTTCAATATGCATTGCGTTGAATAATAGCTCCTGTGGGATCGTTTCCTTTGAGAGGGACTTGGAACTCCATTGAAGAATGAAATGAGCTGGTCCAGTCTCTTCTCTGTATTCAATCCGAATGTCATGAAATTGGTTAAAGAAAAGTTTTGTGGTGGCTTTTTTTTCGCCTTGACTTGCCGTCCAATCATCAATTAGAAGGTTGTGATCAACGAATAGGCGTACACCGTCATCGGCGTTAACATAGAATGTATACTCTTCACTTGTTTTAGGCTGAACTTTTCCCCACCATCTGATGCTTACATAGTCTCTTCCAAACATAGTTATACTACCCATACCCCAGTTAAAATTTAGAAGCCCATCTACTCTTTCCATTGTCGGTTCTCCCGTCAACCATTGATTGTCGTAATACCATGCAGAAAGACCACCATTTTGAAGTTGCAGGACAGCGAGTGAATATGCTCCTGTTTCGTTAGCCTTGTAAGTTCCAGTGTAGCTTGGAAGACCAGGCACCTTTTCTTCCACAGCAATTTTGGGACGTTCACCATCGGAAATCAACGATTGCTGAGATGCGATAACAACAGTTGACGTGAAAGTGTCCAATGACCCCTTCATCCTGGATGATGGAGAGACATCAAGCAAGAGTGGAGACTCCGGAATTCGGAAAGTTACCAACCAATCAAATTGGCCATTTCCGTGCGGAATCATTTTTACGTCAACTCGATCAATGGATACCAATTCCTGAAGTGCAAATTTCAACGCATCATCGGTAATATCGAATGCTAATGGCTTAGTAACCTCACCACCGTAGGATAGGATGAATGTTCCACCAATAGGAGTGGGATATCCACCTTTAGATGAGATAAGTTGCACACCAAAGCGATGATTGTAGGCTTGGATATTGGGTAAGTTGCCAATATTTTTCGTGAAAGAAATCTCCCATTTGTAGCCAGTATTGATATCAATCTTTACTACATTCACTTCTTCAATTGACAGCAAGGATTCCAGAGCTCCTTTTACCAATATAGGAGAGGAATCAAACTGTAGATCTTGAGTGTACTCCCCTGCAAAACCAAGAACCAAGGAACCAGCCATAGGTGCGAATCCCTTCGTAACCTCACCAGTTTCAGCAACATTAGATTCAAGTAATGGTACATTGCCTACTGGCTCAATGAAGGTAACAAGAATTATCCAAGGGTCATCCTCAACTCCATTCCCCTGCACAATAGAATCAACCAAAACTTTAACTCCTTCTAATATGTTCAATTCAGTTTCAACAGCACTAGGAGAAGGACCTTGCAATTTGATTGAAATGTTCTGTGTAGGCTCATCATTGAAAGATAATTTGAACGATAAATCCGAATTCAAGACAGAAACGCTTTGTACCTCATATACAAATGCCTTGTCCGCAGATGTTGTGATTGTCTGGATTTCTGTAACTCCAATCATGTTAAGATTCCGCCTGATAATGACTTGTGTGTCAGAGGACGTCAGCAATGGCATCTCGCCATACACTGAGACAAAAGTAACTGTAAATTCAACTGCGTCACCAAGGTCGAGAGTGGATACGTCGACTTGCCCCAAGTTATCCAGTTCGCTCAGCATATGTTGAAGATTAGTCTTATTAACTGTTGATCCATCTAGAGAATCAGTTGAATCCGAAAAGCCAGCCAAGCGTCCTTTCTCAGCTGTTATAGAGGTATCCATCGTAATCAAGAAAGAACCGACCGTCTTTGGAATATGAATAATTTGCGTCTCAAACTGAACAGGATTGTACGATGCGGCACCTCCATCTGCATACCACTCGTGAGATCCATTGACCACCGCACTTTCGGACGTCCACAATTCTGTGAAAAAAATGTCCTTCCCTTGTAAATCGCTAGATACTTCAATATCTCGAACTACAGCACCAGTTGATTTTTTTGGCTCAATCACAAATTCATTTCCTTGACCTTTCAAAAATTCCATCACATACAATGCATCATTCCCTGTTTCTCCGGAAGCATCTTTTCCATCACCGACTTCACTTAATTCCACAATCAGCAATGGAACATCGCCATAATGAGATGAGAAGGTTACAGACCAAGTGTATCCAGATAGTCCGCCGAGAGTCAGAAGCTCCTCTCTTCTTACGTGCACATCCTCAATCGTTGTAATGGCATTCAACGCATTCTCGAAGTCTTTGTCAGTAGCTGCACACAAATTACTCGTCTTGCCTTCATTTCGAAATGAAAGGATCAGTTGATCTTTCATACAGTCATTTGATACAAAATGCACTTGCTGAACTTCCCGGATTGACCCTGAAAGGCCTCGATGCAAAGCACCGCCAGACGCCGTTGTCTGCTCTGCATTTGCACCAGAGCGAGCTATTGCACTATCAGATCTAAGACTCAGGACTCCTTCACCGAGAGCATTGATTCCAGCAACTTTGAAAGCATAACGCCCGCCTGAAATAAGATTTGTCACCATCATTTTATTTTCCGTCGGCCGATCAGATCCATCATATACTAAAGTCGCAACACCACCCTTGATTTGTTCTACAACAGTCAGGTCCAAACCCTCTGGACCAGTCAGTCTCCCCTTTGTGACTTCAATTAAGGGCAAATCTCCAGCTTCTGACAAGAATGTCACAGCCCATCCATGGAGAATGTCATCAACATTTACAGCATTTATACTGTCAAGGTTATCTAGAGCTTGCTGGACTTCTTGTGAGGACGCTTTCGCGGAAATTTGTTCAGTCTGAAATCCTCGATACGATGCAGTAAAAGTTCCATCAACACTATTTTCAATGCTGAAAGTCAAGTGCTGAACTTCCTGCTGTGCCACATTCGTCCAAGACCCGGTAATTCCTTCGTACATGTACAGCATGTAACCTGTAATGGGGCTTCCACCATTGTATAGGTCATTCAAGGGATTCCAAGCTATTACCATACTTGTCTCATCAACATCAACAATAATTGGTTGAAGCTGTTGCTGGTAATCTTGAAGTGAGAAATCGTTTCCTAGGCCAGGATAAGTTGCTGCAATTACAGATAAGGAGGGACTGTTCCCACTGCGACCCTTAACGTTCAAGGCTACAACATGAAATCTATAAACTTCACCCTGGTTCAAATCATCAATGGTCCAAATCGTGTCCGATGATGAGACAGGGAAGCTTGACATTGAATCATTTGATTCTTTCATGTATAAAATATATCCTGTAATGGGAGATCCTCCATTGTCCAATGGTCTCGACCACGACACGGCAATAGATGTCGATAGCGATTGAAGTCCAGACCAAGAATATCTCAAAGGAGAAGATGGTGGTTGTGGTGCCCGTGGATCTCGCACTGTGAATATCTGCGAATCACTAAAAGGACCGAAACAAGGAGCATCGTTCTCAAGAAAGTAACTTCGACACTGATTCACTGCTCGAACCTGGAAGCGATACTGACGTCCAGATTCTAACACTTGACTCATTGGACCCAAATCCTTGGTTATGATTTTATGTAGCAATAAACCTGGCTTACCAATGCCATCATATACCAAAGCATTTTCAGCACCACTCAAATTGTCCATCCAAAGCTCATATCCAGAAATAGCAGCTCCACCATTTGAATTCGGCGTTTCCCAACCAATAGTCATGCTAGTAGAAGTTGATTCTATAAGAAATGGAGGAGGGGGCGCAGATGGCTCGTTGTGCATAGGAATTATTGGCACAAGTAGTGACGAACGTTGGTTCATGCTAAAGCCGTTTTCACTTCGGTATTGGGCTTGCACAAAATATTCCGTTCCAAGTTCAAGCTCTCGAATGATGTGCTTTAGTGGATAATTACCATGAACTGAGTGCATTTGGGAGCAAATACCACCTTCTAATCTAGGACACAATCCTGCTTTCGTTCCAGGGACAATTTCGTCGACGGATAGTACGGCTCCTCCACATCCTGACAAACCCATACTTGTTGCTTGGAGCAGCAGTAAGTCACCTTCATTGCACACATCCTGAGATTCCTTGAGTGCACATCCACTAAACTCAACGTCCCACTCATACCCTCTTTCCGTTTGGCTTCTAGCCACAGATACAATCCCAATATTTGGAAGGCGCTCAAGTTCGTTTTTCAAGTCAAGTGCTGAAATAAACGAATCAATAAGGTCCGACGTATACTGAGATTTTCCATCGTCAAAAGTGAGAGTAAATTGACCACGTAGATTATCATCTCCTTCCCTTAGAACTTCAACCTGAATAGCAGATGAAGAGTCTCCAATTCGAAGAGTCTGGAGACTATTTATGCCTTTCAACAGATCTACATTCTTTGTTGTGATCGGGAAGTAACCTGGGCTTGAGAGAAAGGTGATGGTCCATGCGTAGCCTCTTTCCTTTGTAGGTGGAGATCGAGACACACTTACAGTGCCGACATTGGGCATGGCTTCAAGGCGTGCCTTCATCCTACCAGTGGAAGCATCGAAATGAATTGGGTCTGACACGTGTCCTTTCAATTGGAGCTGAAAGAATCCTGTAAGAGCATTGCCGACTTTGCCAATTACTGAGTCAATACCATTTCTCGCAACAAACTCCTGGCCATCCGAAATTACAAAAACGTCAGCACCAGTACCGTACATATGCTTATCATTCAACAGAATTTCCATAGAAGGCAGAACCCCTCCAAGCTCAACGCCGACAAATTCAACAGCAAAAACAGTTTCAGGTCCTCCATTTAGCAATACGATATGGTTCACAACGACATCGTTGCTGCCAATGGTATCCAGGGCAATGAGTTCCTCCTCAAGACGTTGCCTCAGAACAGTATGCGACTGTGATGCATCAATTAAACTAGACGTTGAGCCTCGAAAAGATATCGTGAAGGTCCCCACTGGAGGAGCGTCACCTTCCATAATTGTTCTTACATCTACGCGCCTACCTCCTTCGAGCTGATTAGTGATAGCCCTCACGAGGGGCAGATCTCCGCCGACTCCATTCAACGATTCAAAGGTGACAGTGAATCTACCCCCTCCAGATAAACATGCTGAAGAAGTATCATCCTCCATAGTCACAGAAACTTTGTTAATTCTAATCAAACTCTCCAATGCTGCTTTTACTTCTACTTCATCAGCATCAAATGCAACGTAGGACGTCTCACCAAAGAACACAAGGCCAAATTCACCTCCGGTAGCATCACACACAACCTCTTGCACTTCTTGGACAATACCGTTTCCCTTATAATTGGAATCAATTATAACATATTGAACTTCATTCAAGTCCGCAGCACTGGTTGTCACGCGTTGAATCTCAGGAGAAGGACTGCACGATAGAGATACTTTCTGCCGCTCAAGAACAAAGGGTTCTTTCGAGTAATCCACTCTGTAGGTATTTATTGTGCCTCCTCCAGTGTGGCTGGGGGGCTCAAGCACAACTTCGACAGAAGAACCATCGATTACATCTACGACAACATTTTCGGGCGGAGAAGGGGGTTGTGGCATTGGTTTTGCAAATGGTGGAACAGTCAAGGTTGCTTCTCCAGCACCTAGTGCGTTTGATGCAGTCACTTGCACGAAATAATAGATACCTTGCTTAAGAGCTTTCAACACTGCAGTTGACACAGATGGGTCGGTTATGAGCAAGGATTCGTAGTCAGGACCATCAAAGGGAGGATTCAAACCTTTTGTCAATTCCATGATAGAAACTGATGGTGCTGTGCCTTCTAAATCAGAATAATCGGCAACTAGCAGGGAGAGGTCTCCAATCTGTTCGATAAACGTCACAAGCCAAACAAAGCATGAATTGATGTCAGGTCCAATTCTTTCAACGTGCACGTCGCCGGTTGACCCAAGCCCGCTAAGAGCAGCACGCATCTCACTAGCTGCAACGTCATATGGTAAGTACGGGGTACTTTGTCCATTAAATCGAAGGGTGAAGTCTCCTGATATTGGTTGCGAAGTTCCAAGAACAAAGTCATTTTCTACTGTAATCACATCGCCGTTTTCGAGGCCAGCGCTCGTGGAATAATTGTTGCTTTGACTACGAGCAACTCGAATACATGGTACATTTCCCGCCTTTCCATCAAATGTAACTTTCCAACTACATTGCAAAAATTCATCTGGTACTTCATTCTCTGCACTAACAGTGACGATTCCAAGATTCGTTAGCTTGCTCAACTCTGATTGCATTAGCTGCAGATCACCTCGAAATTCATCAGGTTGTGAAACTACAATCCTGTCTCGGATGATGGCAGGAGTATCACCAACAATTACATCCGAGCCCGGACCAGCAAAGTCATCTCCATGGTACGCAGTCACTGAAGATCATAAAAATAAGTTATCAATGCGTAGAATTTCATATATTATAATTAAAGCCCATTTTCTTACCTTGAAGTAGCTCTGGATTACCTGTGACACTCAACAGCGTGATCTCCCACTCACAGCCATTATCGCCAGCTTCTGTTGCTTTACCAGATACCTTTACTCGATTGAGTGGAGGGATCATTGACAATTTCTCAGCAATAACATATGCCACTGTGTCACACGAATCAATGTGTGCACTTATGAGATCAGTTACAAATTCTTTGTACGTTATGGTGAATGTGGTGAGAAGTGATACAGTATCATCTCCACCGTAAGAAGACGTATCTTCGGTGCTTGTACGAATGATCTGTTTCGCTGCTGTTGAGCCGAGACATGTTGTACCCCCCAAGGGCAGGGCCAAAATATCACCTGTAGCCTGACCTAGAAATTTAAGACGAAAGCTTGAGAGAGGATCGACGCCAAGACCGCCGGCTGAAACACTAATCCTTTGTACCTCCTTCCATGTTCCTTTTCGAACCTCCTCCACTGTAGCTGTCGGTTCCCAGCCTGACCCCCCAAAGAGATTTGAGACTACTTGCATCTCTGCAAGATCACCACGATGAGTGCGCGCTAAATCTTCCAAGAATGAAATAGTCCATGTGTAGCCACCAATGATTGTTGTTTCAGATCTGCTGACAGCAATTTCGCTAATCGAGTTCAAATCCTGCAACAGTTTCTTCATTGTGGAGGCATTTGCATCACATGGGATTGGCACTGTAGTTTCGCCATCTATAATGCAATCGCAGAGGATTGAACACGAGCGCAATTAGAAATGAAAAGATCAGCATTTTGCTCACAACAATGAAACTCACCAAATTCGATTGTAAAGGTACCAGAGATGTAGCTCCCATCTATACCACCAGCTACAACTTGCACGGATGCACCACCAGCAACTCCCGTCGACGACACTTCCTCAGAATGCACAATTAGATCTTCAAGGTCTCCACTATTTTGATCAGATAGAAATTGAATTCTCCACGTGTACCCATTTTGATCATCTCCATCGCTCCTTGATATGGACACCTTACCGATAGAAGATAAGTCTTCAATAGCGATTTGCAATTGTGCCTCATTAGCTTCGATTGGAATGAGATCCGTCACTTCACCGCCATATTCAAGACGAAAGAATCCATTCAGCAGATTTGCGCTTTCAACCACGGCAATAGAAATAGGAATATCAGAAAGGTAGACCTCTAGCTCTGGTATATTTCTCATGGATGTAGGAAACGTTACACTATAAGTGAATCCTCCATCAGGGTTCATTCCTGATTTAGAAATATTCGGTATAGAATCTACATTGGACATGGCTTCGACTATTTTCTCAAGAGACAATCGTGAACCAGACGCGTTGGCAGTAGCACTAATCTGTCCAGAATATTGAATCGACCCTCCAATATCAGTTGTATCAAGTTTAAGAGAAAAGCTGGTGAGAGGATCTAAAGTTGTTTCTCCTGGGGGCGGAGAAACGGTAATGGTTTGGATTTGACCCTGTGAAGTTGCGCTTGATTGAATGATTTGGATTTCATCCACATCTTTGGTTGTTGTAGTAACGGCTTGAACTTCGTTTGTATCCAAGTTTAAAGATGTTTCAATCCGCTGAACTTCTTGGATCCCCGCCCTTGTATCCCATTCAACCTGGCAGTGAAAGAAATGAGTTGTAGGTGAATCACTAAAATATCGTATGTAGCATACATTGCAATAGACACAAATAATAAACTTACTGTGTAAGAATTTACTGGCGAACCTCCATCACTTAGTGGAGAATTAAACGCAACTTGAAGCGAGTCCGGACCAAGGACTTTTAACATCGATGTAGAGGGAGGGCCTGGAGTCGATACGACAGCATTTGATGTTTGAAAGAGCCCTGTTGTAACCAAGAATGGCAGAACGCCCCGCCTTAAATACAAAAGATTTGTGGTTGATTCAAGACACGTGTGAGAATTGGAATGATGAAGGGGCAATCCATTTGGATTACTTATTCTCAGCTGAATTTCGATTTTCTCTATTGGGCATTTTACCTGCTGGCTAATGCTAGTCCAATCGACATAAAGTCGAAATCACTTACCAACATTTCATTTCTTCAATTAGCAGCAAACGTTGAACAAATGTGTGTACTTTCGATAATTACAGTATCCACTCCTTTCATGAACTAATCGAAGGTGAAAAGGATTGCTGTCGATGAGAAGGATTTGGTGTTGCGCCGTGAGGAAGGATTTTTTGAAACCTTCGAAACATAATCAAATGAAAATCATTCACAAAACACCAGGATAATGTGTCCCTCATTGCTCCAAAACGAAACTCGTTGAATGGACGTTATTGAGAATAAACTGCAGTAAAAATAACCGCATCAACATCTGTATTCTGTATCGTATCAACCGCCCCACATCCACATCATACCTATCAATTCAATTCCACCGAAGTCATCATCCAACATCGCCACCCTCCGACATCATACATCTCATAATTTCTCATCATAATCTCCAAAGTCCAAAGCTGATTCTACACCGCCATTTTCCCCTCCGCACATTATTGGATTGGTATCAGTGCAGAACACATTTATTTTAATTTTTGCCACAGGGCGAGACAAGAATGGCATCGAGAGGCTCTGTAGTATCACGATCTCGGACGAAAAAGAAGAAAGGAAAACCAGTCTGTGAATTGGGAGCAAATTGTCCATACATTCACCAATATCAGCATTCTTTAGAATTCACTCATGAAGATAACGAAACTAGTGTAACGGAAGGGTGAGTGAGTGAGTGTACCACCGAAGCCTCGTTGTTGTATTATTTTGGTTCATGCCATCTAATGATTTTAAGTTAGATCGAACAACTCGTTTTCGTCGTTCCAAGCGTTTTCTGGATTGGGCCGAACTCTGCCAACATCAGCTTCCAATTCAGGAGGAATCGCTTCTAATGTGGGGCGATCTACTTTAAATTCATCGTCGAATCTTTTGTCAGCTGCTGCATTGGCTGCGACGAGAAGAGCAGCTGAAAATGCTGGTGGCCTTGAACAGGAAGCCAAACCCCTGAGGTTAAAGAGGCATGATCATGATAATAATCGAAAAAAGAACACACAAGCTTCAAAAGAAGAGGCTGTCATTTCTATTGATGACAGCAGTAGTGACGATGAAAGCAGTAGCAAGAAGTCGTCAAAACTGCCGCTCGAGAAAAGACGTAAAATATCAAACGGGAGCAAGAATTCTGACATTATTGATTTGTGCAATAGGAGCGATTAAAGACTGATCTCATCACCAATGAGGATTTGAATGTAATATAGAATAAAGAAGTGGCTTTCAACATAAATTGACAGCGCGCCTAATACAAGATCGACGATCAAGATCTTAGAATAATTGTATTTTCTGAGACGAAGCTGCTTCATCTTTCCAACAAGTTAACTTGAACTAGTTTATTCCCAACTGTGCCTTCCCATTATTGCAATACTGCTTCGAATCCAAGTGAAACACAATTTGAAGAAGATTTAAACCATAGTACTTGCGAAGTTATAATGATCGTATCAATTGATTCAATCACATCAGAGCGAGATGAAGCTTCTTGCAACAGGACGTCGTTATCTAGATACAAATTGTCTTGAATCTGTCTATTTTTTTACTCGCAGCATTCCTTTGCTCATAAACCCAGAACTTGGAGAAGGACCATGTATTCTAGAATCTCTTCTATTCTTTTCACTGTAACTTTTCTTCTCGCTCGAATTTTTGACAGCAGTAACAATACCGGCATCCTTCATCTCCTTCATTATTCTTGCTTCCCTCTTCGCAGCAGCTTTTTTGATACCACGTACTATCTTTACTGGGACCTTTTGCTTCAGCTTTTCTCTCCCTGTTAGTTTTTTATATTGCTCTTTTGCATAATCCTTTTTCTGCTTTCCGATGAATTGAGTAGATCCAAGTGTGTGTATTTCACGCACTGTGTCATCAAAGTCTAAATCAATCCCTTTCTTTCCTGAAGATTCCCGTGGAGTGTACTTCTTCTTTGATTTGCTCGTGCCATCTCCAAATGCGGAAAAGTCAGGAAACGCTGACAAAGGTGCAGACACTACCACAACTGGCTTTCTCTCTTTCCTTGGCATTGTGATTGAACAAATGGAGTCTTTCTGACGGTAGTACACTATTCTTACACAACTTTCACGAAACGGTAAAAGGCTGTTATTGTTCAAAGTTTATACTATGAAGTATTGTAGGATGGCAAGGAGTTGCTACTGCTTGCTGGCTTCTTGCTTATTGTAGCTTGCTGGCTTCTTGCTTGCTACTTGCTACTTGTGGCTTGTTTGTTGCACGTTGCACCATCATCCATCATCAACATCATCAAGGCTGTTTCGTTTGTTTACCATAGTCGGTCGCGCGCGAAAATCGAGAAAAATGAATGGTGGATGACAAGCCGACAAGAGCCGACAAGCCTCTTGCTTCGGCTATTCAGCATCACACTACACACTACCAACCTTGACATCTCCAGGCAAAGAAGAACGCATCAGACCGTCACGTATTAATAAAATATACAATGAGAGCACCAACATCAATGGGAAGAGGCCGAGGAGGTTTTGGAGGCCGAGGAGGAGGTGGCCGAGGAGGAGGCCGAGGAGGAGGAGGTAGAGGATTTCGCGATGAGGGACCTCCTGATTTCGTAGTAGAAGTAGGCCAAGTAATGCATGAATGCGAGTCAGAGATTATTTGCAAAGTGACCCACAGTGAGAGTAAAATACCTCATTTCAATGCAGGAATTTATTTAGAGAATAAGAAAAAGATCGGCAAGATTGATGAGGTAAGATACTACAGGACTCTTTAGCTGCCAAACTTTTACTGACGGGACACTTTCTTATATTAAATTATTTTCTTGCCCAACGCTGCAGATCTTTGGAACAGTCAGCAACGTAATGTTTACGGTAAAGCCTGATCCAGGTATTGTCGCAAAAAGCTTCAAGCAGAACGATCCATTTTATATCGGGGAAGAGAAATTGCTTCCATTATCAAGATTTACTAATCCTGGGTCTTCAGGAGGACGGTACGTATATTTGCAACTCATCTTATGCAATCATTTAATTTTAACCCCCTTCTTACCATTTGCATTTTAATGAATTAACAGAGGAGGTGGACGCGGTGGTGGACGTGGTGGAGGGCGCGGAGGAGGACGCGGTGGTGGAAGGTATGCAACAACGTATAGTCCTATTTATAATCTTGTTTTTTCTTTCCACAAGCTCATTCTTTATTTCTACACATTTTCATTGAAACTACAGAGGAGGAAGATCACCCGGTCGTGGTGGTGGAAGGTACGTAAATTTACATAGTCGCTTCATTGATGTTGAGAGAGATCTTTAAATAACCCTAAAACTGATCATCTAACTTTACTTCTTCATTTACATTAATATCAAAGAGGTGGCTTCGGAGGTGGAGGAAGAGGAGGCGGAAGAGGAGGCGGTCGCAGCTTCGGTGGAAGAGGAGGTGGACGAGGAGGTGGAAGAGGAAGGTTTTAAAGATGGAAGGGGCGAATTCATTCTTTGGCACAAATGCTAGCAAGAGGAAAGACGAACAGAGAAAAGATGCAACTCTATATTAATTGTATAATCCAAGTGTTAATGGAAGGGAATATAAACATCCCTTTTGATCAATAAATGGGCATGTATTCAATGTGATAAATTTTAGAACAGGAACACCTTCCGCTCTACAACAACAACAACAGTTGTAACAACAGTAGTTACTGCTGTTTTAGTACTTGTAGCTCCAGAGTGGAGATAGGAAACGAAGCACACTGTGAATAACCTACTTCTCGACTTCTCGAAAGGGCTGTGTTTTGTATGATACTTTCAAGAAATAATCGATCTGGATCTTCCTTCATTATTCCTTCATCCAGCATCCAGCTTCATCCTTCATCATCATGTATGTGACATGTGATTCATGATTCATGAGGATCGGTATCTATCATGCTTACATCATTACATCATCCGCGTTTCGCACTACAGTATTCATACGCATCAATTGGCGTCGCTTCAGTACTCAATCCATCATTCGCTAGTTCCCGCATGATTACTACAAAGCACATTTATTTCCTGCTGCAGATAGCACATTCTGTTGGAGCATTTCATGCGAGCCGCTCTTTCATCCTAAGAAGCCCATCTATACTTTTTTCAAGCGAGAAAGAAAACCTACCATCAACATATGATATTTCACTTCCAGCAGGATTACGAGGCGAAGCGGTCAGATCTGCCCTCAAATCAGATCGAGGAGTGTGTTTCAATTTTACTTGTCCATCAAACTCAGTGAGGAATGTTGGAGTTGTCAAGGTATCGGGAAAAGGAACAGCAGGTTTTCTCAATAATAAGCTAAGTAATACGTTCCCATCCAAGATTGATGAAGCGATTAGCCTATTCAACCCAAATGGGCTTGAAGTTAAGGTAGAAAGGGGAGTGGTGACAGATGCGGGCTTGCTTAATTCAAAGGGACAAATAATCGATGTCCTAAACGTCTGTTCGTTTCCTTCATCAGATGGCATTGAAGCTCACATGATGACATCACCTGGACATGCAGGTTCACAACTATTTGATAGGCTGGACCCATTCATTTTCCCGTTGGATGGGGTAAAGTTAATAGATATGTGCCCAAGTGAAGTGGGACAGCCTTCAGAAAAATCACAAGTTTTCACATTTGCAGCTACAAAGATTGAGACAGCGCAGAATTGCATAAAAGAGTCTGTTTTACCAATCTTTGACGAGTGGAACCTTGAAACATTCTTTACGTTTCCCTCAAACAAAAACGAATGTATTAGGTATACTTTTTCGAAGGGGGAGAATGAATATGCTGAGCTAATCGTATGCGAAGAAGTAATGTTGCCATCGTGTGTTTCAAGAGGCTACACAGTGGTGATTTCAGACCATACACTCAAAAACAGCGATCGGCCTACATTAGGATCTAGAGTATGGGAGCTTTCCACTTTCGAACGCAATTTTAATGGTCCCGTTGCTCTTGGTCAATTGGAATACGAGACTCTCCGGATTGAGGGTAAGTTTGATTGCTAGATGCAAGAGGCTTAGACTATCTATCTCTTGGTAATATCATATTTATTCATCAACCCTTTCCGTTTTTTCTTCAAAAAGGTGGCAAGCCTGGCTTTGGATATGAAATGACGGGGCATATAAAGAAAGCTGACGATACAGGGGAAAACAGTGTGATAATTACAAAGGCGAGCCCACTCGAGCTCGATCTTGAGCACGTCGTGGATCAACAGAAGGGATGTTATCAGGGACAAGAAGGAGTAGTTTCACTATTGAAGAACAAAAAGGGAGTACCAAGGAACTTGTATTCTGTAACATTCCCAGAAGAAGACAACTTTTACGAGGGCCAAAAGGATGAAGAGGAATATTCCAATCACCCCAACCGTATTCCTAACGAGACAAAGATCCCCAAAGCAGGGGATGCTATGTACGTGTTGGGATCTAATAAAACAATCAAAGTTGGCACCTTGACAAGTGTTGCAGAACGAGGAGGGACTTCTTTTCCAGAAACAGTAGCACTGGCTTTGGTTCGTAGGTCAGAGAGTATCTTGCAGAAGATGAAAAAATTGGACCTCGAGATTGATCGCGACAATTTCAATGAAGAAATTTTTGATGCTAGTAGAAAATACGATGATGCAAGCGGGATCATCATGCCGCCACCTCTTGATCCTCTTGACGGTCTTCAGGTAATATTGGAAAATGGGATGACAAGAGGGTTGTTAAAGGCCACTCCAGCACGAAGGCTCAAGTTCGGACAAAATATGTTTGAAATTGAACAATGGGCAACATCCGATGATAACGGACAGGAGGACACTGGATCTATCATGGGATTTCTTCCAGACAGCAATAGCGACCAGGGAGATATTCTAAGTGTGCCGAATATCGATAAAGACGACAGTGACAATGACGACGATGCAGGCTTTGATGATTCAAATGAAGAAGAGTTGAATGCAGCCATTGAAGCATCAAGGATTGCGGCTGAGGAAGCACGCAGGAAAGAGGAAAAACTGAGTATTCTACAAAATAGAGCTATGGAAGCAGTGGCAAAGAGAAAGGCCGCCAAAGAAGATGCTCAAGCCAAAAAAGAGACAGTCGAACAAATAGACGAAGTGGACATTGAATCTGAAGCAAAAAGAAAAGCATTGAAACTAGACATGTTGAAGAAAAAAGCTGAAGAAGCAATGGCTAGGAGAAAGGGCAAGAAGGATTAATAGTTTCTGCTTCTATTAGCCAGTGATAATCACTTTTATTAAATCGCATTTCCTAATAATAGAAATTGATAATTGATCTCATCTTATATCTTTGATAATAATATGATACCTATCTATTAAGTAATACCACAATAGGTTACAAGTACTATACAAATCTCTTCTGAAGAACTGTCAACCATCGACCCAGTCGACCCATCGCCATCAACCATTCAGCCATTCGCCATTCAGCCATCAACAATCAAAACTGAAAGTCTCACTTCTCACATCTTCAATCTCATCAGTGTTGCTTGACTCAATCCACTCCATCCTCGAAATATCATTTGTCGAAGTAAGAAGAACAATATTCAACTGTGTAAAAATCGTCACAAATAGATATAGAAAGTTTCTGAAAACACACGAAAAGCAAGACAGAATCGAAAGTCCTGTTGAGCTATCTAGCTGTCACATACAAGCTAGTCTACTTCAAGGTATGATGGACATGGGGCAGCACAAGAAAAAATCAGACGCTTTAGATATTGCGAAGGAAATATCTCACCACCGAAACGCAATCGCAAGTCCGACCCAACAATGCTTGCTAACTTGCTATATCCCCCCTTCTCGCGTCGGGGCGGTGATCGGGCGCAGGGGAAATACAATCCTGCAGATCCAAAAAGAAGCAATGAAAAAGAGCTGGGGGCCAATTCGTCTCAGTATTGTTTCTGGAGCTAATGATAATTCTAACTCTAGTGAGAATAACAGTTACGATAATGCAGCCAGTGAATCCGAACATCATGCCAATAGCAACGAATTCGAAAAAGGCTCTTCTGAAAAGGCCCAAGATGCAGATATTGACGAAGAATTATGGACCCCAGTAATGATCAGGGGTGATCCAAACGGGATCTTTGCAGCAGCTAGGATGCTTATCCCGTTGCTCCATACTGGACCATCAGACGCAATTGAATATGATGCATCCTCTGACATGGATGATGTCGTTCTTGATATTCCCATCCACCGTTCAAAGCACTCTGCAATCATAGGTAAAAAGGGATCCACAATAGCAAATCTGAGTGCTGACAATAATGTTCGCATCATGGTCCCCCACCGCAATATGGAAAAGACGACATCGGGCAGTATTAACATTGTGCAACTGGAGGGCGAACTCTTCAACGTTGAACAGTGTCTAGCCCACATGCTAAAAGTAGTTTGCAGCCCTCCGCCGTCTTTAAGCGCTACTAACAAGTCGAACTCAAGTCACACAGCACATGGAGAAGAGGTTCTTTCATCTGACGGACGGGGCATAATTATTGAACTCACTTCCAAGAAAGAATCTAAATTTTCTGAGAAAACAATAACAGTGCCTCCAGAACTGTATCACCTAGTGCCATCTTTAGGTAGAATACGAATCATCGGAAAGTCAACCAACACCGTCATTAGAAGAAAAAAGCTAACTGAAGCAAGTGAAGACTTAGTAGAAATGGAAAACGAAGAAGGCGACGAGTCTGATAAGTCTGATTCACAAAAAAATAAGAACATAAGTTCACCATGTGTTACTCTCCTGATTGTTAGCGGAAAGAGCAGGCCTGTCGAGAATGCCACACTGCAGCTACAAAGAACATTTTCACCAACATCTGAATCAGATGATGAGAAGGAAGGTGTTGAAACTGATACAAAATCTGAAATCAGTCAACAACAGCGTAGGGGGAGAGGTAAAAACCGATATGGTAGAGGGCGTGGTGGTAGGGGTTCAAAAAATAAGAAGTGACTCTAGACTAACGAAAGCAAGAGTGCAAAACGAGGAGTATTCAAAAGTAAAATATTAATAACTTGGCGTTTCTACCACAAAGTATCGTCAATCGCAACCCCTGCAGTAGCTCCAGTTGACAATTCAAGCTTTGGCACAACGTGAAACCGAGTATGTAGAAGTTTGTGAGCAGTGCTACATGGATCCGAAGCCGCTTCACCTGGCTTCATCCAAGGGATTACATTTTGCATCAAGGTTCTAGTTTTTTCTACTCGATTTCTCATTTCAGATGGTTTCTCTCTCTTGCTATCATTTGACGCATGGGTCTGGCCTCCACCATTTAAACATCCCGATGGACAAGCCATTGATTCTACATAATGGTATCCGTTCATTTTCATTTCGCCTGTTAAAGTCTTTGACATCATCATCTGAATATTTTTGAATCCATACGCAGTGGCAAACTTCAAGACTGTTACATCGTCATCACCTCTTTGTTGGCATGAATATGAATGGTCAGAATGCCTGAAAAGACAAATTTCACTCGAATCAGCAACGGCTTTTGCGCCACCAACTCTAGAGCGAGTTCGACGACTAGCAATTCCTTTCGTACTATTGCCAACCTTTTTCCATGGCAATGGCTCATCAGCTGGTATGCTATATCCAAATAACTCGCTTGATGCAAATCTGAAAATGAAGTCAGCATAACTTCCAGAACCCTTCATTGTAGACGCAGCATCTTGGCCTCCACTCTCAGTTTCAGTTATAATTTTGCTTGGAGCTGTGGGCAGATCAAGAAAATATTTTTGGACTCTTGACAATTGTTCACCAGATTCAGTACCTGCCGCAGCCGCAGCATCATCCAGTACAGTGCACAATTCATTTGTAGTTATCACGAGGTCAACATCCGGCACAAGTGCTTCTTGCTGCTGGTTGAATGTCTCCCAGGCTAAATCCTTTCGTTCGGCTTCTAGCTTTTTATCATGACAAGGCATGATGGAAACGTGAAAAATTGGCTTTTGAATACCGACATCACCGTTATTCAATAACGAATCAAGCGTTCCTTCTAGATTATATCTACTCATCGCGTCCGTCGGTTTGTGAGCATCATGTTTGATCAAACTACCGGCAATGGCCATGGGGCTTTTGACTGTACATAGATTTGGTACAGCATCCATTACAGTCTTTTCAACGTAACAAACAAAACCTGGACAGGATGATGCCAGCATCGGCAGAACATTCCTGTCATTGATTGCTAATGACAAGTTCCCTCCATTAGAATGTAAAAAGTGCAAGCGAGAATCCCCTCCACCATCATGTTTCACCTCGATACCTTCAAGATGATCGGATGAATCCTTATTTGTTCTCAAGAGGAATCGTGTTTCTGTCGCAGACAAAGCGATAGAGGGGGTCGATAAGTCTATTCTATCATCAATCAATTGATGCTTCTCCTCACCATGCGATAGATTTTTTCTTCCAGTGCCACCGTGGATATATCTGTAACGTTCGCAAAACTCCAAAGCCGATTCTAGCAATGAAATTTTTTGAGGTATTGTTCCATCCAACACTAAATCTGCATTGAACTTTCGCGAAAGAAAAGTTGTCAATTTCTTGAATACAGTGCTTGTCATTGAATGTACACTATCGCTACCTTCTACAGAACCTTCATCTGGACGAAACATTAAAACCCTTGTCAAGTCAGCGATTACAGCAGGACTAATGGTGAAAGCAACCCTGGAATCATTTCGTGATGCAGCACACTTTTCGACAAGAGTTTTGACAGAATGCTGCGTGACAAGCACTGCCTCAGCCGAAGTAATGCATCCGCTACAAGCAAGGCAATCTGCGACAGAAAGTGTTGCTTTGACATCCTTTTTCTCTGGGACTCTCGCAGTGTCAATTGATGTAGTGACTTGAGCACTATTGACAGACAACTGTATATCATCATCATCATCTAATGCATAAGAAAGGGTCGGTCGCTTTTGTGCCGTCAAGGTTTCTTCAGGAGCTTGCAGGTCTGACGATGTCTGATCTTCTAACGTGAGTGGAACACGTCTTCTTCTTCGTGCAACTTTTTTTGTTGACGATGACTGCGCATCATTTGTTTTGTTCTCATCTTTATCTGTTTTCTTGTCCGTAAAGAGTGGATTAATACAAGCTTGAGAAGGATTGATGTAGTCGTTTACTTCGGCCAGTGTGACAGCCATAGTGCAACAACAGTGGGATGCAGCAAGTATCAATTAGCAGCTGCAATTCGTAAGGAATATTGTGATTAAAACTGAAGAAAGCTGTGATGTTTGAATGGGAGAAGATGAGTCGTATTTTAGTATCGTCTTGCCATCACTCCTCTTTCTTCATCTTTGGGATCATAACATCCACCCGTGTTCATCATCGCATGTTTTTATGTCTGTATCTAAGATTGTAACCAATTCCGCGCCATTTTTGAGTAATTGAAAGGTCATCAACCTAAACCCTAAAACCTCCTAAAACCCTAAAAGAATTGTGTTAGCACTCTAATTACGATATTATTCTCTCATGTGTAATAGTAATAAAGATACGGCGTGAAACTGCCGTTCTCAGGCTTCATAAGTGGCTGCATTCATTCCGATTAAAAGTATGCTGTCCGCGGACTTCATTAAAGGCCTAACGCACTTAAGCTCGGGTGATCATCTGGTCGTCGACCCAGCGGCCAGCGAAACAGACGTTGACTCTCACTAATTAGAAGATCGTTGATGCTCGCATGACGAATAGTCATTAAGCCAAGTTCATTGAATTCC